>MDTF01018272.1_pt1 | contig 17379 bp, 17 predicted proteins | sample 811191 | NCBI WGS metagenome assembly MDTF01 (sample SAMN05326649, study PRJNA326480) | marine metagenome | isolation source: seawater | place: Southern Ocean | collected 2011 | reverse complement strand
CAACAATAGTAAAAGATTCACTTAGAGACTCAGACCAGTAGCTTCCATTTCTAAATGAGTAAGAAGTATTAATGCCCCATTTTTTTCCACGATAATTTACTGAAATGGAAGTATTCAGTTTATCATTCCATGCATAGTTAACGCTTAAGCTTCCATTAAAACCTACCTTACTTTCTTTCTTGAGAATAATATTTATAATCCCCCCTACACCTTCAGGGTCATACTTTGCAGACGGAACAGTTATTACTTCAACTGATTGAATTGAATTTGCAGGCAACTGTGACAAAACTAATGAAATATCTTCCTGATTTACTCCTGCTGGTTTTCCGTTTATTAAAATCCTTAAGTTAGAATTCCCACGTAAACTCACATTGCCATCCTGATCTACATCCACAGATGGTAAATTATTTAACAAATCAGTTGCATTTCCACCAGCGGTTACACCAGTAGATTTTGCGTCAAATGTTTTTTTTGCCGGTTCAATTTTCACTATGGCTTTCTCAAAAACAATTTCAACTTCCGCATTGGACACTACGTATTGTTTTAGTTTAACTTTCCAGAAGTACTTTGATGGATAATCTAACGAAAGTGAAAATGTATCAGAGCTTGTACCAATATGCGTTAAAGACTGATATGAAAGGTAATAATCCCCAAACTTCAGCTGCTCAAAAATAAACCCCCCTTGCTCATTTGAAATTGCCCCTCCAACAATATCTTGTGATTTGGAAAACAAAACAACATTACAGAAAGGAAGTACTTCTCCTGAAGACGCGTCTATTAAACGACCTTCTATGCGACCATTTTGCGCTTGAGTTGTAACAAATAATAGTATTATTAATAAAGAAAAAAGGTATTTCATAACGAATTTTACATGACATAATTTCAATTTAAAATTGATTCTTATATCATATTTTCTGAAAGATATAGAATGCTGAACAGAAGGCTCACAATAACACTTAGATTTTTTCGATCATGGTATTTATAGTACACAATATTAGAATAAAAACATCTTTCAAAACAAAAAACATTAGACTTCATTAATAATGGTTTTAACTGCGCATACTTTGTGATCAATATCAATTAATTAAAACCCCTAAATTCTGTATCAATTTCCGTATCTTAAGATCGTGTTTAAAACTCTTACTTCAATACGAATTTCAGCAACTTTCACAATAAGTCTACTGGTTAGTTGGCTTTTGGTCTTTAATACAAATGCAAACGTTGGAAAAGTTTGGGTTTGTATTTTCACGTTCTTATTTTTAATTGTCGAAATTAACTTCCTTCTTGCCGAAAAAACTGTTTCACAAAAACTCATTTCCTGGCAATTATTTTTTATTTCATACTTAACGACGGTCTTTGTAATAGGATTTCTTCTATTTAAATTCGTGTCTCTATTCAATAATAAAACACCACCTGTTATATTAAACATTAATAAAGAAGCGCCGTTATTTATTTTACTGACACTAGGAATAGGGATGATACTATCTACTTATGTTATATACCGAAAGAAAAAATATGCAGAACACTCCTTAATAAAAGAGAAACAACAGTTTTTGCAGCACAGTTTTAATGCTTTTAAATCTCAAAACGTAATTAAATTTTTAAAAGAGTCTCTAGAAACCACTAAAGAATTAATTGTTAAAAACCCTGAACTAGCTGTTCTTCAAATTGAGAAGCTTACTCGAATTATTCGACATTTACTTCAAACTAGAAACGAAAAATTCGTATCCTTAACAAGAGAATTAGAAATAGTGACAGAATATTGTAATCTTGCCGAATTACAAATTAGAAAAACAGTTAAAATAAGTATAGATGTAGATGCAGAATTTTCTCAAGCGAAAGTCCCACCACTATTTTTTCAAATGATTTTAGAACACCAATTTCTAACTTTCAAACAAAACAAATCTAAGACGCTAGAAATTGAGGTATATATTGAAAATAAAAATTTTATCGTTATTAAAACTATTGTACCCAATATAAAAAGAGACGATGATATATTTATCCAAAATTTAAAAGAAAGGTATCGCTTGTACAAAAATTCGGCTGATCTATCAATACTTTCTACCTCAACACATCACTTTGTTAAACTACCACTCCTAATACAATATAATCCTTGAAAAAATTCATTACATATGTTTTACCTTTCTCACTATTACTAGTGATTGTTGTGAATTTCGTATTTGATGAACCTTCATTTGCTAATTTAAACGAGAAACTTAAACATTACAAAACACTTAATAATTTACCAAAACAAAAAGAAATATACAAACAACTAATTGAACAAGATCCTTTAAATATAGATTATCACTACTTTTATATTCAAATACATTTTAGTCTCCATAAAGGCACTCAAAAAAAAGGTAAGGAATCAAGAAACGATAATGAATTAATTAACAACTACAGCGCACTCTGTAAATCTAACAACAGTGAGCAAGTTCAAATTGGATTATTTGGAAAAGGTCTATGCTTTTACAAACTTGAATTATACGAAGAGTCTTTTCGATGCTTTATCGATATTGAAAATCAAAATATTAAATACCTCAACTACCTTTACTCTATCTGGAACTACCAAGAAAGAGAAGAATTCTATCTAAAAGAAGTAAGGTGCCACCCCAATAACCACCTTGCTTACAAAGGGTTAGCTGATTATTATATTCAAAAAAAAAGACCACAAGAAATTGTTGCATTATTGTATAATAAAACAACCTACAGCTACCTAACAAGCACACAAAAAAGGTATGCATACTTTAACACACAACAGTATTTAAAATATTCAATAGTAATTCTAGAACGTTTTTTTAACGTCTTGAATGTTTCTGGATTACTTGGAGCTCTACTTATTCTGACAATCTGGTTTATTTACCTAGTTAAAATTCACAAATACATCATTAAAAGCCTACCAACAGCTATTTTAGTTTTAATCCTTGGGATGGTCTTCGCTTTTTTAACTTCTTTCTTAACCGATTTTAATAGATATGTTCTTGATTTCGATAGAACATATAATTTCTTTCATGATTTCTATTACTGTATTGTAGGAATTGGAATGATTGAAGAGTTTGTCAAAATAATCCCCTTATTATTAGTTGTTTTATGTTCAAAAAAACTGAAAGAACCAATTGATTACATCATCTTCGCATCAATTTCAGCACTTGGATTTGCTTTCATTGAAAACATTATTTACTTCGAAGATTCAGGGCTAAAAACTATTCAGGGCAGAGCTTTAACAGCTACAGTAATTCATATGTTTAATAGTTCCCTTGTTGCTTATGGAATAGTAATCGGTAAATTTGCCAAGAAAAAAAACTGGGGTATCTATTTTATAATTTTATATTTTATTTCAGCTATTGTTCACGGATTTTATGACTTCTGGTTACTGAATGATTTTGCCAAAACATTTAGTTTCATAACATTTATATGGTTATTGATGGGCATGATAATTTGGGTTTCAATCATTAATAATTGCCTAAATAATTCCTATAACAAAAAAATAATATGGACCTATAATCCTAAAAAGCTAAATTCATTTTTACTGTTTGCTTTATCTGCTATATTTCTTTTTGAATACATCATTATTGGTTACGAATTTGGAGCAGCAATTGCTAATACTGAATTACAGAAAGACATATATTCAGGTTTATTTCTATTAATTTTCCTAACTATTAACTTGAGTAAGTTCGACTATATACCTAATTACTGGGCGCCACTTAAGTTTTGGGACTGGAGTATTTTTATGAATATTCCTAGGGTTGACACAAAGTTTTTCAACCTTAAAGAAATTATTGGAAGCACTGTTCAGATTAAAGTATTCAATAAGGACAATCCATTTTCACAACACCTTCCTATTGAGGGAGATGTTGTGAAAAGAGAACTTATTAGCTGGGAAAAAGACTGGTACCTAATCAAGTTACACAAACCGCTCAATATAGGTTGGAAAAAACAATATTTCGTACTTGTAAAACCTAAAAACGGAAATGAAATATTCCTCGAGAAAAGAAATCAAATCGTCTTAGTTCGTCTTGTCAACAACATTGACCATCTTTCCAAAAAAAAGAAAAACAAACACGATTTTCTTTTTATGGATTTTTCTATTGTTTCAAAGAAGATTCTGTAGATAAAAAATTTAAACGCCTATTTTTAATGAAATTATTCTAAAAACCAACCTCATTTAGTAATTTAGTAGCACATGAAAAAAGTAGCTGTTGTTATTCTAAATTGGAATGGAGTTGAAATGCTAGAAGAATATCTTCCTAGTGTAATAAATTCAATGCCCAATTATGCTGAAGTTATATTAGCTGATAATGCTTCGACTGACAATAGTATTGCCTTTGTAAAAGCTAAATATCCGAGTCTGAAAATTATTAAAAATGAAACCAACGGCGGATTTTCCAAAGGTTATAATGATGCATTAAAACAACTTGACCACGAATATTTAGTCTTATTGAATTCTGACATTGAGACTCCTGCTAATTGGGTTGAACCAGTGATAGAATTTATGGAAAGTAATCCTGACACTGGAGCTGCAATGCCCAAAGTATTACAACTCACAAAAAAAACACATTTTGAATATGCAGGAGCCGCAGGAGGGTATATAGATAAATGGGGCTACCCTTTTTGCAGAGGAAGAATATTTGAAGAACTTGAAAAAGACAATGGTCAATACAATACTAACAAAGAAGTTTTTTGGGCAACTGGAGCTTGTATGTTTGTAAGAAATGAGCTGTACAGAAAGCTTGGTGGACTAGATGAATTTTTCTTTGCACATATGGAAGAGATTGATTTATGTTGGCGAATAAAACGAGCAGGTTACAAAATATTTGCTATTGGAAACTCTCATGTTTACCATTTAGGTGGAGGAACATTAAAAAAAGTAAACCCAACCAAGACGTTTTTAAATTTCAGGAACAATCTACTAATGCTAATAAAAAATCATCCCTCTAAAAGTTTTTTATTACGAATCACACAAAAATTAGTTTTAGACGGAATAGCAGGAATTAAATTTTTAGTCCAAGGCAAACCTAATCACACTCTTGCTATACTTAAAGCCCACTTATCTGTTTACGCCAACATTGGTAGATTTCTCAAAATCAGAGAGGCACTAAAAACTGAATTCGGAGACAATGGAGTTACTATGATTTACCCAAGATTAATTATTTGGGACTATTTCAAAAAAGGGAAGAAAAAATATTCTGAATTAGGCATCGACTAAGAATTAAGTAATTCGATCTGCTTCTCTAAAAGATTATTTATCTCTAAGTTTTCAATATCGCCTTTTTCATTAAAGTGCTTATAGATCTCTGAAACTGGAATCTTAATAGGTACGACGTTCATTTTTAAATAATTGAGAACATTTGTTAAATGATCCATACCCCTCGAATTCCCTTGGCGTCCTGCTGACACGCCAACTAAAGCGACTAATTTACCCGATGTTGCTTTAGGATCCCATCCTTCAATAAAACATTTTAAAACACCAGGATAACTCCCATTATACTCAGGGGACACAATTACTATTTTATCAATATTCAAAACATATTTCTTAACGAGATCGTAAAATGTATCATTAGATTTACCGTACAATCCGTTGTAAATAAAATCCTCAGGTAAATCACATAAATCAAGTACTTGATTTTTAATTCCTTTTTCCGTTAATTTCCTAGAATAATAACTTGAAACTTTTACTGTTTCATTATTGAGTCTATTTGTACCAGATATAATTGTAATCATTTTCAGTTATTAACAATTCACAAAATTTTGTTTAAAAATCAACCAAAAACCAATCAATTTTAGACCTATTTTTGTTGTAAGTTATATTTACAAGTCCCTTACGTTTAAAAGGAATTAATGCAAATTTAAGGATTTAATTGAGGTATAAAAAATTCAAAGCTTATTATTAAGCTTGTGAATGTAAACGAGTTGATTATTAAATAAAAAAGGACGATGGGAAAAGTTATAGCAATTGCCAACCAGAAAGGTGGTGTAGGTAAAACTACCACAGCAATGAATCTTGCCGCTAGTTTAGGTGTTTTAGAGAAAAAAATTCTTGTAATTGATGCTGACCCGCAGGCAAATGCAACTTCTGGTTTGGGTTTCGATCCTCGAAATATCACTCAAGGTGTTTACGAATGTATAATAAACGAAGTAGAACCTCAAGATATCATACTTAAATCTACGACTCCAAATTTGGATATAATTCCTGCACATATAGATCTAGTTGGTGCTGAAGTAGAAATGATCAACTTACCAAACAGAGAGAAGATGATGAGAATGATGCTTGACAAAGTTAAGCATCTATATGATTTCATTTTAATAGATTGCTCTCCGTCTTTGGGTTTAATTACAATTAACGCACTTGCAGCAGCAGACTCGGTTATCGTGCCTGTGCAATGTGAATATTTTGCATTAGAAGGATTAGGTAAATTATTAAACACCATTAAAATAGTTCAAACTAGAATTAATAATGATTTAGTAATTGAAGGAATTCTTTTAACAATGTACGATACTCGTTTAAGACTTTCAAATCAAGTTGTTGATGAAGTTAAAACGCATTTCCAAAATTTAGTTTTCGATACAATTATACAACGAAATACAAAGCTAGGTGAAGCACCTTCTCATGGAGAATCTATAATCATGTTTGATGCAAGTTCCAGAGGAGCAATTAATTACTTAAATCTAGCAAGAGAAGTACTTCAGAAAAACAACTTAACTCAAATCAATCAAGATGAGAAAGTTTTAGACACTGAAGCGGAAGTGATTTTAACAAAAGAAGAAAAAACAAACGTAAACAATGGCTAAGAAACAAGCGTTAGGAAGAGGATTAGGTGCTTTGCTATCTGACGCTTCGACTGATATCACTTCTAATTTAGGAATTGAACACAAAGAGAATGTTGTTGGTAACATCGCAATGCTTAAAATAAATCAAATTGATGTTAACCCTTTCAACCCGAGGACTGAATTTGATAAAGAAGGGCTTGCTGAGCTAGCTTCTTCTATTAAAGAAATCGGAATTGTACAACCTTTAACGGTTAGAAAACTGGGATATGACAAGTTTCAAATCATATCTGGAGAACGTCGTTTCAAAGCTTCTCAAATTGTTGGATTACTGGAAGTTCCTGCATATATTAGAATTGCAAATGACCAAGCAATGCTTGAAATGGCTTTGGTTGAAAATATTCAAAGACGTGATTTAAATCCAATGGAAATAGCTCTCTCCTATAAGAGACTAGTTGACGAATGTTCCTTAACTCAAGAAGCACTTGCAGATAGGGTTGGAAAAAAACGTTCCTCAACAGCAAACTATTTACGTTTACTTAATCTTCCAGTAGAAATTCAAAATGCACTAAAACAAAATCAGATCTCTTTCGGACATGCTAGAACGCTAATTTCGATTGGTGATGAAGAGGTTCAATTGTACATTTTTGAAATGATTATCAAAGAAAACCTTTCTGTTAGAAAAGTGGAAGAATTGGTAAGGGAAACTAAAGACAGCCAAAAAACAACCTCAAATAAAGTAATAAAATCTGCTGTAGCACTTTCTTTTTCTCAAGAGAGATTGAGAACAGATCTGAAGCAATTATTGAATACAAAAATAAATGTAAAGCCTAATAATAAAGGGGGTGGAAATATTGTTATCAGCTTCAAGTCAGAAAATGATTTAGAACGAATTATGAAAATAATTGATGCTTAAAAAAGGGATTCTATATTTATTTTTTACTGTCTCAACCTTAACTTTGGCTCAAACGACTAACGATTCAATTCAAGCTGAGTCTTTGGTGGTTAAGAAAAAAGAAAAGACACCTCGAAACCCTTTTAAAGCATCGATATTAAGTGCAATAATTCCTGGAACTGGTCAAATTTACAATAGGAAATGGTGGAAAGCTCCAATAGTTTGGGGTGGCTTTGCAACAGCAATTATTATGCACGATTTTTACTACGACAAACACGCTTTTTATCATCAAATATTGATTTACAAAGATCTAGAAATAGATGAAGCCACTATTGCTGCATATGCAGATGAAAACGGAAGCAGATTTACAAATGAAAACGGAACTGATATCTCAAAACATACGCAATCTAGAATTCAAACATTTAATGATGATGCAGAAAAGAGAAAACAGCAAGTTTATTTAATGACCACTTTATTTTACATTCTGCAAATTGTTGATGCTTCTGTTGATGCTCACTTTTCAACTTTTGATGTTTCTGATGATTTATCTTTACAAATCAGACCAACTATCTTTAAAAATAAAAATAGTTTTTCCGCTGGAATTAACTTCAAATTTTCTTTACTGTAAATAATAAAGTTAATCTTCCTCCTCCTTTATTTGTTGAGCTAATGCTAAAATCATGCGCAACTGATCTTCCTTTGTTAGATCGGTATTATCAATTAAAATCGCATCATCTGCTCTTTTCAATGGACTCTCCTCTCTAGTTGTATCTGTATAATCCCGAAGTTCTAAATTTTCCTTTACTTCATCAATCGTTACGGTATTACCTTTAGATTTCAACTCATCAAATCGTCTTTTCGCTCTAACATTCGTATCTGCAGTCATAAATATCTTAAGTTCTGCATCAGGAAAAACTACTGTCCCAATATCTCTTCCATCCAACACCATTGCTTTATTTTTCCCAAGTTCTTGCTGCAAAGTTAGCAGCTTTTGACGAACCTCTTTTATTCCTGAAATCTTTGTGACAATTCGACTAATTGTTAAATTTCTAATCTCTTCCTCAACACTCTCATCGTTTAATGTTATTTCGTTAAGTTCAGTTTTTTTATTGTAAGAAAATCCTATTTTAATATCATCAAGGAATTCTCTGATTTTATAAACTTTAGTCCCATCCGTTTCAATCAATCCGTTGTTCAGACAGTATAAAGCTACAGCTCTAAACATAGCACCTGTATCAATATAACCGTATCCTAATTCTTTAGCCAATTGCTTTGCTAATGTGCTTTTACCACAGGAAGAATACCCATCTATAGCGATTGTTATTTTTTTCATTTTAAAACATGTTTATCAACTTTTTTTTCTTTTCTAATAAATTCAGAAAAGTTAGTTGAAATCGATAAATGGTTAGTGGTACCAGCTAGAGAGTAAATACTCCTACCATAGTCTATTTGAAATTTTTTAATCCTAATTCCGACACCAAAGTTAAACCCCACAAGTCCAGACGTTGAACCTTCCCTTAATTTCAACTCACTTCTTCTTTGGTGATTATATCCTAATCTGATTTGAAAACTTTTTGAAAATAAAACTTCAACTCCAGCTGTAACATGGCGAAAAAATGATTCAATAATATAGGAATCCTCTTCTTGAATAACGTCTACTTCAAATAAACTTGTGCTTTGTAATTTGTTTGGACTATTGTACCAAAAGTTTGGAACTTGTAAGTTGTGAAAATTTAAACTAAATCTAAAAGGAGCGTGTTTTAACCTTTTTGATAATCCAAATTGAATTTCAAAAGGTAGTGGTTCAAAATTACCATCTGTATAAGTTGTGATTTGAGAGCCTAAGTTTTTAATTACCACAGCAGCCATAAATGTAGATTTATCGGGCTTCCAAGTTCCTCCTAAATCTATTAAAGCTCCTAATGAATTCACTTCATAAAAATTAGAATAAACAACTTTAAAATTCACTCCATACCGTAAACCATATTTATAATTATTAGCCCAACCAATATTAAATGCAGTTTCACTTACTGAAAATTCACCATTAATATTCCCTTCTTTATCTGCGAATAAAAAATCTCCATAATCAATATATTTTATAGCACCTGTAATTGTTCCCAACCGTTTAAAAGTTCGGGCATAACCTGCATAACCGTAATTAATATCCGAAAAATAGTTTACATAATTTAATGTTAGATTGTTATGATGAGAAGAATCAATTAATGCAGGATTGAAGTAAGTCATTTCTAAATCCGCATCTGGGATTGCTATAGCATAACCTCCTAAGGCCGCAATTTTAGGTGAGGATATTATATTTAAAAATTGATAAGTCGATCTACCACCAAGTTGTGCAACTGTGTTAAATCCTACAAACAATATAATGAAAATAAACTTTGTACGCATTTGAGCAGAAAGATAAGAATTATCCAATATGTAACGAAGTGCAAGACCTTATATTTTTCAATATATTTAAAAGTTGACTAAAATACTATCTTATTTTTTCTGCTCTTATTGGATTTACTAAAGTCTTTAATTGTCATTTTTAAAACGGTATCGCCTTTCACTAAAAAATTGGTTGCGCTTTTATAACGAAACTTGTAAATACTTTTTAGCGGTTACTGCTCTAATTTAAGACGGTAAATGCAACTATAAAAGTTTGGTCAAAATATAATTTATGGAATATGCAATAGTGCTCCAAGCGTTAAAATTTTCAAAAAAAAATATTCTCTAGATAATGAATTATGAAAATTGAACAAATTACTAATCCTCTTCTCTTTCTCTTAATTGACGCTTAATATCGATCTTTAATCTTCGTTGATATGTTTCGTAAATATAACTTAAGTAAGATTTTGTAGATTTTGTAATACAATTTGTATAAAGTTTTAATCGATGACGGATACTATCATCTAACTTTTCAATTAGAATTTCCGCTTCATCATATTCTTTACAATTTGTCACAATCACGTTTACGTGATTCGCAATACAAATATCTAAAGAATTACTTGCCTTTTCACCTCTATCCATACAACCTTCATAAATATCTTGCACATCTAAGAAAAGGTTATCTGTATTATTTGGAAAAAGTAATAAAACATCTTCAGGAATAATATAATTTAATTCTCTCTGCTTCTCTAATTCGTCAAAATAATTTTGATCTAAAAACTTATCAGGATTAGTAAATACATCACTCCAATCCAGAAATGATTCCCATAAACCAAAACGGTTAATATTATTCCCTAAATCAATAATTTGAAACCCTTTTTTATTTGGAGTAACACGGGATCCTCTACCAATCATTTGATGATAAAGTGTTAAAGACCTCGTCGCCCTATTCAAAATAATAGTCTCTACACTAGGTTCATCGAAACCAGTTGTTAAGATACCCACGGAAGTTAATACAGCACCTTCAGTTACTCTAAACCATTCCAATGTAGCTTTCCTTTCTTGATCAGAAAAAGTACTGTCTAAATGCTTTACTTTTTCAAATCCATTTTCTCGGAACATATCATAAACCATCCAACTTACTCTAATTCCTGGATTAAATATTAGTGTTTTCTTACCTAAAGATCTTTCTCTATGCGCATTGATCAATTTCTCTTGCATATCGAAACCACCATATAAACGCTCCGAAGAGCTTACGGTATAATCTCCATTAATACCAACTCTTAATGCTCCTAAATTAACATCATAAGTATAAGAGGCTGGCTTACATAAGAAACCGTCATCTATTAAATCCAAAATAGATGCACCTACAACCAATTCTTGGTAATTTTTATTTAATGGTAAATTTCGGTTACTACTTAATGGAGTTGCTGTAACTCCAAGCATATTAACATTTTCGAAATATTGAAATATTTTTCTAAAAGAATTGTTATGCGCTTCATCAACGATTACCAGTCCTACATCCTTTATGAAATTATCATCATCTTGTAACCGATTGTTTAGCGTTTCAACCATCGCTATAAAACAATCGTAATCATCAGGTGCTTCTACTCCTTTAACTTCACTACTAATTACGAAATTCTGAACGTTTATCCCTGTTAAACAGGAAGATGTCTGTTGTAAAAGTTCAATTCTATGCGTAAGAATTAATACTTTCTTTTTTGTTTCTTTTATAAATTCATTTGCAATATGAGAAAATATAATTGTTTTCCCCCCTCCAGTAGGTAATTGAAAAAGAATATTATTATTGCCTTCACCCGCATTAAGCTTAGAAATAATAGTCTTTATGGAAGCTTTTTGATATGGATATAATTCCTTAACCAAAAAGTTACTTTTTACCACTGGTGTCTCACTCATAATTTTATAAAAATCAGTCTACAAAAATAGGCTTTCAAAAAGGATTAAAAAAGGTTTTTTTGTGTTATTTGGGAAACTAGATATTTTAGGTAATTTTGCAATTCACCTGCAGTGTCATTATTTAGTACTCTACCTCTGAAACTACCAATAGCTTGAACTCCTGATACCGTGTTCGTTAAAAATATTTCGTCTGCTTTTTCTAACATCTCTACGGTAACTTCCCCTTGGGAAACAGCGTGGTTTTTTTGACTGAAAAAATTAATTATTTGCTTACGCATTACACCATCTAAACAACCTTCTTTCAACGAAGGTGTATGCAGTTCGTTCCCAATTCTTAAAAATATATTTGAAGCAGTTCCCTCACACACCCTTTTAGAAGTATTTAAAACTACTAATTCTCCTAACCCCCTCTCTTTTCTATCAATTGAGGCAATTACAAATAATAAAGCACTGGTTGTTTTTAAATTACTTACTGGAGAAATCGACTTAAAATCATTCTCAAAAACACCTAACGTAATGCCTTCAGACATATGATTATATGTAGAATTATCATAACTCAAACCTTCAATAATAAAGCCTAAGCGATTTCCCATTGGTGTATATAATCCCGGAGAGTCTCTATAAGCGGTTAGTTTTATGCGTGCTTCAGTATAATTATTTTTAACGACTAATCTCTCAATTTCTTCTTGCCAAAAATCCTTTCCCTTTAAAGAAATATCAATTTTAAGGTATTTCAAACCACGCTCTAAACGCGCATAATGATCGTCCCAAAACATAATCTTTCCTTTGATCAGACGCATTGTTTCAAAAATACCATCTCCATATTTTAAAGAACGATTGCTTGTGTCAAACAATTTATCGCCCTTTTCCATTAAGAAACGGTTTAAATTATCAAATTCCATATTAAGCTATTTGATCGATTAATTCGTCACTAATTACATTAACATCTATTTTAATTCCCGTCACTCCTGCTTTCTCTCCACATTCTGTATCTCTCCATTTATCTCCTATAAAATAAGATTGATTTGGATCAATGTCATATTTATGCAAGGCACGCTCAATCATTAAAGAATCAGGTTTTCTACACAAACATTTTTGAAGCGCACTGTGATGAGGACAATAATAGAAATCAGTAATAGCAACACCTACTTTCTTAAACTCGGCTTCCATAAATGCATGAACAGCCTCCACATGATTTTTAGTGTATCTATTTTTGTCTAAGCCACCTTGATTGGTAATTACAACAATTAAATAACCTTTAGCAACTACTGATTTCGCAAATTCCAAAATACCTGGAAGCAAAGTAGTTTCCTCCATTAAGTATGTATAATCATCGGGATCGTGATTAATAACACCATCTCTATCTAAAAAAACTGCTTTATTCATATTGCGTTTAATTTACGAAAAAACTTTCTCAAAAAAAGTAAAAAAGTAATCTGGATTAAATAATATTGTAAGAACCACTCCATAGATCGCTCCTCCAATATGAGCATCATGACCTATATTATCGTTTCCTTTTTTTGCCATGTAGTGAGAATACATTAAATAAATCACACCAAAAATCCATGCAGTAATTGGAATGAAGTAGAGATACACTTCTTCAGTAGGATACATTACTACAAATGAGTACAATACTGCTGATGTTGCGCCAGAAGCCCCTAGTGCATTGTAACTAACATCGTCTTGATGTTTAATATAACTATTAACAGTTGACACAACAATTCCTCCTAAATACAAAAGAAGATAATTAATTCTACCTCTCAACAAACCATATTCTTGAATGAAAGTGGATTCAATTAAAGTTCCAAAACTGTAAAGCACAAACATATTTATTAATAAATGAGTCCAGTCTGCATGGATTATTCCATGCGAGAACAAACGATACCATTCTCCTTGATGCTTAACTAAATAAGGTGTAAAAAGAAACTTGTTTTTTAGTTCATAATCTTCAAATGCCTTATAAGAAGTTAAAACTGTTATCCCTAAAATAACATATGTAATAATTGGTGTTAATTCTTGTCCCATATCTTTTACCAGTGTCCTTTGCTTCCGCCTCCTTTGAAGAAGGTGAAGTTAATATATTCTATCGTTTCCTTTGATGTGTCTAACCCTGAAATTTTATTTTTCACACTATCATCCCATTCAATAGGATTCCAATGACCATTATAAACGCCTGAGAACTGATGCATCAGTTCATGTAAATAACCAGCATCCCCATTTATTCTTATCCAATATTTCCCAACTAAATTCAAAATATAATTTGCAATTCTCTTTGTGAATGTAAAAGCAAACATTCCAGGAACAACACCTGTGAAAAAACCAACGAAAATACCCACTCCGTAACTATATGTTTCCATACTAAAGCGAACTACAGCATAATTTATGGGAACAAATAGAATTAGAACACTCCAGATAAATACTATTTGTGGATAAATCCGCATCCGATTAAATGCAGTGGCTCTTTTATTTTCTCCAAAGGAAGCCAAATACAATGTATTTTCTGTATGCCGTTTATACATGGCAAACGGTCTATTCTTCTGTGTAGAAATCACGTAATAATTTGCCAATAAAATTCGCTGCTTTTTTAATGGTTTCCCCAACACTTTTTCTATCGCATCAACCCAAGCCAAAACAGAAAAATAAGAGAATTTACCACGCACTTGATACATCATAAATTCAGATGTTGGTTTTTGTTTTTTAATCCAAAATATAAACGGAATTAAATTAACAAAAAAACTAATAATGATGCTACACGATAAATACAGCAATGTTTTTTCCAAATATTCCACCCGATAATATGTTAAATCTTGTTCTTCCTTTTCAAATTCATAAGTTTTATATGCTAAAGTTTGTGCCTTTCCTTGAAAAGAAAACAACATTAAAAGTATCATATAACTCAAGAATACTTTCATTACCAATCTCCACCTGCTCCACCACCGCCAAAGCCACCGCCCCCGAAACTTCCAAAGCCTGAGAAAGAGCTTCCACTTCCGAAGCCTCCTAAACCTCCAATACCATAACCGTATCCATAATAATCAGGACCAAGTAAGAAATCGTTTCGTTTGTTCTCCCACATCAGGTCTTTCCAAAAAACACCTAAAAAAAACCCATAAAAATGTGCCATTGCTATTTGGAAATAACCAGCTGCTTTATTTTTTTTCAAAGATCGTTCTGCGGAATATTTTAAAGCATAATTAAATATAGAGTGCGCAAGAAACCAAGCTGGTGCTGCAGGTATAAAACCTAATATAATTCCCGTTAGTCCAGTAAAAAAAGTAGCACCTTCGGCATCTGTTGCGAAACTATTACCAACAGCATTGAAAATCGAAAAGAAAATCCCAATGTTGAGTAAGGCCATTATTTTGGAATATATAGGCATCCGCTTAAATGCTGTAGTCGCCATATTTTTCCCAAAAGCCTCATCTTTTAACAAACGATGAATCTTCTTTTTGTAAACGATTAAAGGTACATTTCTTCGGTCGCAGTTTTGTTTCCAAATTAAGATAATTCGACGCTCTTTTGGAAGTTTATTTTTTGTAACAACCTCAATTCGATTTATTAAATCAAGCACATGATTATAAGAATATCGCCCTTCAACATTATATAAAAATGCCTCACTAGTTGTTTTCTGCTTTTTCAACCAAAAAAGATAGAAAGGGATATTAATAAGAAATGCGAAATATACCGCAATAACTAAGACAAATGACCACATATGTAAATGTAATATTTATTTACCAGTCACCACCTGCTCCACCGCCTCCGAAGCCACCGCCTCCGAAACCGCCAAACCCTCCGCCACCTGAAGAGAAATTGTTATAACCGCCAGATCTACCGCTTCCGCCAAAACTACTTCCAAGCATGCTTCCCATAAACAAGGCAGACCAGATACTGATTCCGTTTTGGTTGGCGTAACTTCTCGCGCCAAATAATTTTGAAAGTAATACAACTGCTATTACAATAAGAAAAAAGTAAGGAATTCCTTTAGACTTTTTCCTAGATTGCTGCTGATAAGCTACATAGTTGAATTCTTGTTTAACCAACGGAACAATCACTTGTAACCCAGCTACTAATCCTTCATAAATTTGACCGCTTTTAAAACGTGGGTTCATTTCATTTTCAACGATTAATTTTGCTGTTGCATCAGGAATTACACCTTCAAGCCCATAACCAACAGCAATAAAAGTAGTTCGTGGACCTTTGGTTTTAGTCGGTTTCACCAAAATAACAATCCCGTTATCTTCTCCTTTTCTACCAACTCCCCATTTTTGCCCTAATTCCGTTGCATACATAGCCCCGTCCATACCACAAATATCTCCTACAATAGCAACTACAATTTGATTACTTGTCTGATTACTTACCTTAATTAAAAAATCGTTAAGTTGTTTTTTTTCAGTGCCATTTAATGAATTTGTCTCATCATAAACCAGTTTAGCACCATCCATTTTCTCAGGAAAACAGTCCTCAGCTAAGGCTGTGTTAAAAATGGAAAAAGCAATTATTAAAAGCGCACTTATTTTATTTATCATCTCCAAAAGAAATTTCGTTATCTAATTCATTGATATCATCTTCTTGATAAGGAAAATGCGCTTTTAATTGCTCACCTGCTCTAATTATCCCTTCAGACAATCCTTTACCAAATTGGTGTTCTATAAAGTTACTGATTACAATATCTTTAACATCGTTCCAAAAATGGTCTTCAACTTTTTGGTTAATTCCAACATCACCCAAAATTGCAAATTTCCGATCGACAGCAGCCACATAAAAAAGCACTCCGTTTCTAAGATCTGTTTTATGCATATCTAGTTTCTCGAAAAGAAATGCGGCTCTATCCATCACATCTCCTGAACAGGTATCATCAACATGTAATCTTATCTCTCCTGAAGTGGCTAATTCTGCTTGCTCAATTGCTTTCACAATTTCTACTCTTACTTCTTCCGTGAAAATTTGCTTTGCTTTCATTTAAAATTGAATTTAAAATTGAACTTTTGGAGCTTTTTCTGCTCCTTTATCAGCTTTGAAAGATCCTTTCTTCTCAAACTCTCCCTCTTCTGACCACCAACCTAAATAGATTTTTTTCCAGAATCCTCTAATAAAAATATTGTAATTTTTCACATCTCCATTAAATCTTTGACGTGATACATTAATTCTATTTTCAGTCCCCTCTAATTGTGCTTGTAATTGCAAGAAATTTTGATTGGCTTTTAAGTCTGGATACCTCTCCATTACAACCATTAACTTCGATAATGCTTGAGTTAAACCAGATTGCGCCGCTTGAAATTTCTGAATATTTTTAGCATTTAATTTTGAGGCATCAATACTTACTTGACCAACTTTAGATCTTGCTTCAGTTACACCCAATAAAACTTCTTTCTCGTGCGATGCATATCCCTTAACTGTAGATACTAAATTTGGAATTAAAT
>MDTF01002226.1_pt1 | contig 17387 bp, 17 predicted proteins | sample 811191 | NCBI WGS metagenome assembly MDTF01 (sample SAMN05326649, study PRJNA326480) | marine metagenome | isolation source: seawater | place: Southern Ocean | collected 2011 | reverse complement strand
GTTGATAGGCTGGATGTGGAAGCGCAGTAATGCGTGTAGCTGACCAGTACTAATAGCTCAATTGGCTTGATTTATGCACTGAAAAAAATTTTTAAATAACTTTAAAGATAATTGATATTTTATTTTATAACCCTAACCTTAAAAAGTTAGGGTTTTTTTTTGCTTATAAATATTAGTATGTAATTCTAAAGATGCTTGATATTAAAGAAATTTCCTATAGAAGATTTTAATGAGCATGCTGTTAAGCACCGAAAACCCATTTTATAATTTTAAAGTTATAGATAACTCCTCAGATTTTTTACAAGAAAAAACTAAAGAAAATGATTTAGTTGTATCTTATTACGTTTGTAATGGAGAGCTAACATTTAAATATCAAGACAAGAATATTAAAATTTTAGAAGATCAAGTTATCATTTTATCTTCTGCTAATGATTTAAGTAATTTTCACATATCCCCTGATTCAAAAGTTTTTGAAATATCATCAATAAAAACAACCAAGGATGTCATTGAAATTATTGATAATGATGGGTTGAGATCTGAAAATATTATAAGTAATTTTAAAATTATAAAGGACTTCAAAAAAGTAAATAAACCATGGGGTCATGAAGTTTGGTTTATTTGGCTAAAAGATTATCATGTTCTTAAAAGAATATTTATGAAAAAAGGCAATAAATGTAGTTTGCAGTATCATGATGAAAAATATGAGACCAATTACTTAATAGATGGAAAAGCTAAGATTATAAAAGGGCTACATATTGATTTAAAAGAAGAAAAAAATAAAACCTTTGAGATAATTTTAAGTAAAGATTTGCATAAAGATTATTCGATAGTATCAAGTGCCCCATATGTTTTTACGAATGTACCTGGAGAGGTTCATAGAGTTTATTCTGAAGAAGATTATATAGCATATGAAGTCTCAACGCCTCAATTGGATGATGTAGTTAGAGTTCAAGATGACAGCAAAAGACAATCAGGCCTTATTACATCAGAGCATAAATAGATTTTAATGAAAAAAAAGTTGTTTATTTCTACAGCTGGAATTGGCAGTAGAGTTGCAGGATTAGGTATTGTAGCAAATAAAAGTTTATTGCCAGTTAATTATGAAGCAATAATAACAAAAATTTTAGATAAATTTGATAATGATATAGAGGTCGTAGTAGCGGTTGGTCATAATGCTGATTTGGTTAAAAATTTTTTAAAGTTAGCCCATCCAGAAAAAAAATTTAGATTTGTTAAAATTAAAAAGTATGTTGGTGCTGGTTCGGGTGCTGGCTATACTTTAAATTTTTGTAAAAAATATTTACAATGTCCGTTTATTTACACAGCGTGTGATACAATAACTCTCGAGAAGCCAAAATTTGAAAAATTTAACTGGGTAGGGGTTTCAAAAACAAAAATTAGTGAAAGATTCTTAATTTTTGAAAAAAAATCAAAATTTTCTGGATATAGTTTTTTTAATAAAAAAAGACATTTTGAAATATCTAATAAAAAAAAAATTTTTGACGCATTTATAGGTTTAGCAAATATCTATGATTATAAGCTGTTCTGGAAAGGATTTGAAGCTAACAAACAATTATCAGATAATGAGTTGCAATTTTCAAATGGTCTACATTTATTAAGTAATAAAATTAAATTAAAAAAATTCAAATGGTTAGATACAGGTACCAATGAGAGTTATGTTGATACTTTAAATTATTTTAAAGATAAAACACAAAGAAAACCAGGAGAGGTTGTTTACATAGTTAAAAACAGAGTAATTAAATACTTTAGTGATCAAAAAAAGTGTAAGAAGTTAAAAGAAAGAAGCAAAAATTTTAAATCCAATTGTCCTAAAATTATTAGATCTGCAGATAATTTTTTAGTTTATGAGTATGTTGATGGAAAACATTTAACCGAAGTAAATGAAAAATTATTTTCTAAATTTTTAGAAAATTTAAATAAAAATCTTTGGACAAAAAAAAAAGTTAATAGTAAAAAATTTAAAATAGAGTGCAAAAAATTTTATAAAGATAAGACTTATGAAAGAGTTGCTCTAGCAATAAATCAAAATCCAAATATAGATAGAATTAAAAATATAAATGGGAAAAAAATTCCAAGCATTTATAAGATTTTACGTAAAGTAAAGTGGGAATTTTTATCAGACGGAGTTGCTGTTAATTTTCATGGAGACTTGCAGCCTGAAAACATAATTGTAACAAAAAATAATAAGTTTAAATTAATTGATTGGAGAACAGATTTTTCTGGATTGTCATATGGAGATATATACTATGAATTTTCTAAACTAAATCATATGCTTACAATTAATACAAGAAAAGTATTAAAAGGTAAAATTAAAGTTAATTATAAAAGCAATAATGAAGTGCACTATAGTTTTGAAACAAGAGACATACTGTTAAAATTTCAGAAAATCTTATACCAGTTTATAAAAAAAAATAATTTTGATTTAAAAAAAGTAAAAATATTGACAGCTTTAATATACTTGAATATATCAAAATTTTACGATAATCCCTACAGTGAATTGTTATTTTATCATGGAAAAAAACAGCTTCATTTATTAACTGAGTAGAATAGGAGACTTTAAGCATGTCCATTTCAAAAATAAATTTGTATTTTAAAGAAAAATCTAAAATCTATAAAAAAATTAACACAAAAGTAATTTTTAAAGTTTTTGAACAAATTAAAAAAACATATAATAATGATGGACAGGTATTTTTAATGGCTAATGGAGGTGCCTCAGCCATAGCAGAGGGTTTTGCTGTAGATTTAAGAACCCATCCATTTGTAAATGACGATAAATCAGTTACTACAAGCAAACGAAGAATCAAGGTTGAGTGTTTGACAGAGTCTAGTGGATGTTTAACGGGAATTTCTAATGATATTGGTTTTGATTTTATTTTTCAGGAACAGTTAAAGAACTACATGAGATCTAAAGCTAAAAATAAAAATGATCTACTAATAGCTTTTTCAGGTTCAGGAAATTCTGCGAATATTGTAAATGCAATTAATTTTACAAAGAAATTTGGTGTTAAATCTTTTTGTGTTTCGGGTCGTGGAGGTGGAAAAGCCTCTAAAATAGTCGATTACTCACTAATTATACCTGGCTCCTCTAAATTTCCAGGACAAACAGGAAAAAATGATAACAATTTTCATATTGAGGATATACAAAACTCACTATCACATGTTTTGGTAGGATTATTAAAGGAATATGTTCAAAAAAAATAAAATAAAAAAATTTCACTCTAAATCTGTTAAAATAAGAACTGATATTATTGATATGTTATTTAAAGCTCAGTCTGGCCATTCAGGACCCTCTTTAAGTATTGTAGAAATTTTAAATTACCTTTTTTTTGAAAAGAAAATTTATAAGAATTTTAATGATAGAGATCATTTTATTCTATCAAAGGGTCATGCTGTTCCAGCACTTTATTCAGTATTATATAATTTAGGTAAGATAAATAAAAAAGACCTTTTGTCCTTTAGAGATATAGGTACAAAGTTGCAAGGACACCCTGACAGAACAAAATTAAAATATATTGAATTAGGAACGGGAGCCTTAGGGCAGGGATTATCTGTGTCAATTGGTTTAGCATTAGCTAATTTAATGTTGAAAAAAAATAAAAAATCTTTCTGTTTAGTAGGTGATGGTGAAATACAAGAAGGACAGATATGGGAGGGTGCAATGTATGCTGGTAGCCATAACTTAAATAATTTATGTGTAATACTCGACAATAATAGGATGCAAAATGAGACATATACAAATAAAACATTGGATGTGATGCCCCTAAGAGAAAAATGGCAAGCATTTAAATGGAATGTTATAGATATTGATGGACATTCATTTAAAGAAATAGATAAGGCTTTTAATAAATTTTACTTAGAAAAAAAAAAACCAACAGTAATAATTGCCAACACAATTAAGGGAAAAGGAATTTCTTTCATGGAAGACTCTGCAGCATGGCATTCGAAAGTTTTAGATGAAAAAAATTATTTAGTTGCAAAAAAAGAATTGATTTAGATGATTAAGTTTTCTGAAAAAAAAGCTTTAAGGAATATTTTTGGAGATTATTTAGTTAGTCTTGGAAAAAAAAATAAAAAAATTTGTGTGGTTAGTTGTGATTTAAAATCTGCAACTAAAACCTCAAGTTTTTTTAAGGCATTTCCAAAAAGATCATTTGAAGTTGGAATCGCCGAAGCTAATGGTTTAGGTGTGGCCACAGGTTTAGCTCTAAAAGGTTTTGTTCCCGTTATTTCAAGTTTTGGAGCATTTATAACTGGTAAATTTTTAGAAATAAGAACTTCCATATCTTACAATAATGTTCCTGTTAAAATTATTGGTACACACGGAGGTTTTATTGGTAAAGATGGTGCAACCCAATCTGCAACGCAAGATCTATCACTCATGACTAGCTTGCCAAATTTTGAGGTATTTCAACCTTGTTCACCAATTGAAACTGTTAAAATATTAGACTATGTCATAAAATCTAATAAACCCTCTTACGTAAGAATATGCAGAAATAATGTTGGAGAAGTCTATAATAAAAATTATAAATTTACGCCTGGAAAGCCTAAAGAATTAATCAATTCTAAAATAAATACCATAATATCATCCGGCCCTATGATTTTTAATTGTTATGAGGCAATAAAAATACTTTCTAAAAAAAAAATAAATGTTGGTTTAATCAATATAAATTCTTTTAAACCATTCGATTATTTAGCTTTTAAAAAAATGCTAAAAACAAAAAAAAATATTTTAATTGTAGAAGATCATGTTTCTCATGGCGGAATAAGCAGTCTGGTCTATGAAACAATTGCAAAATCCAACATAAATGTGAGAAATATTAAAAGTTTAAATTTAGATGATAAATTTTCTGAAAGTGGGAATCCAGATGATTTAGAGAAAGCTAACGGATTTGATGCAAAAAATATAGCAAAAATATTTTATGAAAAATTCAATTTGGCCAAATAAAGATACTAAAATTTTTATTTCTATGGCTATAAATCCTGGGAATTCAGGTGCAACATTGCATAATTCTTTATTTAAAATACTTAAATTAAATAATATTTATTTACCTTTAAAAGTTGAAAATATTATTAAAGCAAAAAAATTATTAACTAATTTTAATTTCCAAGGATGCTCTCTTTCAATGCCTTATAAAGAAAAATTAATTAATTTTGTAGATAGCTTAGATAGAAATGCAAAAAAAATTGGTTCAATAAATACAATTTTAAAAAAAAACAATAAACTAATTGGTTATAATACAGATTACTATGCATCAATGGAAATTTTAAAAAAACAAAAATTTAAAAAAAAATCAAATATTTTTGTATTAGGCTCAGGTGGGGTAGCAAAAGCAATTTTACATTCAATAATTGATTTAAAATTTACTAATATTTTTTTGAGCTCAAGAGATAAAAAAAGATTTAATAAAATGGAAATAAAAAAAAAGATAACCTTTGTAAAGTGGAGTGAAAGAAATAAAGTAGATTGTGATGTTTTGATTAATACAACTCCTTTAGGAATGTTTGGAAAATATGAAAAAAAAACCCCAATTGATTTTTCAAAAAAATATCATCCAAAATTAATTTACGATTTGCCTGTAAATCATAAAGGCAATTTACTTTGCAGATTTGCAAATAAGAATAAAATAAAATATATTTCTGGTTTAGTTTCCAGTCACTACCAAGGTATTAAACAATTTGAGATTTATAATAATATTAAAATTGATCTTAAAATTTTAAAAAAAATAGGTATTCACTTAAATTAAATATCAAAATTATTTATTTGTTGATGAAAAAAAAAACTAAAATTGCATTTCTAGATAGAGATGGAGTTATTAATTCCAGTAAAATTAATAAAGGATATATTGGAGATATAAAAGATTTTAAATGGATAAAGGGTGCCAAAAAAACTATTAAATATCTAAAATCGAATAAATATAAAATAATTATTGTCACAAATCAGTCAGGTATAGCTAGGGGTTATTTTTCTTTTAGAGATGTTTACAGAGTTCACAGATATCTTAGATCTGAATTAAAAAAAATTGGAACTTATGTTGATAAAATTTATTTTTGCCCATACCATAAAGATGGAATCGTAAAAAAGTATAAAAGAAGTTCAATATTAAGAAAGCCAAGAATTGGTATGTTTTTAAAAGCAAATAAAATATGGAGAATAGATAAAAAAAATTCATTTATAATTGGTGACCAGATAACAGATATGGAGTTTGCAAAAAATGCAGGCATAAAAGGATATTTATTTAATGAAAACGATCTTTACAAATTTGTAAAAAAAAACATATAAATTAAAAAGAATTAAAAATTCAATTTTGATATTTGATAAGGTTTTTTTATTTTCTTTTAATAATCTTTGGAAACAAAAAATAAATATATAAAATAAAGAGAGAGTTTTTTACTCAGAAGATAAACATAATACAAATGTCAAATAAATTAAAAAAATATAAAATTGAGGACTGTAGACCCAGTTTTCTAGGTCACTGGATTTTTTATATGGTAGCAGCTTTATATGATATTAAAGAATTCAAAAAAAAAAAAATTAATGTATGTTTTGATAATGAAAATTTCACCCTAATACAAAAAGAAACAATTGAGTTGCTTAAAAATAGAATAAACGTTTTACCTAATGATGAAGATTTTATTTTTGTACCAGCTGTAAAAACAAGAGCATCTCTTTGGGGTTATTTTAAAAAAATTAACTATGAATTAATTTTTAAAAAAATTAACTATGAACTAATAAATAATTATATTTATTTTTTCAAATTATTATTGAAGAAGATCTTTTTAAATGATGATGCATTTATTGAAAAAAAATATTTTATATTTTTAAGAAAACTATTTCTTGAAGAAATTAAAGACATGAGTATTGAGGGTTTTGACAAGGTATTTATTAAAAGAAAAGGATCTGAGAATAATGATGGAAATGTAGCAGATGGAAGGCTAAAAAGACGGCAAATTATAAATGAGACCGAAATTGCTAATGTAGCAACAAAACATGGTTTTAAAGTTATACAATTGGAAGATTTTAGTTTGAAAGACAAGATTAAAATTTTCTTTAATGCAAAATCAATTATGGGAGCAAATGGCGGTGGGATGGCTTTCTTATTTATGAGCAAACCTGGGACAAAATATATTGAAATTATAGCAAAAGATCCTCATCAATGGACAGATCATTACAAACAAATTTCCAAATTATTTAAATTAAAATTCTTTAGATATGATGATGTTAAAAAAATTGACGAATTTGACAATATTATTGTAAATCCAAAAAAATTTGAAATTTATCTAGAACAAATTATTTAAAATCTATTTTTTAATTTTGAAGTGATTGTAACAATAAAAAAAATTTTTCTTATTATTTTATTCTTTAAAAATTCATAATCCTTTGAATTAATCAATAAAATCTAGTATATTATTAAGTATATGAAGATAGCTTTAATAACTGGAATAACTGGTCAAGATGGTTCTTATCTTGCGGAATTTTTATTAAATAAAGGTTATGAGGTTCATGGAATCAAAAGAAGAAGTTCTTTAATAAATACAGATAGAATTGATCATTTATATCAAGATATTAATGAAAAAAATCGAAAATTTATTTTACATCATGGTGATTTAACAGATGCCACCTCATTGATCAGAATTATTCAAGAAGTAAAACCTGATGAAATTTATAACTTAGCTGCGCAAAGCCATGTTGCGGTATCCTTTGAAGAGCCAGAATATACTGCAAATTCAGATGCATTAGGTGCGCTCAGAATTTTAGAGGCTATTCGTATTTTAAAACTAGAAAAAAAAACTAAATATTATCAAGCATCAACTTCAGAACTCTATGGAGCAGCACAAGAAACTCCTCAAACTGAAAAAACACCTTTTTATCCACGAAGCCCATATGGAGTAGCTAAATTGTATGCATATTGGATCACAGTTAATTATAGAGAGGCTTATGGTATTTATGCTTGCAATGGAATTTTATTTAATCATGAAAGTCCTGTTAGAGGTGAGACTTTTGTAACAAGAAAAATAACAAGAGCTCTTGCCCGAATAAAATTAGGATTGCAAGAAAATTTATATCTTGGAAATTTAAATGCATTACGAGATTGGGGGCATGCTAAAGATTATGTAGAGGCGCAATGGTTAATGCTACAGCAAAAAAATCCTGAGGATTTTGTTATTGCAACTGGTAAACAATATTCAGTAAGAGATTTTATAAATGAAGTCTCTAAAAATTTAGGTATGACAATTGACTGGAAAGGAAAAGGATTAGAGGAAGTTGGATCTTTTAATGGTGAAGATATAATAAAAGTAAACCCAAGATATTTTAGACCAACAGAAGTAGAAACTTTACTAGGTGATGCAAGTAAGGCAAAAAAAAAACTCAATTGGGTTCCGAAAATATCTTTTGAGCAGTTAGTCAAAGAAATGACCAATGAAGATCTAAAGTTAGCAAAAAATGATAAAAAATTTTTATAAAAAACTTAAAGTAATAAAAAATAGATAATTTAAATAAAAAATATAACCGAACCAATATGAACCAAAAAAAGAAATTTTTTTTATGAAGATTTTCGTTAAAGCAATTAAGAGACCAATAATTAGTATGATGCAGCAATTAGGCTTTAATCCATTACAAATTTTATCCTTGAAGCACTATTCTAGATATAGAAAAAATAGGAGAGAATGGATTAATAAAGGAGGCAAGATTACACACAACCAAATGGTTTTGTCTGATTACGATGATGATGCTGGTATCGCTAAGGGACACTATTTTCATCAAGACTTGCTAGTTGCCAAGTTGATACATGAAGATCAACCTAAACGTCATATAGACATAGCATCACGAGTAGATGGATTTGTTGCTCATGTTGCATCGTATAGGGAGATAGAAGTAGTAGATGTACGTCCGTTAGCAAAATCAGACCACAAAAATATTAAATTTGTCCAAGCTGATTTTATGAATCCACAAGATTTGGGAGAAACGGACTCACTTTCTTGCTTGCATGCGGTTGAGCACTTTGGACTAGGACGTTATAGTGATCCAATAGATATTGATGGTCATAATAAAGGTATTGCTAATTTAGTTAACTTAGTCAGTGAAGGTGGACGTTTATATATTAGTTTTCCAATTGGGAAAAATGATGAGATACATTTTAATGCACATAGAGTTTTTCGAGTGGATACAATTTTTAAACATTCAAGTATTAGAGAAAATATGAAACTTGTTAGATTTGATTATGTTGATGATTACGGTAATTTACACACCAATGTTCAGACAAAAGACGTTGATACGAATATAAAACATGGTTGTGGTATCTACACATTGGTAAAAAATATTAAATAACTGATGAAGATTTAAAAATAGCAAAAGAATGATAAACATATCAATCATCAAATTTAAAATTGACTAAATAATACTAAAAACCAAAACATAAGATGTCTAAACTAAAAATTTTTGTAGCAGGTCATAAAGGAATGGTGGGATCAGCTTTGGTTCGTGTTTTGCAATTACAAAATGTTGAAATTATAACTAAAGCAAGAAATGAACTTGATTTATTAAACCAGCAAGAAGTTCAAAATTTTTTCAAACATGAAAAAATTGATCAAGTTTATCTAGCAGCAGCAAAAGTTGGTGGTATTTATGCTAATAACACTTATCCAGCAGAATTTATTTATGAAAATTTGATGGTCCAAAATAATGTTATCCATAATGCTTTTTTAAGCGGAGTTAAAAAATTATTATTTTTAGGATCAAGTTGTATTTATCCAAAAAATATAAATGAACCTATTAAAGAAGAAGAGTTATTAACTGGAAAACTTGAGCCAACTAACGAGCCTTATGCAATTGCTAAAATTGCAGGTATAAAGATGTGTGAAAGTTATAACCGTCAATACGGTAAAAGTCATAGTATTGACTATAGGAGTATAATGCCAACCAATCTTTATGGCCCAGGAGATAATTATCATCCTGAAAATAGCCATGTAATTCCAGGACTAATTTATCGTTTTCACGAAGCAAAAATTAATAACTTACCGAAAGTTACTATTTGGGGAACAGGTAAACCAAAGCGTGAATTTTTATATGTTGATGATATGGCAAGCGCCTCTATTCACTTAATGAATATAGATAAAAAAATTTATGACGAACAAACATCATTAATGTTTAGCCATATTAATGTTGGAAGTGGCACAGATCTTACTATTAAAGAACTTTCAGAAACTTTGAAAGAAGTTGTTGGTTTTAAAGGGGAAATTAATTTTGATCTAACTAAACTTGATGGCAATCCTCGAAAAATTTTAAATAGCAAACGAATAAAAAATCTTGGCTTCAAACCCCAAATAAGTTTAAAAGTGGGTCTTATTAAGACCTATCAAGACTTTATAAAAATTTAATGCAAACTTTTAAAAAATTATTATTTTTACTTAGCCCTAGTGAGCAGAAACATGCAGGTTTGTTATTGTTGATGATTATAATAATGGCATTACTAGACACTATTGGTGTGGCATCCATATATCCTTTTATGGCAGTCCTTACAAACCCAGGACTTATTGAAACAAATTTAATTTTAAATACCATGTTTCAAGCTTCAAGCATATTTGGAGTTGATAATAATGAGCAGTTTCTTTTTGCTTTAGGAACCCTTATGTTTGTAATATTAGTTACCTCGATTACTTTCAAAGCACTTACAAGCTATGCACAAGTTCGATTTGTCCTAATGCGTGAGTATAGTATTTCTAGAAGATTAGTGGAAGGATATCTAAATCAACCTTATAGCTGGTTTTTAAGTCGTCATAGTGCCGATCTTGGAAAAGCTATTTTATCAGAAGTGGCCACTATCATTGGAGTAGGTATAACTCCAATGATGACATTGATTTCTACAAGCATGATAACAATTACCATTATAACCTTATTAATTATAGTCGATCCAAAACTTGCGATAATAGTTGGTCTTTCATTTACAGGTGCATATGGTATTGCTTTTTTTTTTACACGAAAAATTCTTAATCGAGCTGGAAAAAGACGTTTTAAAAGTAATCAGTTACGTTTTACAACTGTTATTGAAGCTTTTGGAGCCTCGAAGGAAGTTAAAGTTGGAGGATTAGAGCAAACCTATGTTAACCGTTTTTCTAATATTGCTAAAACTTTTGCTCGATCACAGGCTTCTGAGGCAGTTATAAGTTTATTACCTCGTTTTATTTTAGAAATCATAGCCTTTGGTGGTATCTTATTAATCATACTTAGTACCATGTCTCAATTAGGTGATTTTAATAGTATTTTACCAATTCTTAGTTTGTATGTTTTTGCTGGCTACCGCTTAATGCCAGCACTGCAACAAATTTATGGTGCTTTAACTCAGCTTACTTTTGTTGGTCCTTCACTCGACAAGTTATATGATGATATCAAAAGCCTTAAATCTTTTGACAGAAATCAGGATCAAGGTGTTTTACCTCTTAATAAATCAATCACTTTAAATAATATTCATTATAATTACCCTGATGCATCTCGGACAGCCTTAAAAAATATTAATTTAAGCATTCCTGCGAAATCTACCGTTGGAATAGTGGGTGCTACTGGAAGTGGTAAAACCACAACTGTTGATATAATTTTAGGATTACTTGAGGTTAAAAATGGAACACTAGAGGTTGATGGAAAAATTATAACAAAGCAAAACTCACGATCCTGGCAGAAATCAATTGGTTATGTACCACAAAATATTTTTCTCTCTGATGACACTGTTTCGGCTAATATCGCTTTTGGGGTGGAGCCAGAAAATATTAATCAAGAAGCTGTCGAAAAAGCATCTAAAATTGCAAATCTACATGAGTTTGTCACAGATGAATTGCCCAATAAATATCAAACGACAGTTGGAGAAAGGGGAGTTAGATTATCAGGTGGACAACGTCAACGTATTGGAGTTGCTAGAGCTTTATATCACAACCCACAAGTCTTAATTCTGGATGAAGCAACAAGTGCACTAGACAATCAAACAGAACAAGCAGTTATGGATGCAATAAATAATCTTGGAAAAAAAATTACTATTATTTTAATTGCACACCGATTAAGTACAGTAAAAAACTGTGATAACATTTTTTTTCTTTCAAAAGGAGAATTAAAAGGACAAGGAAAATTTGAGGAACTGAAAAAAAATAACATAAGTTTTTCAGAGATGCAGCAAAACCATTAAATTGGTATAAGCAAGTATATGAAAAAAAAAAAATTATAATGTTAATATAGATGCTACACTTGGAAAAATATTAAATTCTAGTTTTTTTAAACATCAAAGACTACAAGATCAGTTTCATATCAAATGGATGGACCAAAAATACTGGGAGTGGATTGTTGAAAAATATGATCTTTTTTTAGATAGTTCTATTAAAAATGAAATTGTACCAAGAACCATTCATCAAATTTGGCTTGGTTCAAAGGTGCCAAAAAAATATGATATATGGAGAAATAGTTGGATTAAATATAATCCAGACTTTGAATATATTTTATGGGATGAAAAAAAAATTTTAGAAACTGGATTAATTAATGAAAAGCAATTCATGCAAGCTAAAAATTATGGAGTAAAATCTGATATTGCTCGATATGAAATATTATATAAATTTGGAGGAATTTATGCTGATACAGATTTTGAGGCACTCAAGCCAATTGATCCAAGATTGTTATCAAGATCATTTGTAGCTGGACATTTATTTGAGTACAAGCCCCAAATTAATAATGCTTTAATTATCTCTGAGCCTAAATGTGGTCTTTTAAAAACAGTTATTCATAACCTTCCAGAATATCCTGGTGAAATGACAGGATTAGAAGTTTTGGATTATTCTGGTGCAAACTATTTAAGTAAAATAATTTTTGAAAATAGATATTTAGAGGATATTTTAGTACTACCCAGTCAATATTTGTACCCATGGCCTAGCTTTATGAAAATTTCTAATCAAAACCCGCATTCAATGGCAACAGAAATTACTATTGGGATTCATCACTGGGACGCATCATGGATGAAAAAGTCTTTATTATTAAGATTATTAAATAAAATAAAAAAAATTACACTAAACAAATAATATCTAGAAAAATTTAGAGAGAATAACAATGAAAGACTTGCTAAAAAGTTTTTAGCAAAACAAGTTCATCTATATTAAGAAAAGGTTAATCATTTTTATAATGAGATTAGATTTAGTTACCAAATATTTTAATTAGTCATTGATAATGTGTCTAAATCTTCAAGTATTATAAATAATGTGCATTTTATAAAATATTTTAGACTATGAATTTAATAATATATTTTAACTATATAAATTAATTTTAAATAAATACTTTTTTATCCAAATAAAAATTTTGTAACCAATAATATATTTAATTAAATTTTTAAATTGTATAAAAATATAACTTTTGACAGTAAAAAATTTTAAATTATTTATAAAAATATTAAATGTAGAGTATTTGTGACAGTCCTCTCTCCAAGAATAAGTCATATCAGATAAAAAAGTATAATTTTTTATTTTATACTTATTTTTATTAAGAAAACTTTTTTTCCAATTAATCCAAAGATTACTATCTTTATCTTCAAATCTAACATTCAATCCATTGGAGGGTTGTTCGTAGCTTCTACTTCTGTAAGGCATTACAACAAAATACTTTTTTTTAATATGTGGTTCAAAATAACAATCATAATAAATCTCTTCTTTTGAAGAACATAATTCTTGATACATTTTCTTTAAAAACTTCCATCTTTCTTTCGGCACACTCCACCCTTTGGCTATACCCCAAATAAATTTTGAATAGGAAAAATCTAGGTTTTTTTTATTTTCTCTAGAAAATGAGTTAGTCGCAAAATAATTTTTATTATTATGATAAAGTAAATTACTGTGATTATGATATTCAAGAAAATCATATGAAGGTAATATATCATCTTCTATAAAAATTACATAGTTGGACTTATAAACATCAAAGCATCTTCTAAAGCCAAGGTAGGAATTAAGATTGAGTTTTTGAAATGATGTAAAATTTTTTGGATACTTAGTTTTGACAACTTCAATCTTGGGATCTATTTTCCTTATTTTCTCTATTATAGTTTTTGTTACATCTTGATAAATAACTAATTTCTTGAATTGATCATAATTTTTACATTTCTTTAATTTCTTTAGAGTATTAAAAAAAATTTTCTCTCTGTTGTAAGCAACTATAAAAATAGACTTGATCATAATATAAATTTTAAACTTTGATTTGTTAAAACAATTAAAAGTATTATTATACTAAAATAAGTGTATTTCATTTATATAATAATTAGATATATTCGAGAGTATTTAATGGATTTTACAATTTTTAAACAATAATAATTTTCTAAAAATAAGCGAACAAATTTATGAAAATAATAATTATAGGTGGTGGAATATTTGGATTAACCGCTTTCTTGAAGCTAATATCTAAAAAACATGATTGTATATTGCTCGAGAAAGAAAAAAAGATTATGATGGGTGCCTCAACAAACAACCTTAATAGGGTTCATTTAGGCTATCATTATCCAAGAGATGATATGACTGCACAACAATCAAAAATAGGATCTAATTCATTTATAAAATTCTATAAATTATCAATAATAAAATATTTTCAAAACTATTATGTGATTTCTAAATACAACTCATTAGTAAACTTTAAAAATTATTTAAAATTTTGTAAAAGAAACAAGTTACCTTTTAAAGTCGTAAAAAAAGTAAATTTTTTTACTCAAATAAATGAAAAATCTAATAATATTGAAGGAGTGATAAAGGTTAAAGAGCCCATTTATAGCTGGGAAATAGTTGTTAAAATAATTAATAAAATAATAAAAAATGTCAATAAAAATCGAATTTTTACTAATTCAGAAGTTACAATGATAACAAAAAAAAATAATATATTTCATGTAAAAACTAAGAAAAAAACTTTTTATGCAGATGTTGTCATTGATGCATCTTATTTATCTTTAAATTATAAATTATTTAAAAATAGTCTCTTAAAAAAATTTTTCAAAAAAATTTTTTATCAAATAACTTTAATTACTGAAATTGATATTAAGAATGTGAAGAAGTTAGGTCTGGCTGTCATGGATGGGCCATTTTTTTCAATATTACCAAAGGGAAAATACAATAAGCATTTATTATATCATGTTAAACATTCAGTTATTAAAGAAAGCCAAAAATTAACCAAATCTTTTCAAAATATAAATAAAAAAGATTATTTAGAAAATTTTAAAAAAATTAAAAAACTTATGTCAAAAGATTTAAAACATTTTTTTCCAAAATTTAATTTTAAATTTACAAATAAATTTTTTATAAGTAAGAGGGTTTTATTTAAAAACAAAAATGATAGTCGGATTTCATCAATATTAGAGCCAGAAAAAAATTATTTTTTAATAGCATCGGCTAAAGTAGATCACTCAGTTGATATAGCTGATAAGATAAATGAAATAATATCAAAAAAATAGTGACAAGAAAAAAAATAATCATTGTAGGTTTTGGAGTTGCTGGCAAAAGATATTTTAACATATTAAAGAAAAAAAACATTGATATTTTAATATTAAAAAAAAGTAAAAATAAAATTATTTATAAAAATAATAATATTGCAATATCAAGAGAAGATTTAAAAGATACTTTATTAAATGAAATAGATTTAATAATAATTGCCTCACCTGTAAAAACTCACTGGTATTATTTAAAATTGTTTTTGAGACTAGATCTAGATATAATTGTTGAAAAGCCTGTTATCTATACTGCTTACCAGTTTAATAAACTAAAAAACCTAATTAAAAAATTTGATAATAATTTTTATATTAATCACTCAGATCTTTATAACCAAAACCTAATAAATTTAATTAAAAATCAAAAATTTAAAAATATAAAAAAGATTATTTTCTATTATGGGAATGATAAAAATTTATACAAAGTATCAAATGATGATGGTCCAATACTTGATTGGTTGCCACATATATTAGCTATAATTACTTTTTTTTTAAAAGAAATACACAACTTTAAAATATATTCTTTTTCAAGGGTTATAAAAAAAGGATTAATTTATGAGAAATCTATTTTAAACTTTAACTATAAAAAGATATTAGTAAAAGTTCATTTTTCAAATTTTCCTAAAAAAAATTTAAGAACATTTAGATTATATCACGAGGAGGGATATATAAACTTTGATAGTTATAATAATAATAACTTTATTTTGAAAAAAAATAAAAAAATTACATATAAATTTAATTCTAAAAAAACATTTGATAATTTAATTGATATTGCTTTAAAAAACCTTAATAAAAAAAAACAAAATGATTTTTATTTATTTGAAAAATATTTTAAAATATATGAGAAAGTTAAATTAAGCCTGTTATCAGAAAAAAAAAATATTATAATAACCAAATTTAATGAAAAATAATTTAAATATATTTTACCCAACTGATGAAAGCATAATTGATTTCATTAAAAATCATAATACAAAATATGATAAAAAATTATCCAACTATCATAATTTTTCAAGAGTTGTTTCTCTATCAGATTTTCATAGGTTAATTCATCAAATGAATTTAAATAACTTTTCAAAAGTTGCAGTTGTTTCCGGATCATTGGAAGAACCAGAACTTAAATTAATAAAATATGAACATATTGATATTTTGGATTATGAGGAAGTTTCTGGCTTATTTGATCTAGATGTTGATTGGAAAATAATTAATAATTCTAATAAGGCTAATTCAAAATTTTATAAAGAAGGCGAATATAATTTCGTTTTTTGTAATCAAGTTTTTGAACATATTTTTTCACCAATACAAGCCATAAAGAATATTCATTATATTACCAAAAAAAATGGTTATGCTTGGATATCTGTACCAACCATTAATTGTATTCATGGTGACCCTTATTTTTATTCTGCTGGTTATCATCCGCGTTATCTATACCGACTTTGTAAAGAATCTGGATTTGAAGTTATGCATGTTGGAGCTTTTTGCAGTAGAAAATATCTGGCCCATGCAGTACAAGGACATTGGTGCTCTCATGACGAACTAAAAGCAGGTTTTAGATCAAAAAGAGATTTTGCTTATCCTTATTTTGCTATTCAAGACGGTAGAAAAAACTGCACTAGCGGAAAATTTATTACAGATACATGGGTATTATTAAAAAAAAGTTAGATACGACTTTTCACAATTAATATTGAAGATTTTCGTCCCATTTATTTAAAATTCTAAATAAAGAGCAACTATTAACAAACTTTACAAAATATTTTATAATTTTAATTTAACTAAAATTAGTAGATTAATTTTTTTCAAAAGCTTGTATTGCTCTAAGAATTTGACTTTTAAAATATAAAACATCTTTTTTTTTAAGCTCTAAGTTTGAAGGTAGCACAATTAAAG
>MDTF01007944.1_pt1 | contig 17391 bp, 15 predicted proteins | sample 811191 | NCBI WGS metagenome assembly MDTF01 (sample SAMN05326649, study PRJNA326480) | marine metagenome | isolation source: seawater | place: Southern Ocean | collected 2011 | reverse complement strand
TCTATAAAATGTCATAAACGACATTATACCTTTTTCCAAATGGTATATAATTAGTTGTATATCCTTTTATAGTTACTTGATTTCCCTTTTTTATCTTTATTATTTCAGATATAAAACTATATTTTCCAAATAAAATACTATCTCTCAATTCATATTTTATATTATTTTCGTCCCAGAAATATAATGTTGCCATTTTTAATCTTCTTTTTTTTATTTGAATTGTTCTTGTAAATGAATTTAATTTATACTTACGTAAATCGTAAGCAAATTTAATGGGAAATGATATTAAATATAGTATGAATAAAGTGAAAAAAAAAAATCGTTTAAATCGTTTATTCATATATAATATTTAAAAATATTTAAAAAATATTATAAATATAATATTTAAAAATATTATATATAAATATGAAAAATATGAAAAATATAAATATGAAAAATATAAATATGAAAAATAAAAAAAAATGGAATACTGAATTATTAGATAAAAATAATCATACAAAATATGTTAATATGATATATTTAGAACAAGAATTTACAAATAACAATTTAATAAAAAGTGCATTAAAATCAAAATTAAGCAGTTATAGACAACAAGATACAAAGAAAAAAAGATATATAAAAGAAAAATTTATTACATTTGAAGAGTTGCTAGAAAAATTAGTAGCAACAAAATTAATTTGTTATTATTGCAAAAAACAATGTTTTTTGATTTATGAAAACAAAAGAGAAATGTTGCAATGGACACTTGACCGAAAAAATAATGATATAGGTCATTACAATAATAATGTAGTTATATCATGTCTAGAATGCAATTTACAAAAAAGAAGAAGAAATGAAGAACATTTTAAATTTGCAAAGCAAATGAATATTATCAAAAAATACTGAAATTTATCTTCCATAAATTTGTCTGTGTATTAAATTTTTCGGATTTTTATAATAATTAATTTTATATCTATAATACTTTTTACATATCTTTTGAAAGTTTAAAAATGAATAATTAATATTACAAAAAGTTCTTTCTTGATATTCATATAATTTAAAAATATTTATTTGATAATTTTGCATGACAATGGGAATTTTAATTAGTTCTTCAAATGAAATAGTTTCAAAATCATCTAAAGCATAAATAACAAAATTTTTTTTTTCAAAATAATTTAACAGTTTTATTTCTGAAAAATTATAGCCATAATCTTCGGTCCATTTAACAAAAATACCTATTTTCATAATTTTATGTTAAATTAACAAAAAATTAAAATAATATCAATTTAATAGTAATGAGTTTTGTTCATTTATGTTGGAAAATAAATGATGAAAAAATAAAAAAAAGTAAAAGAAAAAGAAAAAATGACATGTTAGAAAGAGAAATAGAGAGAAATTTAGATACAACATTTGATTCAAATAATTTTTATAATAAATTAACAGAACAAACAAAATTTACAGAAGAAAGTAATCAGAGTAATATGAATTTAATTAATTTTAGAGATAGTATTGAAATAAATGTTGAAAATAGAAATAATAATAGAGAAATTTTAGAAAAAAGACTTAATAATCGTGATAAAATGGCAAATGGATGGATAAATCCATTTTTACCTACAAACCAATATTTAGAAGATATTTCAAATGAAGATAAATTTTTAAGACCTAAAAATACTAACCAAATTAACAAAGAAAAAAATACAATAAAAAATTGATTTTATTAATGAAAATACATAATTTCTATATAAGTATTTAAATAACATTTGGTAAAGATAATATAAATGGCTTCATATACTACGCAAAATAGTCTTTTATTAGATAAATTAACTGAATTTTATAATAAAAATAATAATATCGATAAAATTTTACCAATAATAAATGGGGAAAGTAGTATTTCTTTAAGATTAATCGATTGGTTTGTTACAAACTATAGTAAAAAACATTTTACTTTAATAAAAAATAAAAATAAAAGATTTAAGGTTTATATAGATTATAAATTAAAATTAAAAGCATATTCAAAAAAAAGATTTGACCCTTTTTGTCGTTGGGATAGAATAACAATACCTTATAAAAAAAATTCTTTAATGGAAACAACCATAGGACAATTAAACTTTTTTAAGTGGGTTATTAATAATAATATTATAGAATATATTGAAAAACATTTTGATGAAATTAATAATGACCAGTGTAAAAGAAATAGCACATCTAAAAATAAGTTAAAACCCAACAATAAGACAAGAAAAAAAAGAGAAGAATTATCAATATTTGCTTCAAAAAGTATAAAAAAAGAAAAAGTAAAAATAGTGGTTGAATTTAAATAATTATCAAATTAAAAAAAATTATATAATTTAAATAATTATATGATTTATATGTATATAATATAATGCAAATATTAATATTAGGTTTATTAGTATTATTAATATTAATAGGACAAATATATAAAATTATTAACAATAAAAATAAATTATCACAAGAAGCATTTGATATGGTTAATAAAAAAAAACATCAAACCGAATATTGGGAAAATTCTATAAGATATAATAAATCTTTAGGTGACAAAGGCCTACAAGATACCATAGAACAAATAGAAAAAAATGAATCGTCTGATAATTTTGTGGCATTAGATTCAAATAATGTTTTAGTTGAAACATTCCATGGCGAAAGCAGTAGAAGAGATACAGAAAATGCAATTGAGACATGTCGAAGTTTAACTAAATGTGAGCAATTGGATGAATTTCCAAACTGCGGTTATTGTGCTTCCACTAACAAGTTTGATTATGATAGTGGTTCAGGTATCTCTCCAGATGTATGCTTACCTAGTAAAGAAAATGCTGTATATGGTAATAATTACAATTTCAACGTAAATTCTTCTTCACATGCACCAAATGCACCCAGAGGCAACCAATGGGCTAAAACAAAATATGATTGTTTAAAAGTACAAAGGCAGAATATTTGCGATAAAGTAAAAACATGCACAAATATGGCATCGGGAACAGAAATAGGGAAAATATGTGGTTGGTGTCCATCTGATTCTAGAGCAAAGGTAAAAACAAATGGAAAAAAAGCTTTATTATTGTATGATGGTAGTGGTGATAAAGAATCCAACAGTAAAATAAAAAGTGATAAATGTCCCGATATGGGAAGGTCTGACCCGTTTGACCCCGCAGGAGAACCGCTTTTTTCAGAATTAACTAAAGCTGGGTCATGTTCAGTATGCGATGAACCCACAGGAAATCCAAATAAAGCAAGAGGTGCGACAGGGGACATGCATTCTAAAAAATGCTTACAATCATTGTGGGAAGCACCATATATTGATCCAAGTGGGATATATAATGTAACTTGTAACACAGAATATGATGATATAAAAACAGCAAATGAGGGACATTATAGAAATAAAAGTTCTAATACAGGAAAAAAACCATATTATTGGATTGCTGCTGAAATGAAAAAAAATTTAAAAAGACCTATAGCGAAATTTATGAAAGAACACGATGAATTAAATGAAGGTGGTGGGCCACATTGGGGATTAGTAAATGGTAAATATAGAAGAGATTACGATATAGATAATACAATAGCAGGTGTAACTCATGTAGATAAAATGTGGAAAAAGTGTTTTGGAGAAAATTCAAAAGGAAATGTAGCAGACAATTTTGGCGCCAAGTAATTAGTTTAGTAAATTATTTTCATAATATAATTTATACAATGCAAATTATATTATCATTTATATTATCAATAATTATATTAATATCATTTATATATCATTTTAAAAGTAAAATAGAAGGACTGGAAATAAAAGTAACAGGTGATATGCAACCAGACCCTAAATCTGAAATATATGCTTTCAACTTAAGACAAGCTCAAGGAATATGGAAAGATATAGGCTGCACAAATGGTTCTTATAAACCCACTGAAGAAAATAAAGATTTATGGAAACATGAGAGATGGCGAGAAGAATTAAAAGCATACAAAACTGAAGCGGATTTATATGAAAAAGAACATAATTATTATGATTTTGTTGGGAAAGATATCGATGGTGTTACACCTTTAAAATATGTAAATAGACCTGCTGTTGGTATTGGTAAGGCATATAAAAGATGTCATGATGCAAATTTTAAAACATCCTATAATTTTCCAAAACCGGGTGATAGAATTAAAATTAAAGAAAATACAAAAGGTAAAAGCACTCCATACTTTAGTGGTATTGTTTTAAAAGGAAATGTTGATAATGCCACACCTTTAGAAGTTTTGTGGGATAAAAAGGGGGCAGAAGGAACAATGGAAAAAGATACAAAAAGAACAGAAACAAAAACTTTCCCTGTTCAAACAGATGATATAAAGATAAAAGAAGATAGTGCAGAATTTGGTTGGCCTTATAAAGAATGGGATAGACATCCAGACCCATCTAAAAAACAAGACAAATTTGTTTCTGAAAAAGATTGGATTAAAATGAATGATATGGGGGGTAAGGTAGATAGTAAAATAGTATATAAATCAATGGAATGTTTAACAAACACAAAATGTGATAATTTAAATTGTACAAAAAGAAAAGATGAAATATTAAATAGATATCCAATTACATATTATTGTAAAAGGGATGATAAAAATAACCGTCCTTTAGGGACTGGTCATATTTGCAAATCTGGTGCAAGAAAAGGAATGATAACGCAATATTATGATAAATTTTCTATGTGTTTTAGTGATGAAAAGGGTTATAGTTATGGTAGAAAATTTGCAAAACAAGAATGTGACGTAGGAAATTCTGAAAATTATAATGGTGTTGGGGAACAGTTTCGGAAAAAATTGCAGAGTTTGTTTGGTGGTGAATGTTATGCGTTAATAAGTGATAAGTCCAGTTCAGGTGGAAATAGAGCTATTGTAGGACAAGGTAAAAATTATACTAATGCTGATTTAAAAAATTTAGGTTTAAAAGATGGAAAAATTATTTCTACAATATTATTTGGTAATGAATATTGTTATGCAAAATTCAGTGGTGGTAAAGATGTAAAAAAAGGAACATGGACTATATCACCGACTGATGGTAGTTCTTCATCATCTATAGAATTATATAAACAAGAAAAAGGATGCCAAGTAAAAATTAACGGGACTTCAGACCCGTTTTATGATTTAGAAAAAACTCAACCTGGATTGTCTGGTGGAACAAAATTTAATGTAGACCAAATGTCAGCAAAGGGTGTAAAAAACGACTCGACTAAATCTTTTGAATTAACAGGTAGTGGTGGTTTTAATGATGCTAATTGTAGAGTAGCGTTTTATGATTCAACACCGGAACCAAGTTTCACACCACCATTAAATTTACCAGTAGCATTAAAAAATGGTGAAGAAATTAAACTAAATAAAGGTAAAGTGTCAGCTATGCATGTATTTAAAAACATACCACCAATTTTACCCCCTGGAAAATATAAAATTGTAAGTAAAAGGACTAGGAAAGAATGTTCTACATATAATGAATTTTCTTGGGGAAATACAACAGGTAATGTTTTTTTACAATGCGATAATAGAGGGAATGGGCTTATTCCAAATAATACTTTTACAATTGAACTAGTTGCTAACACAAATAATAAATATTATATTAATCAAGGTAAAAGATGTAAGCATCAGCAAATTGGGCTTGGTTACAATATAAAATGTGATGATAAAGGTTCAGACACTTCTTCGAATAGTAAGTTTGAAATAACACCTGCTTCAAAAGGTTACTATAAAATAAAAAATGAAAAAACAGGTAAATACTGTAGAAATCGAAAAGATATTTTAATGCCGGGTGGTGGTATAATAGCATGTGATGTGAGTTATGCTAGAGAATGGGAAGAATATCAATTTATATCAACTGAAGATGAAAAATTTTCATAAATATATATAAAAAATATATATTTTTAATATATATATTTTATAGTAATGAAATTAACTTTGATAGGATTATTTATAATAATAATAATAATGCTATTGGTCCAAATATCTTTTAGAGATAATTTTGACCTCATGAAACAAAAAGCATTTAGAAATGATCAAATAAATTATAATTTAAAACATTTAACATTAATACAATCTGACGGGAAAGAAATAGAATGTGGTGAGTTAAACAGTGATAAAACAAATATAAATAAAAAAACTATTTGTGAAGGATATGAATCAATGGCTGAAAATGAATATGCCCTTGCAGCTGAAAAATGTAGCATAGTAAATGGTATAAAAGATTGGAGAGTAAGAGCAAATAGAATCCCAGAAACAGGACCAACAGAAACAAAGGGTTGTGGTTTTTGTTACGATACAAAAAATGTATATTATGGTGATGAAAAGGGTCCATTTAAAGATATTGGACCAAGAGTTTGTAATAATTGGATAAAACCTGGCGGATATGGAATAGGTGGTACCAATCATAAAAAAAATATATTTGGTGTTTATCCATTTGAAGATGACCTTTATAAAACCCCATCTAATAAAAATTTGCAATTTGGACAGGGTGTTGTAAAAGATACTATTAAAATGTACGAACAAGATTTATGCAGGCAAATGAAAAATTGCGGAGACCAAAATATTATGGGTGCTGATGGAACACCGTTGTGTGGTTGGTGTACTACTGGTAGAAAAGGTGATGGCGAAGGAGAAGGAATGGTTAGAAAAGGTGGAACCGATAAATTCCAAAATGAAACGAAATACGATGACGATTTTTGCCATTGGACAAGAGAAATTAATGAGAAAGGACAAAAAACATTTTTATATAAAAAAGAAACAAAAGAATTGAAAGAATGGCGGGGAAATTCTGGAAAACCAATTACCATTACAATAGGTGATTTAAGTGGTACATCGGTTACATTAGATAACCCAGGTCGATTAATGAATGGGTTAAAACATTGTGCCGCATCTGCTCAATTGTTTCCTTGTTTTCCTAATTTTACTGGTAATGTTGCAAATGAAAATGGAGAAATAAAACATTCCAAGAGATGTTATGATGATATTTGGCGAAATTATGCCTTATATAAAGATACAGTGTGTAATGGCGATATAAAAGATAGAATTAACAATGAAGAACATGGCTTACCTCAATCAAGGACATTTAGATTATGGGATAAAACATTTATCCCAAGTGTTGAAACCGCTGTTCAAAAAATACCAGAACGTATGGAAACAAGTAAGCAATATGAACCAAATTACCCTGGTAAAGATGGAATGTTAAAAAAAAAAGATAGTAAAGGATGGTTTTTACAAAACATGTTTTCAGCTTTATTAAATAGTAAAGTATGCACAAATGAAGAACCTGACTCATGTGATGATAAATATAGAAGTCGAGAATATAATTTTTTTAGATCAAAAGATTGTATAGACAATATAATAGTTAATAATATTCCAAATAATTGGAAAAACATTTCAGGTATTTTAAAAACAGACAAGAGATACATACCTGGAAATGATTCAACATATCAATATTATTGGCCTGTTTATAACGACCCAATTTGGAAAGAAGGAATTCATTTTGATTGGTCAAAAGAAGAATATAAAAAAAAATTAGAAGAAAAATGGGAAGACGTTGGAAAAAAACAGGATTGTAAAACGAAAGGAAATGTTAATGAAATGTATGATAAAGCATTGGTAGCTATTAAATATTTATTAGGAACAGAAAAAAAAGAGATGGATATTATTGAAACATTGGGGGTAAAATTATGGCAAGACGATGATGGTGGAACGAGTGGTTCATGGGTTAAAATGTGTTGGGAAGATTTTAGATTGGAATTAAAAACAGTTTGGGGCAACGATGACCCATCATTTATAAATAAACATGGAAAAATTAATATAACTAGTTATCCAGAGATAATTAGTTTAATTATGGATGATTCAAAATTTTATCATCGCGTTTTAAGTTATAAAGATGACAGCACAGGAATAAATGTTCCAGTAGAACTGACCGGTACAGGTCAAACATATATTACGAAGCAAAACTATCTGCATAAATATTTCCCATTTTGGAGATTATGGAAGGGTAATACAAAATACTATATTAAAAGTGAATATCGAACGTATGTACAAGCCAAAGAAAAAACGAACTTGGCAAATGAAAAAGCATATCGAAAAAAAAAAAACGAATATGCATCTACCCAATACAAATTATCGGTAAAGTAATGAATATAAATATTTAAAATATTTAAAAATTAAAAAAAAACCAATAATATATCTATTAAATGGGTAATACTTCAACATATTTAAAAAAAGTTAATTTTGAAGATATTCAAGAATGCATAAAAAATAAACAAAAATTTTTATTAATAAATACTTTAAAAAAAACAGAGCAAAAGTGTCTTATACAAAATACAACTTCAATAGAAAATGAAGAAAAAATTATCAATGAATGTTTAAAAAAACAAAAAAATGTCAAAATCATTATTTATGACAAAAATTCACACGAAACAACCCTTTTTAAAAAATATGAACAATTATCTAATTTAGGTTTTCCAAATGTTTATATTTATCCGGGTGGTTTATTTGAATGGCTTTGCCTGCAAGATATTTATGGTTATGATGAATTTCCAACATCTACCAAAGAATTAGATATTTTAAAATTTAAAGCACAATCAGCATTTAATGGTATTTTATTACTTGGTAATTAAGTTAATAACCTTTTTATTTTTTTCATTATTTATATTAAATGAAAAAATATACATTCACTGGAAAACACAAAAAAAATAATACACATGAGAAATATTATACATCTCCAGAATTTATTAATAAAAACATCGTAAATATATTCAAAAACTTAAAAGAAAATAATAATTTAAATAATTTGCATTTTATTGACACATCTGCCGGAGATAATAGATTAGTGAAAATATTAATGGAAAATAAGTTAATTACATCTTATAAATCTTTTGATATTTCTTTTTCTAATTCTTTTGGTGAAATAGAATTAAAAAATTGGATTGGAGAGAATAATACTTTACAAAAGTATGACAAAACTAATACTTTAGTTGGTTTCAACCCACCATATGGGTATAATAATAAAACAGCAAAGAAATTTATTCAAAGGGGATGGGAAGAGCAATATAAGTATTGCATATGGTTGGTGCCAAATAGCGTTAAACCATATTTATTAGAAAGATACAAAGAATTACATGCATCTAGTTACACAAATATAGCTTTTATTGATGCAAGCTTTGATAATACAAAAAATAAAAACAAAACAATTAAACAATCAGTAATGTTATTTATTGGTGAAAGAAGCAAAATTCTCTCTAAAATAAAAAAAGAAAAGTCAATTCCAAAACATAATTATTCCATTGAAAGAAAACACTATAAGGGAATTTCTGATGATGTATCTCTTATAATAAAAAAAACAGGAAACCCAGTTCTTTTCCCTTTGTTTTATAAAACAGGATATTATTGGAGTCAATATTATAAAGGAGAAAAAGTAACCGATAAGGCTAAAATTATTGTAAAAGATGGTAAAAAATATATGCGTGGAATAAGCAAGAATAAAAATGGTGGAAAAGTATTTGATTATGCTATTGAAAGTAATGTATATTTTAGACTATCTAATATAGAAAATATTATAGATATTGAAAAGTTGGTAGAAAAGTTGGTGGAACTTGGAAATAGTGATGAATTTTTTAAACATGCAAATAAATATAAACCGGCTTCAATAACACAGGGATGGTTTATTGATTATTTAAATAATATTTTAGATATGCTGGAAAAAGTATAAGTTTAAATTGATAACTTTTTTTAATACTATTTAATAATTATTAAATAGTATTAAAAAAAAGTATTAAAAAAAATTTATTTTATTTATTCAAATGAATAAACGTGTTAAAAATGAAAAATGGTGTATAAAAAATTTTATGAGTGATTTACATTCTGGAAAAATAAAAAAACCACGTTTTCAACGGAAAAAAAAATGGAGTGTGCTTCCTGGAAATAATCGTACTCCCAATGAACAAGAATATATAGAGTTTCTTTTTAAAACAGAAAATAGTGTCCATCCAATTACATTTGGAAAGCACATGATGAATATTTACTCAAATATAGATGGAAATAATCGTATTAACGCAATTGGCCATTTTATGAGAAGTCCATTTGAAGTATTTCCCAATCATTTAAAAGAGTTAGATATATTTATAAATAATATAAATGATATACAAAATCAAGATGAAAGATATAATTTAGATAATGATGAAAAAGAACAATTAAAATATGTATTTCGTCAATTATCATATAATGAAATTATTAATTTTAAATATCATAAATATTTTAAAAACAATGGTTATGAAGATTTTTATTCAAAAAAATTAAAACAATATCGTGATGATTTTGAACCAGTAATAGAGAAAACACAAACTAAACTAAAATTAAAGAATGGTAGTGATTTTAATGAAGTCGTAATTAATGTAAATATTTTTGAAGAATATACAACAGATGAATTATGTAACATATTTGAATCAATAAACAAATATAGTAGTAGATTAACAGAAACCGAATTATTGTCATCTAGTTTATACAATGACACCAATTTTATAATTAATAATAAAGTTTTTAAAACAGAATTAGACATATGTATAAAGAAATATTATGAAGAAAAGGCAGATGGTGAAGTGTTGGAATGTTTTAAATATAATAAAGATAAAGATAATCCAAGTGCATTTGATTTTATTGTAGGGTTTCAAAATTTTTGTAATGAAAAATTTAATTTAATTGGTAAAAGCGATACAGATGGTATGTCATTATATTTTAAATTATATAACACTATTTATAATGGATTGAAAGGAACATTTACTACAAAAAATGTGAATGATTTTATAGAAAAAATTACATATGCGTGTCAGATTTTAAAAGAATTAGTAAATTTTATATTTACAGATAATATTAATGAAAAGCTATTTAATAAGCAATGTCAGAAAAAAATAATAACTTTAAAAAAAAATAATATGTTTCTTATTATATCTTGTATAATTGGTTATCATAATTTGGGGGTTGATAAATCTATTATTATTAATGAATTAGAAAAATGCTTAAATTATCATTTTATGGTATGTGATTTAAAAGATAAAGATAAGAAAGAGTTTTTTAGAAATAGTGATAGTATATCATATAGGTCGGGTGGTTCGTTTATCAATAATAAAGCAAAAAAAATGTTATCTGAACCGAATGAAATTAGCAATAGAATAACAAAAGAATTATTTCATAATTTGTTAATTACATTATACGGTGAAGCTAATAATCCAGAAATTAAACATGAAAAACAAAAACGTAGAAGAGTATTAAAATTTTATGAAAAGACATTAATGTTTTATTATTATAAACAAAGTGTTCCAACGAATATTTTAAAAAATAAATTTAGTATAGAACATATTTGTCCATATAGTTGTTCATGGGAAGGAAAAATAGATAAGGACAGACCAGGTAATTTAATACCCGTAATTGATACAGAAAATTCTGGTCGAGGGAACAGACATATTTCTTATTATAGGTCAATTGATTCACAATTATATGAATATACAAAAGATATTATACCGGATGATGAAAAATATAATAATATTATAGAATATTCAAATAAATCTAAAATATGTCCAAATATTATAAATAATACATTATTTAATAGTATGTGTGAAGATAATGAAGAAATATATAAAAAAAAATTTATTGATAATATATTCAGGTTACAATAAAAAGTTTAAATTGATAACTTTTTTTTTAATAATATTTAAATATTATTAAAAAAAAAGTTAATGGATTTATCTCAAATAAAACTAACGAAAGAAGAATGGGAAGCTTTGGAAGTTCCAGTAAATAAGGATGAAAAACGCATCTTAAAATTAATTAAAGATGGGTGGGAAGACCCCGATATTACAATGAATGATGCAAATACACTTTTGAAAATGATGCGAATAACGGAAAATTTAGAAATGTTTCATAGTTATTTTTATACAAAATATTTCAAAGAGTCTATTAAAAATTTGGTAAAAAAATATTCTCTGAAATTTGATACAAAAGAGAAAAAATCAAAAAAGAAAATTAAGAAAAAAGATATGATTCGTATGCAAAATTTTGATAAAAAAGTAGATGACCTAGATAAAACCGAAATTTATGAATATTTATTGTTAAAAATGGCAAAGAAATATTTTGGATCAAAAGACAATAAAATTTATTATTACTATATTATTAGTCAATTGATAAGGAATTCTATTAATAATATTAATAGTTATGTAAATGACTTCATGCTTTTTATACTAGAAGAAAATAAGTCTAAAATTAAAATGAAAGATATTATAAAAAATGCTCAAGAATATGTTGAAAAAAATAAATTCTTATTAAAATATGCAGATATTACATTATATCCACATCAAAAAAAGGTTATTAAAAATTTCAAAAATAAAACAAGTAAGTTACTTCTCTATCAAGCACCAACTGGTACAGGAAAAACATTAACACCACTAGCATTATCACAAGGAAAAAAAATAATTTTCGTTTGTGCCGCAAAACACATTGGGTTACAATTAGCAAAATCATGTATTTCAATGGAAATACCAATTGCGGTAGCTTTTGGATGCACAGACCCTGGTGATATTAGATTACATTATTATGCTGCGAAAGATTTTACAAAAAATTACAAAACTGGAAGTATTTTTAGAGTAGATAATAGTGTTGGCGATAAGGTCCAAGTTATAATTAGCGATATCCAATCATATTTACCATCAATGAATTATATGTTAGCTTTTAATAAAGAGGAAGATTTGGTTTGGTATTGGGATGAACCAACCATAACATTGGATTATGAAGAACACCCTTTTCATGAGATTTTGCAAAGAAATTGGAATCAAAATATTATTCCCAATGTTGTTTTATCATCAGCAACTTTACCAAATATGGCAGATATTACAGAAATGCTACAGAGTTACCGATATAAGTTTAAAGAAAGCAATATAGTTGAGATTTTGAGTTATGAATGTAAAAAATCAATACCAATTATTTCAAAAGAAGGTTATAAAATGTTGCCACATTATATGTTTGAAGAATATGATGTGATAAAAGAAAGTTTGCAGCATATAGAGAAAAATAAAACAATTTTGCGACATTTTGATGTTGATGAGATTTCAAAATTTATAATGTATATCAATAAAAATGAATTTGTTTCGGATAAATATTTAATTAAAGAATATTTTCAAGAAATTGGGGATATAAATATTATAAATATTAAAATTTATTATTTATTATTATTGAAAAAATGCAAAAAGAATTGGAAAGAAATTTATGATTATTTTCAAAAAAAACGAAAGAAAACATATGAATCTACAATTAAAATTACCACATCAGATGCAAACACATTGACAGACGGACCAACCATATTCTTAACAAATGATGTTAAGAAGCTAGCTGGTATTTATTTGAAAGCATCTGAAATTTCAAGTAAAGAGATTGAAAATATTATGCAAGTTATTAATAAAAATGAGAAATGGAAAAAAGATTTGGAAAAAGTAGAAGATGGTGAAAGGCAGAGGCAAGAAAAGAAAAGTGAAATTCTTCGTGATAAAAATTTAAAAATGGATACAAAAGAATATCAATTATTGGAAAAATATAAAAAACAGATTGAAATTATTAGAAGTAGAATTCAATCAGTTGAATTAAAAAAAACATTTGTTCCCAATACAAAACAGCATATTAGAAAATGGACTGAAAAAGATGACCGAACAAATGAATTCACATGTAGAATTGGTGAAGAAGTTGTGGAAGAAATAATGCTATTAAATGTTTCAAATGCTTGGAAAATTTTATTGTTAATGGGAATCGGATGTTTTATTAGAGAAGATAAGGGAGAAGATAGCAAAGAACAAATAAAATATATGGAAATTATGAAAAAATTAGCAGAAGAACAAAAACTATATTTAATTATCGCGTCGAGTGATTATATTTATGGAACAAATTATCAGTTTTGTCATGGATATTTAAGTAAAGATTTGGCTAATATGACGCAGGAAAAAACAATTCAAGCATTTGGACGCATTGGTAGAAAAAACAATCAAATGGATTATACATTACGAATTAGAGATGACACACTTATAGAAAAATTATTCTTACCGGAAGAAAATAAGATTGAGGTTGTCAATATGAATCGGTTATTCGCCATCGAATAATACTTTTGGGAAAAGTAGGACAAAAAATAAACTTTTTTCTATGTTTATATAAATGAAATCAAATTTATATAAAAGACAAATTATTATGTTTATCGTAATGGTAATCGTTGGTATGTTATTTAATCCCATGAATATTTTAGCATATAGTTTTTCAGACTTGTATATATCACAAACACTCTTTTATGGTGGTTTATTAATGGCTTCAAATATGATGTGGGCGCACGAGATTGTTCATTATTTATCAATGGGACATTTTAATATGTTAGTTTTCTCTTTTGGAATTATTTTATCTATTAGCGTATCAATACTGTTGCGACAACAATTATTAGTGGATGAAAAACAATGGTTAAGAAGAATGATACCACATCATTCCACCGCATTAACAACGACCGAAAAATTACTAAAAAATGAAAACAATTTTAAATATAATCCACCATTATTCAGGTTAGCTAAAGAAATAGCGTTAGGTCAAAAAAGAGAAATATTATTGATGAAATCTTTGCTATAAATATGAGGTTGGTTCTTGATTGCGTATATTTATATTTTGGTGAAGTAATGTATCTATGCTAATAATAATTGTAAATAATAAAATATTAGTGAGGGTTCTTTCTTTTTTATTAACAAATAACGAATATATTATGTATATAATTAATAATAATAAAATATTATGCATAATACCTTCCCATTTTGACCATTCGTAAAACTTTTTTAATGTGTTTCGCATTTATAATATACACTTTTATAAACTTTTTGTCAAACTTTTTTTAAAAAAGCGCACTATATATTTTTTTAATCATTTCGTCTGTTTCATCCATGTTTACGCAACTATCAGTAATGCTTTTACCCCATTCCAACTTATCCGCTTCTCCAAATACCAATTTTTGTTTTCCTTCCATCAGGTTTGATTCAACCATAAAACCCATAACAGTATCATTATTTTCACTCAATAAATTAACAATATAATCTATAACATTCATTTGATTTTTATAATTTTTATTGCTGTTTCCATGCGAACAATCCACCATAACATTTTCTCGAAGATTTTTATTTTTCAATGTATTTTTCATATCATTGATAGACCCGGAATCATAATTGGTACCATATTTTGAACCTCGTAAAATAACATGTGTATCTTTATTTCCCTTTGTTCTCACTATTGCAGCTTTACCATTTCCATTAATACCATAAAAACAATGTTGATAATCAGCAGATATCATTGCATTTGCAGCAATATCCATATCCCCACTACTATTATTTTTAAATCCAACGGGCATGGAAAGGCCTGAAACAAGTTGTCTATGCACTTGACTTTCTGTAGTGCGTGCACCAATAGCGCCCCAACTAATTAAATCGCAAATGTATTGTGGTGTGAAAGTATCGAGAATTTCGTAACCACAAGGTATTTCGTTTTCATTTAAAAACAATAATAATTCTCTTGCCATTTGTAATCCCTTATTAATGTTGAAAGAATTATCAAGGTCGGGGTCATTAATGAGGCCTTTCCAACCTACCGTTGTTCTTGGTTTTTCAAAATAAACACGCATGACAACTAATATTTTTTCTTCATATTTTTTGGCAACTGATTTTAATTTTAAACCGTACTCTTTTGCCATGGAAATATCGTGAATAGAACATGGACCAATTATCATTAGCTTTCGTTTATCTTCTCCGGAGAGAATTTTCCTAATTGAATTCCTGGTTTTATCAACAAACGCAATAATTTTTTTAGTGGTGGGTTGTTTTTTATGTAAATCATTGGGGGTAATCAATTCTTCAATGGCATCGACATTAATATTGTTTATAGTTGTGTTTTTTAAAACATTTTTCTCTCTAAAAAAATTCATCATTTATATAATTGAAACTTAAAATATTTCTAAATGTTAATTATAATAAAATATTTCATGAAATATTTTATTAAAAAGGGTTCATAAGGGAAATTCCCTTATAGGGTTCATAAGGGAAATTCCCTTATAGGGTTCATAAGGGAAATTCCCTTATAGGGTTCCCTTAACTTTAACCCACACCTCATTCTCATCTTTAATAGCTTTTGTAGAAAATTTATTTTTCGCTTTTTTCAATCTTTTATTCAATTTCTTATCTTTCTTAATTTTAATATCAGAAATTCTCATTAATGAAGGTTTATAATTTCTAACCAATAGACCTTTACAATCTATAATATTACCAGCAACTTGAATACTAATGGCATTGTCAATCTGTGGGTTTTCATATATTTTAATGGTGAATTCGATGTTGTTGTATTCTTTATGTGGCCAAGAGATAGTATATATGGAGCATTTTTCATTTAATATAAATTTATTGTCCTTTTCAACACCATATGTATTCACAATTGTGAAGTATTCTTGGTCTTTTTCATCCATAGTCATAGATTGTTTATCGAAATCACAAAAGAGTTCATGATTTTCACTTGTGATGTAAATTTTATTATAAAAGTATCCACTTGTAATGAAACCGAATAATTTGGAATCGAATCCTGTTTTTTTGTAAAACCACTCTTCCATAAATTTCTGTTTCTTTTCGCTGATTTTATCAACAGAACAATTGATATAAACATCCAAACCATGGAATAAACGATACATTGCTTTTTTATCTGGTAATTTAGTAACGCTTCCGAAAATTGGATTGATGTATGGGTCCCCGAAACTATAATTACCACCATCTTCAGTTATACCACCAAATAAAATAGGAACACCTGCAATTATAGCCCTATCACCATCTTTGAATGGACCTTGTGGCGAGCTACCTCTAATATACGTGCTTGATTCGAAATTTGTAATCATTGAAACTTGTTCAACGGTTTCAATATAATATTTACCATCTCCGTCAGCAAATGAAGTTTCATCTCTAGTTATTTTGAATTTTGAATTACCATCTTTATTTGTAATACTGGCTTCTTGACCATCTTCGATTGGAATTAAAAATCCTGTATTATCATCGATATTCTTTTCGTCTTTTAAGTTTAATTCTGCTTTACCGAAGTTTATTTTAATAACCATGATATTTGTTTTTGAAAGATTTGTATAACCCAGAGAAGCAGCTGTTGTTTTGAATTTGGTTCTTTTTGGATTATTTGCAAAGGCTAATTTTAATATATTTTTACGTTGCTTTCTTATATCTTTTTTTGTTTTTGTTGTGTCAATTGAATTTTGAAAAATGCTAGTTTCCGCTGCAAAAACTTCTGTTTCATCAACGTCTTCATTCAATTTAGAATTTTTAAATTTAGTTATAGTTTCAGTTGGAATACCATTTGCACTAGCATCAGAAT
>MDTF01014889.1_pt1 | contig 17408 bp, 18 predicted proteins | sample 811191 | NCBI WGS metagenome assembly MDTF01 (sample SAMN05326649, study PRJNA326480) | marine metagenome | isolation source: seawater | place: Southern Ocean | collected 2011 | reverse complement strand
GAAAAGTTTTTGAAAACAAATGAAAAATCTGATAATTATTCCAGCTAGAAAAGGTTCAAAAAGATTAAAAAATAAAAATTTTTTGAAATTGAATGGTAAATCTTTATTAGAACACACCATTGAATTTGCAAAAACGGTAAATAATTCTGATTATATAATTGTATCGACAGATTCTAAAAAACTACAGAAAATTTCTAAAAGTTATGATGTTTTATGTCCCTGGTTAAGACCAAAAAATATTTCAGATGACAAATCAACTTCAGCCTCAGTAGCAATTCATGCTCTTAAATGGTTCCAAAAAAAATATAAACAATCTATAGATAATGTTATTCTAATGCAGCCAACATCACCATTTAGAAAAAATAAAACTTATAGTAATTGTTTAAATTTGATCAAAAAATACCCTAATTATTCAATTGCAACCTTTCAAAAGAATAAAAGATGTAAATATAATTTTACAGATCAAAATCTAGTAAAGTTAACAAAGGAAGAGTATCTAGCACCAAATGGAAATCTATATTTAATAAAGTCAAAAAATTTATTGAAATATAAATCATTTTATAAACCAAAAATTAAAGGTTATTTAATAAAAAATAAACATGAAAAGTTAGATATTGATAATATCTATGATTATAATCTTGCAAAACTTTATATAAAAAAAAATCTTTATAATAAAAATATTAAAAAACATCTTGAACTTGGTTGAATAAACAAAATTCTAATATAAACAGAAGTAGAATTGTTAAATTTATTTTTTAAAAGTTATAAATTATTATGATTATACTTTTCTTAATTGGATTAAGATGTAAAATTAAGCCTAATAGAATTAAATAATACAAAAAATGAAAATTATTAGAACGCATGACAAAATTTATTTAAAAGAAAATCGATATAATAAACCAAAAGAGATGTTTAAGTTTATTGAAAAAAGATCAATTAGAAAAAATTCAATAAATAAAAAAATTTGTGATTTTGGTTGTGCAGCTGGGGAATTTTTATTTTATTTGAATAAAAAAAAACCAAAAAATGAATATACTGGTATTGATATAAGACATGACTTGTTAAAAAAAGCAAAGCATTATATCCCAGAAGCAAGCTTTAAAAGAGGTTCAGTCCTAAACAATAAGATTTGTAAAAAAAATTTTTTTGACATTAGTTTTTTAATAGGAGTTCACCCAATTTTTGATAACTTTGAAAAATGTTTTTCTAATTTAATTTATTGGACAAAACCAAAAGGGGAAATATTTATTTGTGATATGTTTAATCCGGACCCTGTTGATGTTATAGTCAAATATAGGTTATCTAAAAATAATAAAAGTAATACTTTTGAAAGTGGTTGGAATATTTTTTCTAAAGAGTCTGTAACAAATTTTTTAAAAAAAAACAAAAAAGTTAAAAGTTATAAATTTGAAGAGTTTATAATGCCATTTCATCTTAAACGTCAAAAAGATCCTGTAAGAAGTTGGACAGTGGATATGAATAAAAAAAAAGTTATGGTAAATGGTTTAAGTATTATTCAGCCACAGATTTTATTAAAAATAAAACTAAAATAAAATCAGAATTAATGACCTTTGCAATTATGCTTCATCACCTTCCTGATCATGCTCAGAAAAGAAGAGAGAGATTAATATAAAAAAATGAATTTATAAATATATAAAATTAACCATGACAAAAAAAATAGTTTACATAGTCCATAGCGTTGATACTGAAGGCCCCTTGTATGAAAGTTTAAAAGCTAAATTTCATAGAATCTATGATGTTTTTAATATTAAGTTTTTTCCTAGCAAAAGTTTATTAGAAAAACTTAAAAATAATAAGATTAATTTAAAAGGAAAAGAAGAAGCTGTTTCAACATTGTTATCTAATCATCTTACTAATTATAATGATACTTGGAAAAAGATTGATCAAATGATTAAAATTATATTTTCTAAAAAATTTAGAAATAATGATAAAGATTCATTTGGTGGTAATTGGATTTTCAATTGGCATTGTTTAGATCATGTTGGCTATAAATATAATCCTCGAAAAAGAACACTCGGTTATCATAAAATATTTGATTATTATAGAAAAGTATTAAGAAAAAATAAAAATCATAAAGATCAAATACACTGGCATTTTCATCCGATGTCCACATATAATGATGCTCATAGATGTGCAACATCATATGTTAATTCACCAGAGCTTTATCAAATTTTGTGTAGAAAAATATTAGAGAGAAATTGGTTTCCATCAGTATTTAGAGCTGGTTTTCAAACTGAAAGGCCTGATAGTAATTGGTTTTTAGAACAATGGATACCTTTTGATATATCTAATATGTCCACATTAAATAATAAAGATATTGATAACAGTATTGATTTCAAAAATGGAAGATCAGGAAACTGGAGAAGAGCACCTAAAGATTGGTCTATTTATCATCCAGATCATGATGATTATCAAAAAATTGGAAATTGTAGGAGGTGGATTGGAAGAGCTTTAAATGTAATGAATAGAATTGGAAGCATTAACCAAAAAGAAATGGATAGAGCTTTTTTACAAGCCAATAAAAATCATCCAGCATTAGTAGGATTTGCAAGTCATGATTTCCGTAACTTAGAAACAGAAGTAAATTATTTAAGAGATATGATAAAAAAGTCTTCTAAAAAATATCCAAATGTTAAATTTAAATATGCAGAAGCTAAAAATGCCTTTGTAGAGATTGTTAAGTTTAAAGAAAAAATCAAAAAAATTGATAAACCAATTAAAATTAAAATAATATTTAAAAAAAGGACACTTTCAGATGTTCCATCTATAACGATAAAATGTATACAAGGAAAAGTTTTTGGACCACAGCCATTCTTATCTATTAAAACCAAGAAAAAAAGATACATACACGATAATTTAGATTTCTCTAAAGATAAACAGATTTGGCATTATGCTTTTCATGGAGACACACTGTCGATCAATGATGTTGATGAAATAGGAGTAGCAGCAAATGACAGGTTTGGAAATACTCATATTAGAAGATTAAAATTTAAAGGTGATAAAACTTTTAAGGAATTTTAATAGAAAAAATGAAAAAAAAAAATAGAGCTATAAGAATAATTCCAAGATTAGATATAAAAAATGGTCAGCTTATAAAAGGAATTAATTTGGAAGGATTAAGAATTCTAGGTGACCCCTACGAATTTGCAAATTATTACTATAAATCATATGCAGATGAAATATATTACGTTGACAATGTCGCAACTTTATATGGAATAAATAATTTAAGTAAATTTATTTCTAGGACTGCAAAAAATTTATATATTCCATTAACAGTTGGGGGTGGAATTAAAACAATTCATGATATTGAAAAAGCTTTGAAAGCAGGCGCAGACAAGGTTTGTATTAATTCAGCAGCAATAGATGATATAAATTTTATAAAAAAAGCTTCAAGAATTTATGGATCTTCAACAATATCTGTTGGTTTAGAGTGTATAAAAATTAAAAAAAAATATTTTATATCCAAATCTTCAGGTAGAGATCTTGCAGATATTAGACCTTTGGATTGGGCAAAAAAACTAGAAGACAATGGAGCTGGAGAGATTATTGTTACAGCAGTTAACAAAGAAGGTTTAGGTGAAGGCTTTGACATTCCTTTGATAAAACAAATATCTCAAAATATTACCATTCCAACTATTGCACATGGTGGAGCAGGAAGTTACCAGAATATTTATAATGTAATTAAGAATACAACTATTACAGGAGTGGCTTTATCAAGTTTTTTACACTATGAAGCAGCAAAATTATTTAAAATAAAAAAAAAGAAAATAGGAAATTATTTTTATATAGATAATTTAAAAAACAATAAAAAAATTATCAATAATTTAAAAAATATAAAAACTTTTCTACAAAAAAAAGGAATTGATGTCAGAGTTTAAAATTTCAAAGATTAAATTAGGAATAATTGATCTTAATGTAAATAACATCTTTAGCATTTATGAAGCTTGTAAGTCTCAGGGTTATAACACTAAAATAATTGATAAAAGGTTAAAAGATTATTCATTTGATATTATTATCATGCCAGGTGTTGGTTCATTTAATACAGCCATGAAGTTTATAAAAAAAAATAATATAGATGAAAAAATAGATAATTATTTAAATAAAAAAAACAAATTATTTTTTGGTATTTGCTTGGGAATGCAATTACTTTTTGAAAAAAGTGAAGAATTTGGAGTCACAAAGGGCCTTAATTTAATTGAAGGAGAAGTTAAAAAATTTAAAGAAACTAAAAAATTAAAAGTGCCTCATATTGGTTGGAATAATTTAAACTTAGATTTAAATAAAAAAAATACTTTAAAAATGACAGATAAAAAAAGTAAATATTACTTTGTTCATTCATATTATTGTCTGCCAAAAAATAAAAAAATTATTAGTTCATTGACACAATATCAGGATATTAACTTTTGTTCTTCTATTAATCAAAATAATATAGTCGCTACACAGTTTCATCCAGAAAAAAGTGGTATAGCTGGACTAAAAATTTTACGTGGAATGTATAAATATTTATAATATATGAAATTAAAAACTCTATATGGATTGCCAGAAAAAGTTGTTTTTTGTAAAAAAACTTTAATTTCCAACCAAAGACCTAATTCAGCAATTGAATTCTTGCACAATAAAAATACAAAAAAAAAAACACTTTTTATTGATAAAAATGGAATTTCTGATGCCTGGAAATACTCAAGGTTAAAAGAAAAGATTAATTTTAAAGATAGAGAAAAAAAATTACTTAAACTATTAGATCTGCATAGAGGAAAATATGGTGAATATGACTGTATTGTTCCAGGTGGTGGTGGAAAAGATAGCTGTTATGCATCGCATATTTTAAAATTTAAATATGGAATGAATCCAATCACGGTTACTTGGCCACCAAATTTATATACAGATTATGGGTATACAAATTTTAAAAAATGGCTTTCAACTGGTTCTTTCAAAAATATTTCAGCCAAAAGGGATGAAAATTTTTTGAAATACTTGACCGGTCAGGCAACAAAAAATCTACTACACCCTTTTCAGCCTTTTATGCTAGGGCAAAAAATTTTTCCAATTAAAACTTCTATCAAGTATAAAATTCCTTTAATTTTTTATGGAGAAAATGAAGCTGAACATGGAAACCCTATGTCTGACAACCTTTCTTCACTTAGACAAAAATCCTTTTATACGCATAATAATTTAAATAATTTGTATATTGGGGGAAATAAAGTTGAGGATATTTTAAAGATAAAAAAATTTAATAAAAAAAATTTAGAGCCTTATTTGCCTCCAACAGATAAAGAAATAGGATCTTTTCCGATGGAAGTTCATTATTTAGGGTATTATATTAAATGGGTACCACAGGAAACATTTTACTATTCAGTTGAAAACTGTGGATTTAAGCCAAGACCATTTAGAACTAATGGAACATATAGTAAATATAATAGTATAGATGACAAATTAGATGACCTTCATTTTTATACATTGTTTACTAAATTTGGTATTGGAAGAACAACCTATGATGTTTCACAAGAAATTAGAAACAATCACATAACACAAGATGAGGGGAAACGCCTGATTAAAAAATATGATGGCGAATTCCCAGAAAAATATTTCAAAGATATTATGAAATATCTTAAAATGAATGAGGGTGATTTTTTAAAATTATTGGATAAATTTAGATCGCCACATTTGTGGAAAAAAGTTCAAAATAAATGGAAATTGAGGCATACTGTAAATAAAGATGGAACAGACGATTAATCTTTTAAATTTATGAAACCAAAAATCGTCATAATCACAGACATTTCATTTACAGAAAGAGATCATAAAAGATTTGGAATTAATACTTTAAGAAAAAAATTTAATGTATTTATTTTTGATTTTACAAAAAAATTTTCAAAAGAGTTGGCAACTTATAAATACTCTCACCACACTTATAAATGTGAAGGATATCATTCTATTGGAAGCCTATCTTCATTTCTAGAATTAGTAGAAAAAAATAAATTTAGTAATTGTATAAGCTTTATATCTAATAAGACATTGGAGCTTAAATTGGCTAACATTTTTAAAAAAAAAGGAGTCCCTTTCATTAAAATTCAAAGTGGGCTTGCAATAGGACCAGAGCATCCAAGATCCTTTATGCAAAACCTTCATATTTTAAGTTTAAAATTTACTGATAAAAAAAGATTTATAGCATTCATGATAAATCAAATTAGCAAAATAACAAATAAGTTTATTAAAAAAGAGCCTCAGATTATATTTGATAAAGTTGTTATAACTGGAAAAGCGGGACTAAAAGATGCGGCTATTGGATTGAAGACAAAAATCATTCATGCTCATAGTTATGATTATAATAATTACTTAAGTAATAACAAATTACCAAAATTAAAAATAAAAAAACCATATGCAGTTTTTTTAGATCAATATTTACCACTTCATCCAGATGCGCCAATATTTTTTGGTGTGAATCCAAGGTGTACTCCAGAAAAATATTATCCAGCATTAAACAATTTTTTTAATATTTTTGAAAAGAATTTCAATATGAAGGTGATAATTTGTGCACATCCAAAATCTGATTATAAAACAAATTCAAATTATCTTTATGGAAGAAAATATATTAAAAATGAAACAATAAATTTAGTTAAAAATTGCAACATAGCGTTCACTCACTGCAGTACAACAATTACGTATGCTGTGCTTTATAAAAAACCATTAGTTTTTTTGCTCTCAGATGAATATGTTAGATCATTTGATAATTATACTCCTTCAGTCATCGCAAAAAAACTTAATTCCCCTTATTTTAATATTGATGATAAAAATAATGAATCTAAAATTGAAAATATTAATCTATTTAAAATCGACAAAAAAAGATACCAAATATACAAAGATGATTATATCAAATATCCATCTAGATCTCATAAAAAATTCTGGGAAATATTTAATGAAAAAATCTAATCTTAAAACTAATTTAATCAAATATCTAATTATAATAGATTTTAATTTATTTCAAAAATTGTATATGGGTTCGTAAGAAAATATGAAAAAAATAAATACAGTATTTATAACATCTTCTTATAGATCTGGTGGTGCTTTATTTACTAAAATGTTAAATGTAAATAATAAGATTAAGGTTAGCTCAGGTACTGTAAATTTTTTTAGATATTATTTTAAAAAGTATGACTCAATAAAAAAAAAAGCTAATTATCAATCTCTAATAAATCAATTTTGTATTAGGTCAAAATATAGGTTTGGTATTAATCTAGACTACAATGAAATTATTTCTCAAGTTAAGAAAAATATTTTCAATTACTCAGATATTTATAAGCTAGTGTGCTCTAAAATATTCAAAAATAAAAAATTCAGTATTGTAGGAGAACATGCTGGAAATGAATGGAGAAATATTTCAAATTATTTGAAGATTTTTCCTAATGGAAAAGTAATTATTTTATTGAGAGACCCAAGAGACATTATTTGTTCTTTTAAAAAAAGTACCATTGCAAAAAAAAATGATTATTTGATTTCAATATTTAATTATGTTGATCTCATTAATTATACATATGTTTTAAAAAAAAAATTTAACAAAAAAATTCATATCGTTAGATTTAATGAAATAAAAAAAACTCCAAGCTCTACTATAAAGAAAGTCTGCAAATTCTTAAAAATAAAATATAATCACAAAATGATTGATGAAAAATATTTTAAAGGAATGGATGACAAAAAATGGGATCAATCAAAAGTTTTTTCATTTTCAGGTAAATTGAAAAAACAGAATATTGGTAGATGGAAATCTATAATAGCAATGGAGGACCTTTTTCTGTGCGAACTGATAGCAAAAAAACAAATGAAAATGATGGGTTTAGAAAGATCAAATAAAATATTTGATCAAAAAGTTATTAATAAAGGTCTTAATAAAATAACTAGCAGTAATTTATTAACAGAATCGTTTATGAAATGGATCTCTACTAAAGAGGGAAATGACAAATTTCCACTTGATCCAACAAATCCAAAAAATTATGACGTGAAGGATTTTAAAGATCCAAAAATATTTAAAATTAAATATAAACAGTTAGGTAGATAAGAAATTAAGATTTAACAGTTAAGAAAAATTTTAAAATATTCGATCATTTATTTTAACAATATCAAAGGTTAATATTATTTTCTTTAAGCCCTTTATCAATTATATTTTTAATTATTGAAAAACATTTTTTAATAGTTAAATTTGTCGTATCAATTAAAATTGAGTCTTTTGTCCTTTTTAGAGGAGAAACTTTTCTATTATAGTCACTAAAATCTCTTTTCCTTATACTTTTCAAAACATCATTAAATTTTATTTCTTTATTTAGTACTTTTAATTCGTTGTATCTCCTATTTGCTCTAATCTTAATATTCGCTGTTATAAAAAATTTAAAATTAGCATCTGGCAAGATTTTATAAGTAATGTCTCTTCCATCTAAACATGAGCCATTATATTTCTTTGGTGGTTTGTAAGCATATTTTTTTTGAATAATATCTACTAATTTTCTAATTTGTTTATTTTTTGAAATTATAGAAGCTTCAATTCCAATTTCATTAGGCAATAATTTCTTATTATTAAGTTCACTTAATTTGATTAATTTAATTTTTTTTTTAACATATGTTAAGTTGAATTTACTTGGATACTTAAGCTTATGATAAGCTAATACTCGATAAATTTTTCCAGTATCAAGATGAAATAAATTATAATGCTTACAAATTAATTTTGACTGTGTTCCTGCACCAGCACCCGCAGGTGAATCAATAGCAACTTTAATTCTTTTTTTATTCATAATATCCTTATATAAGACGTTTCAATGAAAAAAAATAGTAAAGGAACTTTATTTTGGATTACTGGATTTTCTGGTTCAGGAAAAACTCAGATATCTAAAAAAATTTACTATCAGATAAAAAAACATTACGGCCCAACTATTTTATTTAGTGGTGACGATATTAGAAAAATTTTTAATTTAAAAGGTTACACATATGAAGCTAGGCTTAAAACAGTTATGAAATATTGTAAGTTAGCTAAGTCAATTACAAGTCAAAATGTTAATGTTATATTTGCTGTCGTAGGCATGATGCATAGTGTTAGAGCCTGGAATAAAAAGAATATAAAAAATTATGTTGAAATTTATATTAAATGCGATCTAAAAAAAATTATTAAAAAAGGAAAAAAAAGAATTTACCATCAAAATAAAGACAATATAATTGGACTTGATATAAAAGCTGAACACCCAAAAAAGCCTCATATTATTTTGCGTAATGATTTTAAAAAAGATATTAATGCATATTCAACAGATTTAATGATTAAAATAAAAAAGCATCTTAATTAATTAAAGATTTTTTAGAAAGTAATTTTGATATTTTTGGATTCATTAAATACTGAGGAATTATTTTATTTTCATTTAATAATTTTCTAATTAAAGAACCACTTATTTTGATAATATTTTTATTCAAACAATTCTTATTTAAACATTTTGTATTTTTGACTGTTTTACAATTTGAACAATAAAAAGGTTCAGCACCTGGAATAATTTTAATGTTTAATTTTTTTTGATTTTTATAACAAAAATTTTGTGATTTTTTATATCCATAAAAGTCTTTAAAGCCTGCATGATCTCGCCCGACCCAAAAATGAGTACAGCCATAATTTTTTCTAACAATAGAATGAAGAGCTGCTTCTCTATATCCCGCATATCTTGGATAAGAAAAAAAAGGAATTGAAAAAACTTTTTTAGAATTAAAAACTTTTGCTGCTAATTTGTTTGTTTTAAGTATTAAAGCATCACTATATTCGCCTTTTTTGTATTGTCCAATAAGTGGTTGAATTAATAAAGCACCAAACTTTTTAAATAAAAAATTATGTATCCATTGGTGTGCTTTATGTGGAACATTTCTAGTATGAAAACTAGGTAGAGTAGAAATCTTTTTAATTTTTAATATTTTTTTAAACAGTGATGGTGATAAAAAGTATTTATGTTGTAGGTTTATTTTCTTTTCATTTTGATAGTCAAAATGCATAAACCTAAAATTTTCATTAATAAATTTTTTATAATAAGGATGTTTCGAATAATTAGGCCCATAAATTTTTTCAGATATTTTTTTTTTATCCAGATTATAAAAATTAACATTATAGATATTCATTAAATATTTTTTTTTATAGTATAAATCAAAACTTTTTTCCTTTTTAATTTTTGAATAAACTTGTTTAGTTACACCAAAAGTAATTGGTAAAGGAAAAAAATGATTTTTATACTTCTTATGATTAATTATTTTAATAAATTCTTTTTTTGATACAAAATTCTTTACAGGATAAAAAACGTCATTGTGCAAATTTATTAAATCAGAAAATTGATTTTTGTTAATATGTATTTTTTCCATACTTATGATAATGTGTTTGTAAGTACTTTGAATATATATATAAAACCACTATAAAAAAAGATGTTATTTGACTTTGCAATAATTGGATTTGGTGTGATAGGAGTTGAGACTCTTTATGGGATCCAAAAAATCTTGAAGAAAAATAAAAACAAGAATAAAATCAAAATAGCTATAATTGAAAAAAATTTAAAAAATATTCCTGGTGGTGTTGCGTATAGCTTAGAAAATTCCAAATTTGGTTATTTTAATAACCCCCTGAGATTATCTCATCCTGATTTTATTAAATGGTTTAATTTAACCCATAATAAAAAAAAATTAATAGACTTTTCAAGGAATAACTTAAATTACAATCTTAATGATTGGCTAAATAATAATAATCTTATTTTAAAAAAAAAATTTAAAGATTATAAAGAAATATATCTACCTAGACTGGTTTATTCATTTTATCTCAAAGATAAAATAATTGATTTTTTAAATTTTAAAAAAAAAATGAATATTTCATTGAACTTTTATAAAGGTGAAGTTAGCAGTCTTGATAATGAAAGCCATTATAATATCTTTTCGAAAAAATTATTTAATGAATTTTCAATTAGTTTGAAAAAAAAAGTCTTACTATTAAAAAAACATAAAATTAAAAATATAGACGTCATAAAATCAAAAAACATAGTTATAGGAACTGGTATTGTTCCACCCAAAAAAATTAAAGAAATTACAATTTATAAAAATTCTAACTATATCTGGGACTTTTACAGCACTGGTGGAACCAACAACTTGATAAAAAAAATTAATATGATTTCACAAGTTAAGAGAATTATAAATATAATTTTTATTGGTAATAAGGCTGGCTTGCTGGAAACAATGCAAGAAATTGAAAAACTCATTAAAATAAAAAAAATTAATATTCAAATAACTTGTATTTCTAAAAATACACAAACACTTCAGAAAGCTGAACGATCAAAAAAATTTAATTATTTTAATTTTAAATATTTAACCAAAGGCAATATTAATAAAATTAAGAAAGCTGATGATATACTTGAATTACTTAAAAAAGAATTTAAAAAAGCCAAGTTAGATAATTTTAACAAGTATGATGTTTGGACAAATGTTCTCAAACAAAAAGTTATATCTACTTGCTATAACAAGCTAAGTGAAAAGGAAAAAAAATATTATAATTTATCGATATTTCCATTGATTAGAAATATGACTAGATACACTTATCCAGACACTGTAAGTGCTAAAAATAGACTTGAAAGATCAAATAAGATAAAATTTGTTAAAGATAGAGTCATTATGATAATTAAAAATAAAAATGATATAATTTTAAAAACACAATCAAGTAAATCTATTAAAGGTGATATTATAATTAATGTTTCCGGTCCCGTAAGTATTGTAGACAATAAAAATGAAATTAAATTTATTTCATCGATAAAAAAAATTACAAAAAAGTTTAATGAAAGAGGCTTTTCACCAAACAATAATTTTATGCTAGAAAAAGGCCTCTATATACCAGGAACATTATCAAATAACTTTAATCCAGGCAGAGAGACGATAATTAAAGCAATTACTAAAAATACTCATAAAGTTGTAAAGAATATTTTATGTTAATGTCCTTTATCTGATAAATTTATATCATGTTTATAATTTTTAGTATTCTTTTCTTGAATTTTTCCTAAATACAGTTATTTCATTAAAAAAATTTAATCTATAATGAAAAAAGATCAATTATCTTGGGAAGAATTTTTTAAAGAAAGTCAAAATAGATCTTCATTACCAAAAAAAATTAATGAATTTAATAGATTAGTTGCTCATACAAAGAATTTTTTTGTAATATCTGGATACGGAGCATTCACACCTGGTTATTTGCTGATTATTTCAAAAGATTTTTTGCCATCTTTTGGACTTGTGGAAAATGAACATTTAAAGGAACTTAATTTCATAATAAAACTTTTAAAAGAGACTATTACGAAAGAAATAAATAGAAATTCAGTTGTATTTGAACATGGTATGTGTGCATGCATTGGTGGGTTAGATAGAGCTCACATCCACATAATGAGTGTTCCAAAAAAAACTAATAAGAAAAATATTGAAGATGCAATCAATAAAACTCTTTATAATCGTAAAGCTGGCATAGAATATATTGAGTATAATAATTATAAACTTCAAAATATTCATGACCTAAACCATATCTATGAAGAGCTAGTATCAAAGAAAGAAAAAAATAAAGAATTCAAGATAGTTGGAAAACTTTACAAAATAAAAGATATTAAAAATTTAATAGTAAAAAATTGGCCTTTAGCAACATTAAACCATATAAAAGATGGTGGACATTATGTTTATTTCAAAAGTGATTTTGAGGGGTCTTCTTTTTTAACCACGCACAATTTTGAAACGCAATTTGGAAGAGAAGTTGTTTATCAAAATGAATTAATTCTAAATAATGAATTTAAAAAAAAAGTAAAAAAACTCAATGATAAAGATCAAAGTTTAAATGTTTGGCAATGGCAACACTATACTTTTGAGAAGGATATTTTGGAATCTATGAAAATAGCCAAAACTGGAATGACAAAATTAAAAGACAAATATGTAAGTGAATATAATGAATTTGAGCTAAAAATTACCTGATGAAAGATCTAAATATTTTTAAAAATAAAAAAATACTAATTACTGGACATAATGGTTTTAAAGGTTCTTGGCTTACAATATGGTTAAACTTACTTGGCGCTAAAGTTATTGGGGTTTCGCTACCAGAAAAAGATAAGAATAATCACTATAACCTTGTTAAAAAAGAATTAAAAATTAAAAGTTTTTATTTTGATATAAGAAATAAAAACAAAATAGAAAAATTAATTTTAAAAGAAAAACCCGATTTTTTTTTTCACTTAGCAGCTCAATCTCTCGTATATAAATCAATTGTAAATCCATTTTTCAATTGGGAAACTAATGTAATGGGAATGCTCAATATTTTAGAGGCATTAAATAAATTAAAAAATAAATGTACAGCAGTCATAATAACAAGTGATAAATGTTATAAAAACCTAGAACAAAAAAAAGGTTATAAAGAAACTGATACACTTGGTGGCGTGGACCCTTATAGTGCCTCCAAAGCATCAGCAGAAATTCTTTTTAACTCTTATTTTAAAACTTTTATTGAAAATAAAAATAATAAATTAAGAATCTGCACAGCAAGAGCTGGAAACGTTATTGGTGGGGGTGATTGGTCAAAGAATCGTTTAATTCCAGATTGTATGAAAATGTGGCTTAAAGACAAAATTCCAGAAATAAGAAACCCCAACTCTACAAGACCTTGGCAGCATGTTTTAGAGGCTCTTTCTGGATATCTCGATCTATCTGAAAAACTAAATAAAGACAGCAGTATTAATGGACAATCTTTTAATTTTAGCTCAGATAAAATTAAAAATGTAACTGTTTTGCAATTTTTAAAAAAAATTAAAATGGAATGGCCAGAAATTAATTGGAGCGTTAAAAGAAGTAATCAATTTTACGAATCTTCTCTGTTGCAACTTGATACATCTAAAGTTAAAAGAATTTTAAAATGGAAAGCAAGACTAAACTTAGATGAAACCATTAGATTTGTAGTCGACTGGTATAAAAATTTTCAACAAAATAAGAAAAGCACACATGAAGTTTCTAGAAAACAAATAATTGAATTTATAAAAAAAAAAAAATGAAAATTGTAATTCTTGCAGGAGGCTTTGGAACTAGAATTTCTGAATATACAAAAACAATACCAAAGCCAATGATTAGAATAAAAAAAAAACCTATAATCGTTCATATTATGGAGCATTATGCAAAACATGGTTTTACTGATTTTTATATTGCCCTTGGTTATAAAGGTTCCATTATTAAGAAATACTTTGAAAACAAAAAAGTCGAATGGAATATAAACTTAATCGACACAGGTCAAAAAACAATGACAGGAGGTAGATTAAAAAGATTAAAAAAACTACTGGGTAATGAAACATTTTTAATGACATATGGAGATGGATTGTCTGATGTAAATCTGACTAGATTATTAAAATTTCACAAAAGAAACAAAAAATTAGTAACATTAACTGCGGTAAGACCTCCAGCGAGATTTGGAGCCATCAAATTAAATGGTAATACTGTTAAAACTTTTAAGGAAAAAAACAAGATGGATGAAGGTTGGATTAATGGAGGTTTTTTTGTAATGGAGCCAGAATTTTTAAATTTAATAAAGAATGATCAAACTTTTTTAGAACGAGAACCGCTTGAAAAAGCTTGTTCTCAAGGGCAATTAATGGCATTTAAACATAAAGGTTTTTGGCAATGTATGGATAGCAAAAGAGATAAAGATAAGTTAGAGAAAATTTTTAAAAATAAATAAATTTGAAAAAAAAAATTCTTATTGTTGGTGGCACAGGCTTTCTTGGTTATCATTTAGCAAAAAAATGCCTTTTAAAAAAATGGGATGTGACAAGCATTTCCACTAATATTCCAAAAAAAGTAAGATTTTTACCAAAAGTAAAATATTTAATTTTGGATATAACTAAAAAAAAACTTATATTGAAAAAAATTAAGTCTAATTACGATTTTGTTGTGAATTTTGGTGGCTACGTAAATCATAATGAGAAATTAAGAACCTATAAAAGTCATTATATTGGATGTAAAAATTTAGCAGATGTCTTTAAGGACAGAAAAATAAAACTGTTTATACAAATAGGTAGTTCGGTTGAATATGGCAATGTAAAATCACCGCAGAAAGAAAACAGCTATACAGATGTAAATAAACTCAAATCTACTTATGGAAAAGCTAAACTAATGGCTACAAATTATTTATTAAAATTAAATAAGAAAAATAACTTTCCATGTACCATACTTAGACTGTATTTGATTTATGGTCCTTGCCAAGATACAAATAGACTTATTCCACATACATTAAATGAATGTTTAAATGATAATGCATTTGATTGCTCTGCAGGAAAACAATACAGAGATTTTTTGTATGTTGATGATTTAATGAGGGCAATTTTCAAATGTTTTTACAATAAAAAATCAATAGGTGAAATAATGAATATTGGGACAGGGAAACCATACAATATAAAAAAAGTAATATTATTTATAAAAAATAATATTAAATTAGGAAAACCTATTTTTGGTAAAATTCCACTGAGAAAAGATGAGATATTGAAACTTTATCCTGATATCTCAAAAGTAAAAAAAATTTTAAATTGGGATCCTCATACTTCTTTTCAAAAGGGGATTAAAACTCTCATCAGAGTTTGCAAAATTTAACGCAATACAACCAACAACATCATTATTAAAATTAAAGTAATAAAAAAACTTTTTAGTGAGGTAAATAGAATTTATTTCTTTTTAAAATTTAAATGATAAGATTTTAATATTTTTACAATATTACTTTTTGGTTTCCAGCCTAATTTAATCATTTTTTTTAGATCGGCAACATGAATTGTTTTTGTGTTTGATTTAATAATTGAATATTTTTTATTAAAAAGATTAGATAAATATTTTATTATTTTGATTAAAGGTGTTGGCTTTCCTGAACCTAAATTATAAATTCCTTTTGACTTTTTTAGATATAGTAATTTTATTGCAGAATAAATATCAGTTATATTAATAAAATCTCTGACATGATTTATATTATTTAATTTAATCGAATCATCAATTAAGAATTTTTTATAAATTGATGGAATAAAAAAACTTATATTTTGATTAAAATTTGTATAGCTAAAAATTCTAATTATACAAATATTTACTTTTCCCGTTTTTTTAAGCAAATATTTTTCTGCCATCAATTTTGTTAAACCATATTTGCTTATTGGTTTTATTTCTGAATTTTCGGTAATTTTTTTTTTTTGTAAAATTATAAACATGAGAAGTTGAAGTAAATAAAAACCATTTTGTACACTTACTTTTTTGCACTTCATCAATTAATAATTTTGTACCGAGATAATTTATTTTTTTTGAGTTGTTGTAATTTTCTAAAACTTTTTTGGTAGGAACTACTGCAGCAAAATGAAATAGTGCATCAAACTTTTTACCTTTTAACCATTTTTGAATATCTTTTTTATTTGTAATATTTCCATTAAAGCAATCGAACTTTATATTTTTAAGATTTTTTTTTACGTAAGAGCCTAATACCCCTGTAGATCCTGTGATACCGATTGACTTAAAGCTCATTAATCATCAACAAATTACTACTAATATAGCTAGATAATTTAGAGTCAATTTTTTTTGTATGAAGCCCAATGAAGAAACCTAAATTTTCTATTTTTTGTGCATTTTTAAATTTTTCATTATTCTTATTTAATTTATACAATTTTACTGCTGGTTGATTGGCAAAATTACCGCTAATGATTGGTCTTGTTTCAATACCTTTTTTTTCTAAATAATCCAAATATTTTGATTTCTTACTTGAATATTTTTCATCAATAAATATAGCTAGTCCAAACCAACTTGGGTTAATATTTTTTTCAACATCTAAGAAATTAATTTGGTTACAAAATTTTTTATTTGTCTTAACTTTTTTTATAATTTCATTTCTATTAAATTCTCTATTTTCTTTAAAAATATTTTTTCTCTTAAATTGATTCAATGCTATTGCTGCTTGAATTTCTGTTGGTCTTAGATTGTAGCCAGAATTAATAAATAAAAATCTAGGATCTAAACTTGGATAATTTTTTTTATATTTTTTTTGTATTAATTTCTCTCTTGCCCATCCATGTGATCTTAGGGATAGTAAAATTTCATAATCCTCTTTATTATTACATATGATCATCCCTCCTTCACCAGATGTAATTTGATGAGAATAATAAAATGAATACGTCCCAGCTTCACCAAAAGTCCCTAAAAATTTATTTTTAAGTTTTGTGCCAAAAGACTCACAAGTATCCTCAATTATCATTAATTTTTTTTGTTGTGCTATTTTTCTTAATGCAAACATATTTGCTGATAAACCTAAAACATGAACACAAAAAATAGCTTTCGTTTTTTTAGTTATTTTTTTTTTTAATTTATCT
>MDTF01009489.1_pt1 | contig 17412 bp, 15 predicted proteins | sample 811191 | NCBI WGS metagenome assembly MDTF01 (sample SAMN05326649, study PRJNA326480) | marine metagenome | isolation source: seawater | place: Southern Ocean | collected 2011 | reverse complement strand
AGATCTAGTATCTGATGATCTATTTCATCTAACTTAATTTTAGACATAATTATTAGATTTGTATTAACGAATCGTAAATGTATTGAATTATTTTTAAACAAATCAAACAATCATTGAATTATTCGTAATTTATTTACATAAATCATTAATTCATTTATAGTATTCGTATTAAAATTAAAAGTTGTTTTAATTTGATTAAAATCTAGATCTAAATGACCAAACATATTTCTGAGATTTCCGTTTTTATGTATTACAGGATCAAAAATTATTTTTTTTGAACCAATATCCAATATCTCTTTATACATTACAGAAACATTAGTTCTATATGTCTTATTATTAGATTTAATTTTAACATTTCTAATAAATATGTCTGTCAAATATGAAGAGTTTTCTGGAATTGAATAATAATCATTCTTATCAAAGTTTTTAAACTCATTAAAAGCAATTGATTTTAATGATAATATAAGAGCAAAACACATATATTTTCGAGTATTCTCTCTCTGGTAATCACTGTTATAATGACCAGACTCAAAGAGTAATGTAGGGGTCTTTAATGACTGAAAAGTGTCTCCAACACAATTCTCATTGAAATCGTCTTTGTACCTGGAAATACAACCTGGAATCATTTTATTTAAGGCATTATTAATGGAGGATATTATTTTCATACTAGTTAATCTCGAATCGGTTACGGATTTTAGCATGTCAGCTGAAGGAGATAAAAAAGATAAAATTGAAGGTTTTTTATTGCTAGAAACAGAGTAAATACTTCTCTGATCGTGTAGATTAAAACAAAAATCAGGATTAATATGTTCATATAAATCTCTTAAAAGAACACTTTCTTTTTGAGATAAAGAAGAAGCGTCTCTATTCAAATCTACTTTATTAATATTTTCTCTTGTATAAAGCAATGCTCCATCTGGATTTAAAATTGGTATTATATGAAGAGAAACTAATGAAAGTATGTCTTTACCAATATTTAAAAAATACAAAAGAGAATCAAACAATGCCTTGGTTGAAGTAGATTCATTTCCGTGCATTTGAGACCAAATTAATATTTTCTTAGTACCTGAGCCTAATTTAAAGTAAAAAATAGGCTTGTTTCCTGTTGAAGTTCCTAAGTCAGTGTATGAGTAAAGTTTCTTTAAATGTTTAATAGAATCGTTTGTAATATACCTACCGTACAAAGAGGTTTCTTTAAAATTTTCATATTGATCAAAATTTAATTCCATCATTTTATAAAATTACATAAATCTGACCACAGAATTATTTACATTTGTAAACATTTTTATTGAATAAAATCTCGTTGTGTTTATTTAAAAATTACATTTATAAACAAATTTTATATTTTTTTATATAAACAACTCTTTTTAAGTAATTTATATTATTTTTTTAAACTAATACTTTAATATAAAATGACATATTAAAGTTTTTATTTACCAGAATAAAGTATTATTTTTACATTTGTATACATGGAAAGTTTTATAAAAAGACTGTTAGAAATTCTCGAAAAAAAGAGTATGTCGGCTTCACAATTTGCTGAAAAAATTGGTGTTCAAAGATCTAGTGTTTCTCACATATTAAGTGGAAGGAATAAACCTAGCTTAGATTTTATTATAAAAATAACAACTGTTTTTAACGACATTTCACTAGAATGGCTTATAAACGGTAAAAAATCAAATGATTTAATTATTAATAAAAAAGAGTCCCTATCCCCTACTCCAATTAATGAAAATATTATAAATAACGATTTAATAGAAAAAGAAATAAAAGAAATTATATTTTTTTATAAAGACAACTCCTTTAAAATTTTTAAAAATTAATTTATCTTTGACTATGAAATTACATTACTTAATTTTATTTATTCTGTTTCTTTCGTGCTATAATCAAGAGAGAAACTGTAAAAATTTTCAAACAGGAACTTTCCAGTTTGAGTCTGTTTCTTACTCTGGAGAAGTTTTAAAAACGAAATTTACAAGATCAGACAGTATTGAAGTTGATTATTTTAACAACCAAATAGATTCTTCCTATGTTAAATGGGTTTCAGAATGCGAATGCATTTTGAAAAAAATTAATCCTAAATCGCTTGGCGATCAAAAACGAATACAAATGAAAATTCTTAGTACTTCTTTAAATGAATATGTATTTGAATATTCATTTGTCGGAGATGTTAAAAATACAAAAAGAGGAAAAGCACTAAAAATATCTGATTAAAAATCTAATTCAGTTTGCCCTTTTTGATTTTCTTTATCATCACTATCTATATTAGAAATTTCATGGTCAACATCAATCTTTTTGTCAATATCTTCGTTGACTTCAAGTTCCATTATTGGGGTTTTTAATGGTATAAAATATGGAATTGGATCAAGTAAATTAATATTTTTTATTTTAAAAGACGACAATTTATTTCCTAAAGCTTTGATTCCTTTTACGCTAATCAACTCTCCTACCCTTTGAATCAAATTATCTTTTTTTCCTTTAGAAGTTTTTGAAAATACTATTTCAATAACTGGTTTCCAATCAGAAGAAACTAATTCTAATTGAATTTTAGAATTTGACGGTATAAAATATTGATCTACATTTTGACTTCCTGCTAAAAAACGTTTTACAAAATATCTATTTCTGTTTCCATCAAAATAAATAACGGATAAAGGTTTATCTTCTATCCACTTTTCTAGCATTATCATATCCTCAGGAAAATGCATGTTTAAATTAGGTTTTATAGTTTTTAGCGATCCGTTTTGTTGTATAATCAACAAAGAGTCATTAGCTTTAAATTCACCTAGAAGCTCTCCCCTATCCTCTACATTTAATCTTTGAATAGTTTCATCAAACCAAATCTTTCTAGGCTTTAGTGTAGATAGACCTTTTTCCTTAAACTCAATTTTACTTACAGAATATTTTGTGACAATATTTCCCTTGGAGCCTCTTCCTTTAATTTCTAAATCTGCAAAATCTAATTCCCATTTTAATTTTTTAACAGAACCAGACTGTCTTAAAATAATACTTACTGTTTCCGCTTCACCGTTAGGATTAGAAGAAAAGTATAGAATTTTAGAGCCTTCTGTTTCTCTAGTTAGATCATACTCTTTATCTCTAGTAACACCAGTCACACTAAATCTTTTAATATAAGATGTACCTTTTTTACCATCCCTATATATCATGTTATATACTGTTCTTTTATCTTTTTTTCGAAAAATGGCAACATGTTTTATATTTTTTCCAATAAACTTTTTAGAATCAATTTTTGTAACCATCATTTTTCCTTCTTCAGTAAATGCGATTACATCATCAATATCAGAGCATTCCTCAATAAACTCATCTTTTTTAATTGAAGTTCCAATAAAACCCTCCTCCCTATTCACATATAGTTTTGAATTTTTCACAACAACTTTCTTAGCATCTACATCATCAAATATTCTAATCTCAGTTTTTCTTTTTTTATCTTTTCCATATACCGTTTTTAAATTTTTAAAATAACTTATAGCGAATTCAGTAAGATTATTTAGATGAAAATTTATTTTCTCTAATTCTGATTCAATAGATTCTATTTTTAATTGAGCTTTATCAATATCAAACTTTGAAATCCTTTTAATTTTTATTTCAGTTAACCTTACAATATCCTCTTCATTAAGATCTCTTTTTAGATTTTTAATAAATGGCTGCAAACCTTCAAAGATCGCTTTAATCACACCTTCCCAAGTATCAACATTTTCAATTTCTCTATAAATTCTATTTTCAATAAAAATTCTTTCCAAAGATGCATAATGCCATTGATTTTCTAAATCACCTTTCTTGTATTCCAGTTCTAATTTTAACAACACTTTAGTGCGAACAGTAGATCTATTTAAAATCTCTGAAACACCAACAAATAATGGTTTATTATTTTCAATAACACATCCAAGAGGTGAAATAGGAGTTTCACAAGATGTAAAAGCAAATAAACCATCGATTGTTTTATCTGGAGATACACCTGTTGGTAAATGAACTAAAACCTCAACATCATTTGCAGTATTGTCCTCAATTTTCTTTATTTTAATATTTCCCTTTTCATTAGCCTTAACTATAGATTCAATTAGAGATGAAGTTGTTGTGGAATAAGGAATCTGACTAATAACTAAAGTATTCTTGTTTAATTGACTTATTCTGGCTCTAACCTTAATCCTACCTCCCCTTAAACCATCATTATAGTTACTTACATCCATTATTCCAGAAGTTGGAAAGTCAGGATAAATAATAAATTTTTGTCCCCTTAAACATTTAATTGAAGCATCTATTAATTCAATGAAATTGTGAGGTAAAATTTTAGTAGACAAACCAACTGCAATTCCTTCTCCACCTTGGGCAAGTAATAAAGGAAACTTAACTGGTAGATTAATTGGCTCTTTTCTTCTTCCATCATAAGAGGATTGCCATTTTGTAATCTTGGGGCTAAATACAACCTCTAGCGCAAATTTAGAAAGTCTAGCTTCAATATAACGAGAAGCAGCTGAACGATCACCGGTTAATATATTTCCCCAGTTACCTTGCGTTTCAATTAAAAGTTCTTTCTGACCAATTTGAACCATTGCGTCAGCTATACTAGCATCACCATGAGGATGGTACTGCATAGTGTGCCCCACAACATTAGCAACTTTATTAAAACGTCCATCATCTAAATCCTTCATAGAATGAAGGATTCGTCTCTGTACAGGTTTAAAACCATCTTCTAAAGAGGGGACAGCACGTTCTAATATAACATAAGAAGCATAATCTAAAAACCAATCCTTGTACATTCCAGATACTCTTATCAAAGAGTCTTCTAAATCTTCTTTATTTACTTTATCCGGTTCTAAATATTCTTCCTCCATTTATGAATCTATTCTATCTAATTCTACTTTAAGATTATCTATTATAAATTTTTGCCTGTCAGGTGTATTTTTACCCATGTAAAAAGACAACAAGTCTTCAATACTAAAATTTTCGTCAAGCATAACTGGATCCAACCTTATGTTTTCTCCAATAAAATGTTTGAATTCATCCGGGGAAATCTCACCTAAACCCTTAAATCTGGTTATTTCAGGCTTACTTCCTAATTTGTTCATCGCCTCTATTCTCTCATTTTCAGAGTAGCAGTAAATAGTTTCTTTTTTATTTCTAACTCTAAATAAGGGGGTTTGAAGAATATACAAGTGCCCTTCTTTTATAAGTTCAGGAAAAAATTGTAAAAAAAATGTAATTAAAAGTAATCTGATATGCATTCCATCAACATCAGCATCTGTAGCAATTACGATGTTATTATATCTAAGGAACTCAATACTTTCTTCAATATTTAGAGCTGCCTGAAGAAGGTTAAACTCCTCATTTTCGTAAACAATTTTTTTTGACATTGAATAACAGTTTAAAGGCTTTCCTCTAAGACTAAAAACAGCTTGAGTATTTACATTTCTAGATTTAGTAATAGAGCCGCTAGCGGAATCCCCTTCTGTTATAAAAAGAGTTGAATCTAACCTGTTTTCCTTATTCATGTCATTCAAATGCACCCTACAATCTCTTAATTTCTTATTATGCAGACTAGATTTTTTAGCTCTTTCTCTGGCTAATTTTCTAATACCAGATAGTTCCTTTCTTTCTTTTTCAGCTTGAACAATTTTCTTTTGAATTTTTTCTGCAGATTCTGGATTTTTATGTAAATAATTATCTAAATACTTACCAACAAACTCATTGATATATGACCTTACAGTAGGAAAATTTCCTCCCATATCTGTTGAACCTAATTTTGTTTTAGTTTGTGATTCAAAAATTGGCTCCATCACTTTAATACTAATTGCGGCTATAATAGATTTTCTAATATCTGATGCATCATATTGCTTTCCATAAAAATCTCTGATTGTTTTAACTAATGACTCTCTAAATGCCGATTGATGTGTTCCTCCCTGGGTAGTATGTTGTCCGTTGACAAAGGAATAGTATTCCTCACTATACTGTATTTTACTATGGGTTAATGCAATTTCAATGTCATTTCCTTTTAAATGAATAATTGGATATAATAGTTTTTCTATGTCGTTATTATCTTCAAGAAGATCTTTTAAACCATTGTCAGAAAAATACTTATCTCCGTTAAATACAATTGTTAATCCAGGGTTTAAGTACACATAATATTTAAGCATCTTAGAGACATACTCAGCTCTATACTTGTAGTGTTTAAAAATTGAATTATCTGGCTTAAAATAAACCTTAGTTCCTTTTCTTTTTGTACTTTCTTCAGCAGGTGGATCATCAATGAGATTTCCCATTTCAAAAACAACTGACTTCAACTTTCCTTCCCTGCAAGATTCTACTTTAAAAACTGAGGACAATGCGTTTACGGCTTTTGTACCTACCCCATTTAAACCAACTGATTTTTTAAAAGCTCTAGAATCATATTTTCCTCCAGTATTCATTTTAGAAACTACATCAACAACCTTTCCTAGAGGAATTCCTCTACCATAATCTCTAACGGATACTCCAGACTCTGAAATGGAAATTTCTATAGTTTTTCCAGCTCCCATTACAAACTCATCGATAGAATTATCTAAAACTTCTTTGAGTAAAATATAAATTCCATCATCAGGAGAAGAGCCATCTCCTAATTTACCAATGTACATTCCTGGACGCATTCTAATATGCTCTTTCCAATCTAAGGATCTAATGTTATCTTCTGTATAATTTGATAAAGTTGCCATATAAGAGAATAAAGCTAAGATAGTACATCAAGAAAAAATATAAAATGATGTGTTAATAAATTAATTAACAATAAAGAAAGAGGGTTGTTGAAATCTTTTTTACACGTTGAATCTAAAATGCATGACGTCGCCATCAGTTAAAATATATTCTTTTCCTTCTATATTTAATTTACCAGCATCCCTGGCTTTGGACTCGCTACCATACTTAACATAGTTTTCATAAGAAATAACTTCAGCTCTAATAAAACCTTTTTCAAAATCAGTATGAATAATACCGGCTGCTTTTGGAGCGTTCATACCCTTACTTATTGTCCATGCTCTGACCTCTTTTACACCAGCGGTGAAATAAGTTTGGAGATTAAGTAAATCATAAGCGTTTTTTATTAATTTGACAGAACCAGGTTCAGACAATCCAATATCAAGTAGAAAAGCTTGTCTGTCTTCATAACTATCTAATTCATTAATATCTGCTTCAGTGCCAATTGCTAAAATCATTATTTCAGGATTTTCATTTTTCAAAGAAACTTTCAGATTTTCGACATGCTTATTTCCGTTTACAGCAGAAGATTCGTCTACATTACAAACATATAGAACGGGTTTATTTGTTATTAGTTGAATTGAATCGACAAATTCTTTGTCATCTCCAGTAAAACTTAGACTTCTAACTGGGTTAAAAGAATGTAAATGATCAATAATAATTTTTAAAATATTAGATTCTTTTATTGCATCTTTATTTCCAATCTTAACCAATCTATTTATCTTTTCTGATCTTTTCTCTATAGTTTCTAAATCTTTTAGCTGTAATTCTAAATCAATTATTTCTTTGTCTCTAACTGGATCTACAGAACCTTCTACATGTATAATATTATCATCATCAAAACATCTCAAAACATGTAAAATTGCGTCAGTTTCTCTAATATTAGCTAAAAACTGATTTCCTAGTCCTTCACCGTTACTGGCTCCTTTAACAAGACCCGCTATATCCACTATTTCAACTGTTGCAGGAACAACTTTTTCTGGATTTACAAGTTCTTCTAGTTTTTCAAGTCTTTGATCAGGAACATTAATTATTCCGATATTAGGCTCAATAGTACAAAAAGGAAAGTTAGCACTCTGTGCTTTGGCGTTAGATAAACAGTTAAATAGGGTAGATTTTCCAACGTTAGGAAGACCAACAATTCCAGCTTTCATATATTAATTTTCAGGGTGCATAAATTTTTGTTTTCCAAGAAGAGTATCTTTTGACTCTACATTATCTATATCCGAAACACAACAATCCACCGGACATACAGCAGCGCATTGAGGTTCTTCATGAAAACCAACACACTCAGTACATTTATTAGTAGCAATAAAGTAGAATTCATCTGAAACCGGTTCCTGTTCAATATCGGCATTAGAAATAAAACCATTGGGTAATTTTATATCTCCTAACAAACTAGTTCCATCAGAATATTTCCATTCATAAGATGCTTCATATATTGCAGTATTTGGGCACTCAGGTTCACAAGCACCACAATTAATACATTCATCTGTTATTCTTATTGCCATGGTATTTACAAGATCTTTATATAGATTTGCATGCAAAAGTAATTGAATTAAAATTCCAAACAAATTTAGTGAGTACAATAGAACAAAGAATTAATACATTCCACAAATTAGGTGAGCTATTTAGAGATATTTCAGAACATAAAAAAAATTCTATTTATAAAGAATGGATTAAAAAATACAATAAGAATATAATTTCTGCTTATCAGTACAACAATTGGTTTACAGAAGAAAACATTCTATTATCTCTAAATAATTGGAGTAAGGAACTAACTAGTAAGAACCTATCCTCTTGGATTAATAAATATCAAATAAAAGACTGTTCTAATAGAACTGTTGCAATAATAATGGCCGGAAACCTTCCACTTGTTGGTTTTCATGATTTTATTTGTGCCAATTTACTAAACTTTAATTGTTTGATTAAATTATCTTCTGATGACAAAATTCTATTTCCTTTAATAGTGGATTTTATGGATTTTATATTACCAGGATACAAAAACAAAATTAATTTTACAGAACAACCATTGAAAAATTTTAATGGAGTAATAGCTACTGGAAGCAATAGTTCTTTCAAATATTTTGAATATTATTTTAATAATTATCCGAAACTTTTACGTAAAAACAGGCACTCAATAGCAGTTTTAGATGGTAATGAAACTAAAAATGATCTAAGTGGTTTGGGAGATGATATTTTTAATTATTTTGGAATGGGTTGCAGAAGTGTTTCAAAAATATTTGTTCCAAGTAATTATAATTTTGACTTATTATTTAGAGCAGTTTATAAATTCAAGGATGTAATAAATCATAACAGATATGCAAATAATTACGATTACAACAAAACTGTTTATTTAATGAGTGAACAAAAATTCATAGAAAACGGATTTTTTATGCTAAAAGAGGATAAAAAGCTAGGATCTCCAATAGCTTGTTTATTTTATGAAAAATACAATTCAAACGCTGAATTAGAAAAATATATTGAATCGAAAAAAAATTCTCTTCAATGTGTAGTAACTAACCTAAACATACCCAACACTATTTCTTTTGGAGAAAGTCAAAAACCTAAAATTGATGATTATGCAGATAATGTAGATACATTAGATTTTTTGTTGAAAATATGATGATATCTAATTTAAAAAACAAAAATACTTATTTATCATTTTATTAATTTGCAGACTTTAAAAAAATATTATGAAAATACATAATTTCAGTGCTGGTCCTAGTATACTTCCAAAAGAAGTTATGAAAAAAGCTTCTGATGCAGTTCTTAATCTAAATAACTCTGGATTATCTCTAATTGAAATTTCGCATAGAAGTAAAGATTTTGTTGAAATTATGAATAGAGCAACATCCTTATCATTAGAATTATTGAATTTAGAAAACAAAGGATACAAAGCTCTATTTCTTCAAGGTGGTGCTAGTTTACAATTTTTAATGACAGCATATAATTTATTAAACAATAAAGCAGGATATCTTAATACTGGATCATGGTCTACAAAAGCAATTAAAGAAGCTAGATTATTTGGTGATGTTGTTGAATTGGCTTCTTCAAAAGATAAAAACTTTAATTATATTCCTAAAGGATACGATATTAATCCTTCACTAGATTACGTCCATTTAACAACTAATAATACAATATTTGGTACTCAAATAAAAACACTACCTAAGACTGATGTTCCCTTAATTGCTGACATGAGTTCAGATATATTTTCAAAAAGTATTGATTTTTCTAAATTTAGTTTAATTTATGCAGGTGCTCAAAAAAACATGGGACCCTCTGGCACTACTCTTGTAATTATAAAAGAAGATATTCTTGGAAAAGTTAACAGGGTAATACCCTCTATGCTTGATTATAAAATTCATATTGATAAAGAAAGTATGTTTAATACTCCTCCTGTATTTCCTGTGTATACATGTATGCTGACTTTAAATTGGCTTAAAGAAAATGGAGGAATAACTGCCATTGAATCTAAAAATTCTAAAAAAGCTAGTTTAATTTACAATGAAATAGACTCAAATGAACTATTTGAAGGTTTTGCTGCAACAGAAGACAGAAGTTCAATGAATGCAACATTTAGTCTTAGAAACTTAAAGCACAAAGAAACATTTGATAAAATGTGTCAAAACGCTAATATAAGTGGAGTAAATGGACATAGATCTGTTGGTGGTTATAGAGCGTCTATATACAATGCGTTAGACATTTCATCTGTTAATGTTTTAGTAGAGGTTATGAAAGAATTAAAAAATAAAGTTTAAAAAATTTAGTAATGATAAAAATTTTAGCAAATGACGGGATTTCTCAAAGTGGAAAAAAAGCTCTACAAAATGCTGGCTTTGACATTTTCACCACATTCGTTTCACAAGAAAAATTGATAACTCACATACAATCGGAAAATATAGTAGTTCTTTTAGTTAGAAGCGCAACTACAGTTAGAAAAGACTTAATCGATCAGTGTCCAAGTCTCAAAATTATTGGAAGAGGTGGTGTTGGAATGGATAATATTGATGTAGAATATGCAAGAAATAAAGGAATTAATGTGATTAATACTCCTGCAGCTTCTTCATTATCTGTTGCTGAACTTGTTTTTGCACATTTATACAGCGGAGTTCGATTTTTACATGAATCAAACAGAAATATGCCTCTTGAGGGAGATAGTAATTTTAAAGGTCTTAAAAAAGCTTATGCAAAAGGGATTGAACTTAGGGGGAAAACTTTAGGTATTATTGGTTTTGGAAGAATTGGAAGAGAAACTGCTAAAATTGCTCTTGGGATAGGAATGAACGTATTGGCTTATGATAAGTTTTTAAATGAAGTGAATATTAGTCTTAATTTTTCTCAGGGAAAAACTATTGATTTTGATATTAAAATATCAAAATTTGAGGATTTATTAAAAAACTCTGATTTTATAAGTCTTCATGTTCCAGCTCAAAAAAAGTTTGTTATTGATAAAAGAGAATTTGAGTTAATGAAAGATGGTGTTGGGATAATAAATGCAGCTAGAGGAGGTGTTTTAAATGAAATAGAATTAGTTTCTGCACTTGATTCTGGAAAGGTTTCTTTTGCTGGATTAGATACATTTGAAAATGAGCCAAAACCTGAAATTAAATTATTAATGCATCCAAACATTTCTTTAACTCCTCATATTGGAGCAGCAACTAATGAAGCGCAAGACAGAATTGGATTAGAACTTGCTAATCAAATTTCAAGTATCTTAAATTAAAATATGTTAAAAACATTAAAAGAAAAATGGGGGATTTCTACTCCTTTTCAAATGATAATAGTATTCATTGTTTTTGGAGTGACTGGAAGTGTTGCTGCTAGAATTTCAGGACCTATAGTATCACTTTTACCAATTGAAGATTTGCCTGCTTTAATTTATTGGCCATTAAGACTTTTAATTATATTTCCAGTGTATCAGGTTTTATTGATATGGTTTGGTTTTGTGTTTGGAGTTTTGATAAGTATTATTACTTTTAAAAAAGATAAATTTATTTTTAATTTCTTTTATAAACTATCTTTAAATATGTCAAAAAAAATGCTCAATCTATTGACTTTTAAAATATTTTTCAACAACTAAACTATTTTAAAAATTCACTTTTATTTTTAATAAACTTATCGACTTTAGGGGAGACAACTATTGAACAATAAGGTGCGTTTTTATTTTTTTCAAAATAATCATGGTGGTATTCTTCGGCTATATAAAATGTTGATTTTTTTTCTATCATAGTTACTATTTTCTTTTCAAACTGATTAGATGATTCCAAGTTATCTATAAAATTAGAAACTATTTTTATTTCCTCTTTATCGCTTACAAAAACTGAAGATCTGTATTGTGTTCCAAGATCATTACCTTGTCTATTAAGAGTTGTTGGGTCGTGAGTAGAAAAGAAAATTTCTAAAATATTTTTTAAAGAGATTAGTTCGCTATTATAATCCACACTAATAGCTTCAGCATGTCCAGTAACTCCAGTACAAATATCCTTATATGTTGGATTTAAAGTTTTACCGCCAATATAGCCAGGTAAAACATTTTCTATTCCTTTTGTTTTTGTAAAAATTGCTTCTGTACACCAAAAACATCCTCCTGCTAATATTATATTTTTTATCATGTTAATTTTTAAAATAAACTTTTAAGTTAAATTGTTGTCTAATTTAATTAATTTCGCTGTAAATATTTTATAATTTGATGAAACAATTTTTTACTTTATATTTATTATTATTTTTATCAATAAGCTTCTCTCAACAGAGGAAATCTATAGAACTGAAAAGATTTAATTCTCCTCCTGAAATTGATGGAACTATAGATGATAAACAGTGGGGAGATTTAATCCCTGCCACTAGATTTGAAAGATGGATGCCCAACAATGGATCAATCGAAAAAGAGGGATACGAAAATTATGTTTATCTAGGGTATGACGATGATGCTATTTATGTTGGAGCAAAACTCAATAATCCAAACCCGGTTCCTGTTCAAATTAGTCAAAGAGATGATATATGGCAAGTCAATGCTGAAGCTTTTTTTGTTTCCATAAGTACTTACGACGATAATACAAATTACCAAAGTTTCCAGGTAACAAGTGCAGGTACTCAAGGAGATAGATATACTTCAGGGCAAATGTCCTCTGAAGATCAAAATTTTGATACAGTTTTTGAATCTAAAGTCTCTATTATTAAAGATGGATGGAGTATTGAAATGAAAATTCCTTACAGCGCATTACGTTTTCCCTCCAAAGACACTCAAATATGGGGAATAAATTTTGGAAGAAAAATTTCTGAAACAGGAGAGGTTTACACATGGAATCTTGTAGATAGAACAAAAGCAAATTATCCAGAATCTATGGGCATTACTACTCCTATAAAAAATATTACTCCTCCTTTGCGATTGTTTTTTTATCCCTATTTACAATCTTCACTTGATATAAAAAAAACCAATAATCCTATAAGTAATTATTCAGCGGGAATGGATCTTAAGTATGGAATAAGCAATAGTTTTACATTAGACGCTACACTTATTCCTGACTTTGGACAGGTTACGTTTGATGATAAAGAATTAAATCTAAGTCCATTTGAACAAAAGTTTGATGAAAATAGAGCTTTTTTTACAGAAGGTGCTTCACTATTTAAGAAAGGGGATTCTAGAGGAAGCAATTTCTTTTACAGTAGAAGAATTGGAGATGAAATAAACTTTGATGAAAACGATATATTAAAGGAGAACGAAGAAATAATTAATTATGATGGTAAACCAGATTTATTAAATTCCATTAAAATTACAGGTACCACAAATTATGGACTAAGTATTGGATTTATAAATTCAATAACCGATAATGCTTATGCTAGAATTATTAATAATATCACTGGAGAAACTAGAAGTGAAAAGATTGCTCCAATAACAAACTATAATATATTAACATTAAGTCAACAAATTATAAATGAATATTCCACTTTATCTCTTTCAAATACTAATGTATACAGATCAGGAAAATTTAATAATTCTAATAATAGTAACTTAGTTTTTGATTTATTTAACAACAAAAGAATTTATAATATAAAGGGAAGTTTTTATCAAAGTATTTCTCCTGTTTTTTCTAAAACTAAAGGATTCAGAGGTAGTTTAGATTTAAGAGAATTAACAGGAAATTTAAGATTTGGTTTAGGATGGAATGGTGTTGATAAAGATTATTATCAAAACGAACTTGGTTATTTCAACACAAGAAATGATCAAAGATTGTATGGAAGTATTAGGTATCAAACATTCAATTCAACTAAAAATTATGAAAAAATTGAAGGTTATTTATTTATAAGTGAAAGAAGTAGATTTTTTCCTAAAGTTTTAAAATCTATAGGAACTAGAATAGGTATTGATATTACAACACCAAAATTACACAAATTAGAACTTGATTTTGACTACACATCAAAATATAAAAATTTTGATGAACCAAGATCTACTGATGTTTATATTCTGGACCCTGCAGAATATGAAATACAATTTGGATTTAATTCAGATGGCAGAAAAAAATTACAATACGGATTTGATATTAAACATTCATTTGGAATAAATGAAGAATTTAACGAAGAGAAAAAAGATTATGATATTGGGTTTGGATTTCAAATAAGAGCTAATAATAAACTTAATCTACAATATGAAATTAGTTACTTAATTAATTACGATGATATTGGATACGTATTTAAAGATCAAATTGATGATATAAAAAATAATAATAAAATTTATTTTGGAAATAGAGATGTAAACGCTATTGAAAATAATTTTTCTTTAAACTATAATTTTGATTCTTACATGTCTATAAATCTTAAATCAAGACAGTTTTGGAGTACTGCTAAATATCTAAATTCATTTTATATCTTAAATTCAAACGGGCAAAGAGAAAAATCTAATAAAGATATTACTGATTATAATCCAAATACAAATTTTAATTTATGGAATTTTGATTTAAGTTTTAATTGGGAGTTTGCCCCAGGAAGTAAAGCAACATTACTATATAGAAACAACATCTTTGATGAAAATGACGTTTCTGGAATTTCCTATTATAACAGCACAAAAGATTTATTTAATAAACCTCTTAACCATCAATTTTCGTTAAGAATAAATTATTTTATTGACTTTAACTTAATTAAAAAGAAAAAAAGCTAATGATTTTTGCTCAAAATATTTCTAAAACATTTGATAATAAAAAAGTATTGGATAATGTAAGTATAGAAATAAAAAAAGGTGAAATAGTTTCAATAGTAGGTCCCTCAGGAGCTGGAAAAACAACTTTATTACACATATTAAGTACACTTGATAGAGCAGACGATTCTATTACAAGTGAGTTAATTTTAAACGATAAAAAGATAATTAATTTAAATGAAAAAGAGATTTCTAAATTTAGAAACTCTCAAATTGGATTTATATTTCAATTTCACGAATTGCTCCCTGAATTTAGTGCTATTGAAAATATTTGTATCCCAGGAATGATAAGAGGAGATAAAACGAAAGAACTTCAATTTAAAGCAGAAGAACTTTTAAAATCATTAAATCTTATTCATATTAAAAATCAAAAACCATCTGAACTTTCTGGAGGTGAACAACAAAGAGTAGCTGTTGCTCGAGCTCTTATTAATGAACCTAATATTTTATTTGCAGATGAACCTAGTGGAAATCTTGATTCTAAATCTGCTGATAATTTACATCAACTTTTTTTTGATTTAAGAAAGAAATTAAATCTAACAATAGTTATTGTTACTCACAATAAAAAATTAGCAGACATGGCAGATAGAAAACTTAATTTAGTAGATGGTAAATGGATTAAGTAATATGGAATTAAAAGATTTTTTAGATGAAAAATCTTTTCAATACAATCAGAAATTTTTTATTGAATCTGATCCTATCCAAATTCCTCACCAATTTGTTAAAAAAGAGGATATTGAAATTGCTTCTTTTTTAACTTCAATAATTGCTTGGGGACAGAGAAAAACAATAATCAAAAATGGATATAAAATGATGGAAATTTTAGAAAACACTCCTCATGATTATATTTTAAATGCTACAGAAAAAGAAATTGAAAAAGCCCATATAATCCACAGAACTTTTAACCCTATTGATTTTAGATATTTTATTAAAGCTTTAAAAAGAATTTATAATGATTTTGGTAATTTAGAAAATGTCTTTTCTAACTTGAGTAATGAGAAAAATATGCATTTAAGTATTCATAATTTTAAAAATATTTTTTTTCAAAATAATTTCCCTAAAAGAACTACCAAACACATAAGTGATCCTCACAAAGGTTCTGCTTGCAAAAGAATAAATATGTTTTTAAGATGGATGGTTAGAAAGGATAATAATGGTGTTGACTTTGGAATTTGGAATAAAATTTCTCCTTCTGTGTTATCATGTCCTTTAGATGTTCATAGTGGAAATGTAGCTAGAAAACTAAGACTTCTTAATAGAGTACAAAATGATCACAAGGCAGTCTTAGAGTTAGATATAAAATTAAGATCATTGAACCCTAAAGATCCTGTTAAATATGATTTTGCATTATTTGGACTAGGAGTTTTTGAAGGTTTTCAATAATCTTTAACAGAAATTAAAATCAATTCTTATATTTGCACTGCATTGTCTAATAATGCTATTTTTAGATAACTTGATTGCATGTCTATTATTCTTAAATCTGCAAAAGTTATAAATACCGAGAGTAAATACCACGGTACTAAGCAAGATATTTTAATTTCCAAAGGCATAATAGTAAAAATAGGAAAGTCAATTTCCTCTATCGGATCATATGAGATTAATATTAAAGGATTACATGTTTCATCTGGATGGATGGATAGTAGTGTTTCTTTTGGAGAGCCTGGATATGAAGAAAGAGAAACTATACTAAATGGAGGAAATGTTGCTGGAAAAAGTGGTTTTACAGATATTGTTTTAAATCCAAATACCAATCCAATTACAGATACACAAGCTGGCATCTCATTTATTAAATCTAAGTCTGAAAAAATTGTTTCAAATATTCACCCTATTGGTGCTTTTTCAGTTTCAAGTAATTCAGAAGAACTAGCAGAACTAAAAGACATGAAAGATAGCGGAGCGGTGGCTTTTTACGATTATAAAAAACCTATTACAAATCCTAATTTACTAAAAACAGCACTACTCTACTGTCAGACTTTTGAGACATTAATAATGTCCTTTGCTCAAAATAATTCAATTTCAAATGGAGGAGTCATAAATGAAGGTCTTGTAAGTACTTCTTATGGAATTAAAGGCATTTCTAATCTTTCTGAAGAAATACAATTAAGTAGAGATTTAAAAATTTTAGAATATACAGGAGGAAAATTACATATTCCAACAATTTCGTGTAAAAGTTCAGTTGATCTTATTAGGCAGGCCAAAAATAAAGGAATGAATATTTCTTGTAGTGTAGCAATACACAATTTAGTTTTTAACGAAGAAAAACTTAAAGATTTTGATACTCGTTTTAAAGTCTTACCTCCGCTTAGAACAGAATTAGATAGAAAAGCTCTTATAAAGGGAGTTGAAGATGGAACAATTGATATGGTTACAAGTGATCATGCTCCTATGGATATTGATCATAAGAAAATGGATATAGATAATTCAGAATATGGAACGATCGGATTAGAATCTTTTTTTGGAGCATTGTTAAATATATTTAGTTT
>MDTF01005966.1_pt1 | contig 17413 bp, 16 predicted proteins | sample 811191 | NCBI WGS metagenome assembly MDTF01 (sample SAMN05326649, study PRJNA326480) | marine metagenome | isolation source: seawater | place: Southern Ocean | collected 2011 | reverse complement strand
CCTGCAATTTTACCAGCATCTTTAGTGGCTTGTCTTTGAGCATCATTAAAATAGGCTGGCACTGTGATTACAGCTTTAGTTACTGCTTGGCCTAAATATTTTTCTGCTGTCTCTTTCATTTTTTGTAAAATAAAGGCTGAGATTTGTGAAGGAGAATATTTTTTTCCTTTTGCCTCTATCCAGGCTTCACCATTATCAGATTTAATTATTTTAAAAGGAACTTTATTAATATCTTTTTTAACTGTTTCGTCTTCAAAAGTTCTACCTATTAATCTTTTCGAGGCATATATAGTATCTTGAGGGTTTGTTACAGCTTGTCTCTTGGCAGGCTGACCTACTAATTTTTCATCGTTATCTATAAAAGCCACAACAGAGGGAGTGGTTCTTGTGCCCTCAGCATTCTCTAAAACTTTAGCTTGTGAACCTTCCATGATTGATACACATGAATTTGTAGTTCCAAGATCTATTCCAATTACTCTGCTCATTTTATAATTAACCTTCCTTTTGTTTTTATATGGGTATTATTTTGCATTCTACAAGGCAGCGAAGTTATTTTTTTTCATTTTTTTCTTCTTTATCTGACACCCTTTTCTTGGATACGCCTACAAATGAAGGTCGTAATAGTCTTTGACCAAATAAATAACCTGGCTGTATTTCCTGTATTACTGTTCCTGGTTCATATTTTTCTTCTTCAACTTCAAGCATTGCCTGATGCAAATTTGGATCAAATTTCTCATTTAAGCATTTAATTTTTTTAATATTATTCTTTTCAAATATGTTTACTAGATCCTTTTCAATAACCTCAATATTCTGAATATATTTTTCTAGATCTTTGCTGTCCTTTAAGGCTTCGTCATTTTTGATCGATATTTTGGCTCTTTCTAAATTATCTAGAAGTACCAAGGTCTCTTTTGCAAAGCTAAAACCGCCATATTCGAATGCATCCCTAACTTCTTTTTCAAACCGTCTTCTTTGATTCTCAACCTCAGCAAGTGACCTTAAAAGTTTGTCCTCTGTCTCTATTAGTTTTTCTTCGGTTGTGAGATCAGTCTTATCAGCGCTGTCCGTTTCTTGTTTAGACATGTCTTGATCTGTATTACTTTCGATAGAATTGTCGATAATTGTTTTTTCGTTAATATTTTCCATAATTGCTATATAGGAGTTAAAAGTTTAATTACTAGACGCTGATGATAAAAATTAAAAAAATTTTAATAGGGTCCCACAACAAGGGTAAAATAAGGGAATTGAGCTTTTTGCTGCCCAAGAAGTTAAAAAAGATATCACCCATTGATTTAAAAATTGAAAGTCCAAAAGAAACAGGAAAAAGTTATTTTGCTAATTCAAAGCTAAAGGCAAATTATTTTAGTAAAAAGTCTAAGTTGACAGCCATTAGCGATGATTCAGGACTTTCTGTTGACTGCTTAAACCACAAACCAGGAATTTACTCTGCAAGATTCGCAAAACAATGCGGAGGCTTTAAAAATGCTATGAAGAAAATAATCCACATGGTTAAGAAAAAAAATAAATATAAAAAAATTAAGAACACAAAAGCTAAATTTATTTGTAGTCTAACTATTAAGGAATACAAAGGAAAATTGATAAATGCTAAAGGAGAAATTCATGGAAATATTTCCAAAAAAATATTAGGAAAAAATGGGTTTGGATACGATTCTATCTTTATTCCTAAAAATTATAAAATTACTTTTGGCCAAATGTTAAAAAAAAAAAAAATTTTATTAGACCATAGATATATAGCTTACCAAAAATTAATTAAAAAAACTAATATTCTATAAATTTTTTATTTCCTGTTTTGTAAATTTTTAGTTCCTGAAAAACTTCATTATTAATAAAATTAAAAGTTCCTATTTTTCCCTTAATTTTTTCTTTTATATAAAAATTTTTAATAGAATTTATTTCTTTTTTTTTGTTCCACACATAGTAAATTAAACCTAGGGCGTCATACGCTAAAATTGTAATCTCCGTAGGTTGCGCACCGAATGTTTTAAAGTATTGCTTATTGTATTTTTTAAAACTCTTATAATCTACAGAGGGATAGTATAAATTTTTCACAGAGTTTTCATAAAATATACTTTCATCAAACCATTGATTTACTGTAGTAAATAAAATTTTTTTATCATCTACGTCAGAAAAAGTTAAAGAAGCGAGAACACTTTTTAAACTATTTCCAAAATCTATTATTATTAGTGAATCAAAATTTACTTCTCCTAGAGTATATATCTGTTCTAATTTACTTAGCTCATATTTTGATTGAGGATCTTCTTTGTCTTTTAATAACTTTTTTTTATTTTCTAAATTTCTTTTTCTTTGAGAATAGTTAGTTAATTTTTCTATTTCGCCCGTAAGAATTTTTGGGTTAGAACTGTATTTGAATATTTTATAGTTTTTTAATTTTATTTTTTGAATTTTTTTATCAATAAAATTAGAATATTCATTATTTGGGTATATTATTAAAGTTTTTTTCTTCTTTTGTTTAGTTATAAATTTTTCCAGGGCAGCCATTTGAGATTCAAGACTTATTCCAATACTGATTATATTATTCTTAATTATGGGTTCCATATTTGAGAGAGAAATAAAAACAGTATCTTTATATTTGTTTAACTCTTGAAAATTAAATGAATCAGTTGGGCCAATTATTACTTTGGCTCCCATATTGCGAATTTCGTTTATTGCTTGGTTTAATTTTTTTACGTTGTTTGAACCGGAGTCCCTGGGAATTATTTTAATATTTTTGTCATTTATTTCATCAAGAGCAAGTTGTATTGAAAATAGTAACGAATCCCCTAAATTTTTATATTCTCCGGTAAAAGGAGCTAATAATCCAATTTTAAGTTCACCGTTGTTTTCACTGCTAAGTAAATTAGAATTAAAAGATATAAATATATAAGATAAAATTATAATTATTTTTTTAATCATTTAGATGAATACTTTTAAACCAGGTCTATACGTAGTGTCCACACCAATTGGTAATCTTGATGATATTACATTAAGATCACTAGATGTATTAAAAAATTCTGATATTATTTTATGCGAAGACACAAGGAGATCTCTTAAACTACTAAATCATTTTAAAATTAAAAAAAAGCTAGTTTCGTATCATAAATTTAACGAAAAACGTGAACTTAACAAAATCATAGAACATTTAAATAAAGACAAAATTTTATCATTAATTTCGGATGCTGGCACACCTACTTTGTCTGATCCAGGACAATTGCTTATTAAAGAGTGTATAAAAAAAAATATTAATATATTTCCAATTCCAGGAGCTTCATCAATTACAGCCTCGATGAGTATTTCTGGATTTGAAGATAAATTCATTTTTTACGGTTTTTTGCCCAAGACAGAAAAAGAACTAGAGAAAATATTAATAAATTTAAAAAATTTTGATTTTTCTTTAATTTTTTTTGTACCAGGTATAAAAATTAATTTTTACTTAAAAAGTTTTAAAAAACACTTTTCTGGGAGAGATATAGTTATAGCTAGAGAAATTACAAAAATGCATGAAACATTTTACAGAGAAAGCTTGAATACTATGGAATTATTTAATGCTCCCCTAAAAGGAGAATTGACTGTTGTAATTTCTAAAAATAATAATAAAAATCAAATTGTTGTTAAATCTGATATAAAAAACCAGGCGGTAGAGTATTTAAAAAAATATAGCTTAAAAGATGTCGTGGAGCTAATTTCTAAAAAAGAAAAAATAGCTAAAAAAGTTGTTTACTCAATTTGCCTAGATATAAAAAAAAATGAAAAAAATTCTTAGTTTATTAATCTTGGTTATTTTTATGACCTCTTGTATGCCTAGACTAAAAACCTTCGGAAGGGGTGTTAGCATATCTTTTGACCCCAGAACAGTTGGGATGCAGATAGATGATGTTATTATGCAAAAAAATTTAGTCGCACGATTAACGTTAACAGAAAAAAAATATTTTTTATATATACAGGCGGAAGTTTTAGATGGGAGAATATTTCTTACTGGAAAAGTTAATGAACCTGAAGAAAAGATAAAAATAACAAAAATGGCCTGGGAGACAAAAGGAGTAAGGTCTGTAAAAAATGCAATTACTATTAAAGGACAATCGAATTTTAAAAGAACGGCAAAAGATATATTTATCACATCACAACTAAGAACGGCTATAATTATAAATAAAAATATTAAATCTTTGAACTACACTTTAGAAACAATAAATAAAAATATCTATATATTTGGAATAGCAACAGACGAAAATGAAAAGAAAGAAATTATTAAAGAAGCAAATAAAATATATGATGTAGAGGAAGTGAAACCATCAATATACTTAATATCCGAATTAAGCAGAAATAAAACTTAATTTTCTGTGTAGTCAATTATACCTGAAGAATATGCGGCTATCGATGCCAGATTCAAAATATCAGATGTACTTGATCTAAGAGGAGCCACCTCAATTGGCAGGCCAAGTCCAATTAGTAGAGGGCCAATTAATTTTGCTCCACCAAAAGATTTCATAAGCTTAGTAGAAATAGCGGCACTGTGAAGGGCGGGCATCATTAATATGTTGGCATTTCCAACTATCTTTGAAAAAGGATAGACCTCTTGATAAATTGGATTTAAAGCTACATCTGGTTGCATTTCTCCGTCGAACTCAAAGTCAACTTTTTGTTTTTTAAGTAAATCGATTGCGTCTCTTACATGTTTTGTATTTTTTGATACGGGTTTGCCAAACGTAGAATGAGACAAAAAAGCAACTTTTGGGTCAAAGCCAAATAACCTTGCCACTCTAACACAAGAAATTGATACTTTAGCCAGTCTTTCGGCAGATGGAAAGTCTTTCACATTTGTGTCGGCCACAAAAATCGTTTTGCCTTTAGATACCATCATGGTCATACCAAAAATTTCTTCTCCAGGTCTTGGGTCCACAACCTTTTTAAGTTTTTCGATCGAAGCAGCATAATGCCTAATATTGCCTGTAACCATAGCATCCGCATCATTGCATGCAATCATAGATGCGCCCCATGCTATTCTGTCATTTCTTACTAAACGGTCGACATCTCTCTCCAGCTGTCCATCCCTTTGTAGTTTTTCATATAAGTACTTTACATATTTTTCTCGTTTTTCTTTATCAGTAGAATTTATGATTTCAATTTTGTAATTTTCATCGAGACCTATCTCCTTTAATTGCTCTCTAATTCTTTTTTCAGCACCTATCAAAATAGGAATACCTAATTTATTTTTTCCAAATTCAATTGCAGCCTTCAACATATTTTTGTCTTCACCTTCCGCAAATATAACCTTTTTTTGATTTTTTTTAATTTTTGCATTTATACCTTGCATCAACGACATTGATGGGTCTAATCGATTAATTAACTGATCCTTGTAAATTTCAAAGTTATTTATTTGTTTTCTTGCAACACCACTTTTCATTGCGGCTTCCGCTACGGCGGCAGGTATGACGCTTATAAGTCTGGGGTCAAAAGTTGAAGGAATAATATATTCTTTTCCATATTTGGGACGATCTCCCCCATAAGCTGAAACAACTTCATCCGGCACGTCTTCCCTTGCTAATAATGCAATAGCATTCGCTGCGGCAACTTTCATTTCTTCGTTAATTTCTCTGGCTCTGACATCTAAGGCTCCTCTAAAAATATACGGAAATCCAATTAAATTATTTACCTGATTTGGATAATCTGATCTGCCGGTTGCAATAATTGCATCAGATCTCACTTCCAGAATGCTTTCCGGTTTAATTTCAGGATCTGGATTCGCGCAAACAAAAATTATTGGATTTTTTGCCATTGATTTGATCATTGCTTTTGAAACAACATCTTTTGCCGACAAACCCAAAAACACATCAGAATCTTTCATGGCTTCGTCTAACGTTCTTAATTTTGATTCCGTTGCGTGAGCAGATTTGAATTGATCAACATTTTCTCGACCTTTGTAAATAACACCTTTACGATCACACATAATTACATTTTCATTCTTTACTCCAGAACTTTTAAATAAATTAGTGCAAGCTATTGCTGAAGCACCGGCTCCATTAACTACAACTTTTACATTTTCAATTTTTTTTCCTGAAATATTTAAAGCATTGATAAGAGCCGCCGTTGTAATAATTGCAGTACCATGTTGGTCATCATGAAAAACCGGTATATCCAAGAGCTCTTTTAGTTTTTGTTCAATAATAAAACAGTCTGGAGCAGCAATATCTTCTAAGTTTATCCCACCAAAAGTGTTCCCAATATTTTTTATAGTATTAATAATTTCACTGGCATCCGAGCTATCTACCTCAATATCTATCGCATCTATGTCTGCGAATCTTTTAAAGAGCACCGCCTTACCTTCCATTACAGGCTTTGAAGCCAAGGGGCCTAAATTGCCAAGCCCTAGGATTGCAGAACCATTACTTATAACAGCAACCAAGTTTCCTTTGCTTGTGTAGTCGTATGCTGTCTCTGGATTTTTAGCTATTTCTTTAACTGGAGCAGCAACGCCCGGTGAGTAGGCCAAAGACAAATCCCTTTTAGTAGTTAAAGGTTTCGATGAGTTTATCTCAATTTTGCCTGACTTTCCTTTAATATGGAAATCAAGAGCTTCTTTATCGGAATAATGATCGATTTTAGATTTTTTTGTCATTTAAATTTTGAGTATGTAATATAAATGAGATTATATCACTATTAATTTGTGGCTTAATTTAGAAATATTATGAACTTACTGTCATCAACATCTGTTTTTAGTTTTTTTACCTTAATTAGTAGGGTGCTTGGCTATATACGAGACATATTAATCGCAATTTTTCTAGGCGCGACAATCTATGCTGATGCTTTTTTTGTGGCTTTCCGACTGCCTAATACTTTTAGAAGACTTTTTGCCGAAGGAACATTTAATGCAGCTTTTATACCTAGTTACACGTCGGAAAAAATAAAGAACAAAAAAACAGGAAAAAAATTTGCTGATGATGTTCTGTCTCTTTTAGTTCTAATATTATTTTTTTTGGTTTTAATTGCTGAGATATTCACTCCATATTTAGTTTATTTAATCGCACCAGGGTTTCTTGAAAATTCACAAAAATTTAATCTTGCGGTTGAATTCACAAGAATTACTTTCCCCTTCCTGCTATTTGTAAGTTTGTCTTCATTTTTTTCTGGAATTTTAAATTCAAATAATAGATTTGCAGCTGCAGCCGCGGCACCAATTATTTTAAATATAGTTTTAATTTTGAGTCTTTTGTTGTCTTATTTATTAAATTTAAGTTTTGCAAAAAATCTTTCATATGGAGTTGTATTGTCAGGATTATTCCAATTGATATTTTTAATGTATTTTACAAAAAAATATTACAGACCATCAGTTAAGTTTAAAATAAAAATAACTGCTAAAGTAAAATTTTTTCTAAAAAAACTTTTACCGAGTATTTTTTCGTCTGGTGTTACGCAGGTGAATATTTTAATTGGAACTATTATAGCCTCTTTTCAGGCCGGGGCAGTTTCATACTTATATTATGCCGATAGAGTGTACCAAATAAATCTTGCAATTGCTGGAATAGCAGTCGGAACTGTATCGCTCCCTTTATTGACTGCGGCACTAAAGAAAAAAAATACTCTAAGAGTTTTTAATATTCAAAATAAATCGATTGAATTATCTTTGCTATTATCGATACCAGCAAGTCTAGGACTAATTATAGCGTCAGATGAAATAATTAATGCTTTGTTTGGTTACGGATCGTTCTCAGAAAAAAATGTAGCCATGACAGCAGGCGCTCTAAAGTGGTTTGGTTATGGGATACCAGCATTTTCTTTAATTAAAGTTCTTTCTAATTTTTTCTTTGCACGAGACAATACCGAGACGCCATTTTATCTTTCTCTTTTTATTGTTATATTAAATATTACAATTAGCTTAAGTTTTTTTAAAGAAGTTGGCTTTATAATTATTCCAATTTCGACTTCGATATCTACTTGGGCAGGGGTACTTGTCTATATTTATTTTCTTAGTAAATTTAAATATTTGATTTTGCAAAAAAATATTTATAAAAATGTTTTTAAAATTATTGTCTCAACAGCTCTAATGTCTTTTGTTTTATTTCAAGGACTGGAGTATTTTGGAGAAAAATTAGTCTATGTGAATAAACTTAAGGCAATTTATCTTTTATTTATTGTAAGTTTTGTAGCAACAATTTATTTAATAACATGTTATTTATTAGGAATATTAAAAATTAAAAATTATAAAATAAATTAGTATGAATTTTAAAAAGCTAACTTTTTCTGGTGTGCAGCCATCTGGAAACTTACATCTGGGAAATTATTTAGGAGCTATAAAAAATTTTGTATCATTACAAAAGCAAATGGAGTGTATTTTTTGTGTAGTTGATTTGCACGCCATTACTACTTTTCAAGATCCAAAAACTTTAAAAAATAGTATTTTAGAAACTGCAGCCGGGTTTTTAGCAGCCGGACTAGAAGCAGACAAAAGTATTATTTTTAATCAATCATCTGTTAGTGGACACGCTGAGCTTGCTTGGATTTTAAATTGTGTATCTCGAATAGGTTGGTTAAATAGAATGACTCAGTTTAAAGATAAAGCAGGTGTCGATAAAGAAAAAGCAAGTGTTGGTCTTTATATATACCCCAACTTAATGGCTGCGGATATTTTATTATATAAAGCCACTCACGTTCCAGTAGGGGCAGACCAAAAGCAACATTTGGAGTTATCCAGAGATATTGCTCAAAAATTTAATAAAGACTTTAACTGTAAAGATTTTTTTCCATTACCAGAACCTTTAATACTTAAAAACATATCTAGAGTTATGAGTTTAAGAGATGGAACAAAAAAAATGAGCAAGTCGGAAGAGTCAGACTATTCTAGAATTAATCTCAAAGACAGCGCCGATGACATAATAAAAAAAATTAAAAAAGCTAAGACCGATTCAGGGCTGATACCAGACAACGAAAAAGAATTACAAAAAAAACCAGAGGCATTAAATTTACTAAATATATTTGCTGATATTTCAAATAAATCATTAGCAAGTATTTTAGATGAAATGTCTGGAAAAGAGTATTCGTACGTCAAAACAAAACTATCAGAGGTGATAATTAGTACAATATGTCCAATTGGAAACAGAATTGCTAGATTAATGAAAGACAAGGGCCATTTACAAAAGGTTTTGAAGGAAGGTTCGAAAAAGGCACAACTTAAAGCTGAGGATAATTTAAAAAAGGTTCGTGATATAGTTGGATTATTATAATATATTATAGTTATGATAGTTACAGAACAAACACCAAACCCAGAATCATTAAAATTTTTGTCACAAAAAATAATTTCTGAGATAGGGACAGAAGAGTTTCAAAAAAAGGAATTACCCAGTATAAAAAACAATTTCATAAAAGAGTTGTTAAATTTTGATGGAGTAGAATTAGTGCTTTTATCTAAAACATTTCTTTCAGTTAAAAAAAATAAAGATGTTTCCTGGGATGTTTTAAAGCCAATGGTAATTTCACACATAAATGACTATTTTGAAAAAAATGATGAACCGATACTGAAAATTGGTAAACATGTTGATTTAGACGAAGACACCTCTGATACAACAATTAAACAAATTAAAGAAGTTTTAGACAGTAAAATAAGGCCAGCTGTAGCAAGAGATGGCGGAGACATTAAGTTTAAATCGTTTGAGAATGGAATAGTTAAAGTTGAGTTACAAGGAAGTTGCTCTGGCTGCCCGAGCTCTACAATGACCTTAAAGCAGGGTGTACAAAATTTACTTTGTCACTATGTAAAAGAAGTAAAATCTGTCGAGGCAATTTAGAATGAAAAAAACTATAAGCTATAGAGATAAACTATTAGAGTTGGCTAGAATTTATAATATAGTAGATATTAAGTCCTATATTAGGAGCAAAAAAAATTTAACAACTGCACAAATAGAACATATTTTAAAAAAAAATAAAGTTCCTATACCAACCGAGATTCATAAAAGTATTTTAGAGATACAATCAAAAAAAATTACTAGGCCAATAAGTTTATTTGTAAAAAATGTAAATTTACGAATAGAATCTATAATAAAGAAAATATATTCTGTAAGAAATAAAATTGTCAATTTTGTATTTGATACAATCAATGCTGTTAAAAACTTTTTTTACTCTATTATCAAAAACGTTCTGAATTTTTTTTCATGGACAAAAAAAACAATAATTGAAAAATTAAATAATGCTTACAATTTTAAAGTAGAGGAACGTAAAGCCAACAAGGTAGTCACAGGATTTCTGGCAGTTACATTTGGCTTTTTTGTTCTAGTAGGAGGCAATCACATTATAAAGGTAATTTCTGAAGAGGGTGAAACAACTGCACCCTTGAATGAAGTAGTCACAGTTCCTAAAAAAAAGGAAGTAGTCACAGTTCCTAAAAAAAAAGAAGTAGTCACAGTTCCTAAAAAAAAGAAAGTAGTCACAGTTCCAAAAAAAAAAGAAGTAGTTAAAGCTCCTAAAAATAAAAATAAAGTAAAAGAATATACTTTACCTGACTTAAACTTAAAAACCTCAACCGTTTTGGCTTTATTTGAAGATGTCAAATATGACTTAAAAGTGGTTAGAAAATATAAATTAGTAAAACCAATATACTTTACACAATTTCCTAAAGATTTAGATGAAATATCAAGCGTCCAACTAAAAAAAGAAACTTTTATCAAAATTGTTCTTCCTTTGGTGGTAGCTGAAAATCAAAAAATTTTAGACGACAGAAGTAAGCTTTTGAAAATAAGTAAAAAAAAAATGACCAGTGATAAAGAAAAGTTATGGATGAGACAAAAATTTAAAGAATATAAAATAAAGAATGGCAGCATGGTTGAGCTGAACAAAAGAATGGATATTGTGCCAATCTCAATAGCAATCGCACAAGCCGCAAAGGAAAGTGGCTGGGGCACCTCAAGGTTTGCACTAGAGGGCAATGCAATTTTTGGACAATGGACATGGAATGGAAGGGGAATTGAACCTTTAGACAGAGAAGTGGCGGAAACACATAAAATTTTAAGATTTCCGATACTTAGAGCCTCAGTAAATGCATATAAAAATAACTTAAATACTCACAAAAGTTATAAAGAATTTAGGGAAACCAGACGCACTTTAAGGAAGAGGAATAAACCCATAAAAGGTTTAAAGCTTATACATACTCTAGATTCTTATGCTCAAACTGGCACCACATACACAAAGATTATTGCCAAAATTATAGAGCAAAATTCTCTTGCAGATTTCGAAAATGTTAAACTATCAAATTCAGTGATTAAAAAAGAATTAAACCTATAAAGTTATTTTTCGGCAACAACAAACTGCATACCCAGCCATTTCCAAAGCCCACTATCTTCTCTTAAAGAACAGTTGATACGCCCACGCTCTGTAGTGAACTTTCCCTGTAAAATTATTTTAATTTTATAATTATCAATAAAATCTATTTTTGATTTTCTCCATGTGCCTTCTTCATTTGAGTAACAGCTCACATTTTTAATATTTTTAATATCCTCATAAAACTCTATACTTACCTCAGGAGGATTTGTTTTGTCATTAATATATTTTTCGGAAGGTAATATTTTTTTATATTTGAAGGGTACAGTGTTAAGCAAGGTTTTGAATCTTTTGACTTGGCCATACTTTTCATTTATTGAAAACCTAGGTAATTCTAAAAAATCTTTTGTTATATCAACCAAGCCAGAATGTTGACCAAATGAGTAATTAAATCCTAATTCTTTGATAATAGTTTTGAATTCATCACTGTATTCGCCAAAAGGATACGAAAAAAACTTTGTATTGTAACCGAGCTTATTATTTAAAAGTAATATTGATTTATTAATATCTTTAAAGATTTCTTCTTTTGTCTTGTCAACTAGATAGTCGTGTGTGTGACTATGATTGCCCACGTGTACAAAATCTTCTTTTGTTAGTTCTTGTATTTGTGCCCAGTTCATATAATTAAATTTCCCAATCTCTCTAGTACTAACGAATAGTATAAAAGGTATTTTTTCTTTTTTTAATATAGGCCAAGCTTTTTCATAAAAAGATAAAAAAGCATCATCAATTGTAAGTAATATTTTTTTTTGACTTGGTTTTAGTTTAAGTATTTCTTCAAATTCATTCGCATTTACAAAGTGAAACTGTCCATCTTTAATTAATTCAATATGTTTTTTGAAATCATTTATTTTAATGTTTGTTGATGGATACTTATTTTCGTCAAATCTGTGGTACATTAATGTAATAATACCTCTATCTTGTTGCAATTTAGGTGCAGAGAAAGAGTTATTTAAGTCTGTTAAAAAAAAGAAAAATAAAAAAATGATAAAAGATTTTTTAATAATTAATTTCACAGGTGAAAATGACATTCTTGGTTTAAGAGTCAACAATAATTTTTTTATTCAAAAATTTCAAATGAAAAATAGAAATAATGAAACACTTGTAAGTAGTATTTCAGATTTTGTTGTTAAACATAATGTCACTCTAGATAAAGATTTTTCAGTTATAGTTAACAATGGTCCCGGTAGTTTTTCGTCAATCCGGGTATCTTTAGCTGTAGCTAAAGGAATTAAGATATCCAAGGGAGTAAAACTTTATGGTTATAAAAATTTAGATTTAGGTGAATTTAACCTTAAAAACATTGAATTTTTAATCAAGAAAAATTTACTAGAAAATAAATTGATTAAACCGGTGTATTTAAGTTAAGTTAGCTTAAATTATGAATAGTATTGAAGATAAATGTAAATCCAAAGGTGTAAGATTAACAGATCAGAGAAAAATAATAGCTAAAGCCATGTCTGAGTCGTCTGATCACCCAGATGTAGACGAACTCCATAAAAGAGTATCATTGTTTGATAAAAAAATAAGTATTGCAACTGTTTACAGAACCGTAAAATTATTCGAAGAGTCGGGTATAGTTGAAAAGCATGATTTTAAGGGTGGCAAAGCGCGCTATGAACAATCACCAGACGAACACCACGATCATCTAATCGATATAAATAGTGGTGAAATTATAGAGTTTGTTGAAAAGGACATAGAAGAATTACAAAATAAAGTTGCAAAAAAACTTGGTTACAAGTTGGTAGATCATAAATTAGAGCTGTACGGCTTAAAAATAAAAAAATAATTTGCCTAAAAAAATCTATATTAAAACTTTCGGTTGCCAGATGAACGAGTATGACAGCAATCGTATTTTAGATTTATCAAAAACTATAGGCTATGTATCTACTAAAAAAATCGCAGAAGCCGACTGTTATATTTTAAACACTTGTCATATAAGAGAAAAAGCAACGGACAAAGTTTATCACGACGTAGGTAGAGTGAAAAAAGAGTTCAGAAATAGAAAAAAACCAATATTATTGGTTGCCGGATGTGTTGCTCAGGCCGAAGGTGACGAAATGTTAAAAAGAGAAAGCTACATCGACGGTGTTGTTGGACCACAATCATACCATGAAATTCCAACAATATTAAAAAAAATAGAAAATAAAAAAAATAAAATAAACTGTACAAATTTTGATGTTGTAGAAAAATTCGATAAATTAAATATTATAAAAAATTCTAGCTCAAAAATATCTTCATTTCTTACCATTCAAGAGGGATGTGATAAATTTTGTCATTTTTGTGTTGTGCCCTATACAAGAGGGCCTGAGTACTCAAGGTCGCTCAATGAGATATTGTCAGAAGCTAGACAACTTATAGATAACGGTACAAAAGAAATAACTTTATTAGGGCAAAATGTTAACGCTTATAAATCGCAAAACAACCGTCTTTCAGATTTAATCTTTTCACTCAATAATTTAAAAGGTCTTGAGAGAATTAAGTACACTACTTCCCACCCCAATGACGTTACGAATGATTTAATAGAAGTTTATAAAAGCTGTTATAAATTAGCGCCACTAATGCATCTACCAGTTCAAAGCGGATCATCAAAAATATTAAAATTAATGAATCGAAAGCATAGTATTGAAGAATATTTGGCTACTATAAAAAAACTAAAAGAAACGAAGCCAAACATAGAATTTTCTAGTGATTTCATAATAGGCTACCCGGAAGAGAAAGAAGAAGATTTTAATCAAACACTTTCCTTAATGAAAAATGTAAAGTTTATTAATTCTTTTTCATTCATTTTTAGTCCTAGACCAGGAACACCGTCAGCAAAATTAAAATTAATTAATCCAGAAATAGCTAAAAAAAGATTGCAGATTTTTCAAAAACTGTCAGATAAAATAAAAAAAGAATATAGGAAAAAGCTTTTAAATACTGAAGCAAAAGTTTTATTTGAAAACAAATTAGACGGTCAAGATAAGTACTTTGGTAGAGACGAGTATTCAAATTCTGTAATAGTACAAAGCAATCTCGAGCTATCGGGAAAAATAATTAACACAAAAATTACTGATTTTAATCACAATACATTATTTGGAGAGGTTATAAAAAGTGAATATGTTGCTGCATAAAATATGTCTGAAATAAGCAAATTAGAGCAAAAACTTATTATTAAAAAAATAGATAAAGAAACTAATAATATTCAAATTTTAGATAATAATATACTTTTATCGATCACAGGGGTTTTCAATACTAATTTGATTGAATTGGAGAAAATTACAAATACAAAATTGTTTTTTAGAGGTAATTCAATTACGGTAAAAGGGAAATCTGATGACATACATAGCGTTTCGGAGGCAATAAAATTTTTAATTAATAAATTTCTTTTAACCAACAATATAGAAAAAAATGATATAATTTTGTCAGTGAAAAAAGATATTGCAAAAAACAACAGTTCTAACGTTCAGTCTTTTGCGCAGCTTATCAAAACTCCTAGAAAATCTGTAATTGCCAGATCAGAAAAGCAATCAGAATACATTAAAGCCTTACGAGAGAATGATATTGTTCTTGCACTGGGGCCCGCTGGAACCGGAAAAAGTTTTCTCGCGGTATCCGTAGCGGTTACTCTTTTAATGGAAAAAAAAATTGAAAGAGTGATCCTATCTAGACCTGCAGTAGAAGCTGGTGAAAAACTAGGTTTTCTTCCTGGTGACATGAAAGAAAAAGTAGATCCATATCTAAGACCGCTATACGACGCTTTATATGAGTTGTTCGGTGTAGAAAAAATCAATAAAAAAATTGAAACAGGTGAAATAGAAATCGCACCACTGGCATTTATGAGAGGAAGAACTTTAAAAAATTGCTATGCTATATTAGATGAAGCTCAAAACGCCACTGAAACACAAATAAAAATGTTTTTAACAAGAATAGGTGAAAATTCCAAACTTGTCGTGAACGGCGACCCCTCTCAAATTGATTTATCAAATAAATCACACTCAGGTCTCATTACGTCTAGGAATTTGTTAAATAAAATACAAGAGATTAAAATAATTGATTTTGATCACAACGACGTAGTAAGACATCCTTTAGTCTCAAAGATCATATTAGCATATCAAAAAAAGTAAATGATTAAAATTAATGTGCTTGTAGGTAATAAAAACTGGAATAAATATATTAAAAATCCAGATTTTTACTTAAAAAAAAAAATTAAAAAACTTTATAATAAAAATATTTTTTTTAAAAAAAAAATATTTGAATTCAGTATACTTTTAACTAACGAAAATGAAATTAAAAATTTAAATAAAAAGTTTAGAAAAAAAAATAAATCAACAGATGTTCTCTCCTTTCCTTTTCACGAAAAGAAAATGTTAATAAAAATTTTTAAAGAGAAAAAACCTATATATCTCGGTGATATAAGCATAAACTTAGAAAAAATACTAAATAGTGCAAAAACGAAATCCTTTAAATCAGAGCTAGATAGACTGTGGCTTCACGGACTGCTACACCTATTAGGATATAGGCATAGGGTAAACAAGGACTACTTAAAGATGAAAAATTTAGAAAATAAGTTTTTTAAATCAATAAATTAGATGCTATTTATTCAATTATTTAATAATCGTTTCTGTTTAGTTTTTCTTATACCTTTTATTTTAGGCGGGTTGTCAGTTTTGATGTTTCAACCTTTCAATTTGACATTTTTGGGCTTCTTAATAATTCCAAGTCTATTTTTACTAATTACTCACGTATGTAAAAAATCAAAAAACATTTATAGAAAAAAGCCCTATCTAACTAACTTATTTTATATAGGATTTTTATTTGGAGTAGGCTTTTTTCTATCTGGCACTTACTGGATATCGTATTCTTTAACATTTGATGAAAATTTTAGATATTTAATACCTTTTTCATTAATTTTAATTCCTTTATTTCTTGGAGTGTTCCCTGGGTTAGGAACTCTAATGATAGGACCTTTCCTGAGAAATGACATTGGATCAATATTAATTTTCTGCAGTTCATTATCTTTTATGGACTATTTAAGAAGTAAAATATTCACCGGCTTTCCATGGAACCTTTGGGCTTATAGCTGGTCAAGTTATGCAGAAATATTGCAAATATTAAATCCAATTGGATTATTTTCTTTTAATTTATTAACACTAACAATTTTTTGTACTCCCTTACTGCTAATATTTAAAAAAAAAAACAATCTTACTATTTTTTTTACTTTAATATCATTGTTTTTTTTTAATTACATCTATGGCTCTTATGTTTTTAATAAAGAAGAGAAGAATTATAACAAGGTTATTTTAAATAAAGACAATTCAACCTATATAAAATTAATCTCACCTAATTTTGATTTAAAGTATAATATTTCACAAAGTGAATTAGATATACTGGTAAACAAACTTATAAGGTACAGTGAGCCAATCGAGACAAAAGAAACCATATTTATTTGGCCGGAAGGGGTTTTTACAGGACATACTTTAACAGAGATCAAAAAATACAAATTTTTATTTGAAAAAAAGTTTTCAAAAAAACATATTATCATATTTGGCGTAAATACACGTGACGATGTTACTAACGAATATTTTAATACTTTAGTGGCAATCAACAATAGTTTTGAAGTCATCTACAGGTATGACAAAAAAAAACTGGTGCCATTTGGAGAATTTTTACCTTTTGAAAATTTTTTAAATAAATTAAGCCTCAAGAAAATAACACAAGGCTACGGTTCTTTTACAAAAGGCTTGCTGCAAGATAATTTAATAATAGGAAACCTTAATATATTGCCTTTAATTTGTTATGAGATCATTTTTACAGAACTTAGTCAAAAATCTTCTATTGAGACAAATTTAATTGTAAACATTTCAGAAGATGCCTGGTTTGGTAGCTCTATTGGTCCCCACCAGCATTTTGCTAAGGCTATATATAGAGCCATAGAGAGTAATACATTTCTTGTCAGATCAGCTAATCGCGGCATTAGTGCCTTTATCAACAATAGAGGAAAGGTGATAAGACGGCTAGAACCAAATGAAACAGGTAATATAGAATTAAATATACCACTAATTACTTACAAATTAAAAAATAGAAATGATTTGATATTTTTTATACTTTT
>MDTF01008976.1_pt1 | contig 17417 bp, 17 predicted proteins | sample 811191 | NCBI WGS metagenome assembly MDTF01 (sample SAMN05326649, study PRJNA326480) | marine metagenome | isolation source: seawater | place: Southern Ocean | collected 2011 | reverse complement strand
TGTTTGGCTTGAGTGAGAAGTGCATCGGTGATTTGAATCTCACCACCTTTGCTTGGCTTCGTATTTCGAAGAATATCAAAAATATCTGGGGTTAGGATATAACGTCCAATAATTGCCATGTTAGTTGGTGCATCTTTTGGCTCAGGTTTTTCAATCATATCAGTTACACGATATGTATCCTCCATCTCATTGACTAAGTTACCAGCGATAATGCCATATTTGTTGGTTTGGTCCATTGGGACTTCTTCAATAGCCACGACTGAGCATTTATGTTGGTTGTATATTTCAATCAATTGCGAAATAACTCCATTTTCATCGTTATCATATAGGCATAGGTCATCTGCAAGAATCACCGCAAAAGGCTCATCACCAATGAGGGGCTCACTAGTTAGTATAGCGTGACCTAGCCCAAGCATTTCTTGTTGACGAACATAAGTAAAAGTAGAATTTTTTATGATTTCTTTTATTTCTTTTAAATAGTGTTCTTTTGGAGTTCCTTGAAGTTGTGATTCTAATTCAAATGCATTGTCAAAGTGATCTTCTATTGCACGTTTACCTCGCCCAGTAACTATAGCCATATTTTTGATCCCAGCTGATAAAGCTTCTTCTACTCCATACTGAAGTAATGGCTTTGTAAGAATGGGTAGCATTTCTTTAGGAACTGCTTTTGTAGCTGGTAAAAAACGAGTTCCATATCCTGCAGCAGGAAAAAGACATTTATTAATCAATTTAATAACCTAATGTTTCAAAAATTCAATTATAACTAAACTAAGTGATAGGAATAGAATGACTAGTAATATTTAATATAATTTATAAATATATACGATGATGATATTCGTATATATTAAATTAAGCAGTCTTTTTCTTAGGTTAAAATAAAAAATTAGTAATTTTAAAGCCATTTAAATCCTAACTTATATGAAAATAATTAAAGTTTCTTCAGGCAATCCTGAATATACGAATTTATTGCTTAGACAAACTTCTGAAATGAGTGGTGTGTGGGGAGATTGTAAGTTTTTTATTAATACTAATGTTGAAGAGTGTGATTGGTGGTTTGTATTACATGGCTCAGGACTAGTTAATACTGAAGAATGCTTATGTGACCCAAATCATATAGTTTATGTCTCTATGGAGCCAAATGAGACAATTAGTTCAGTTTCAAATTTATTTATGGATCAATTTTCACATTTGGTAATTTGTGATCGAAATATTATCCACCCAAGCATAACATACATGAATTGGTCTACTTGGTGGGTAGGCATTACTGTGAAAATAGATAAAGGTCATCATTTTTCTAAAATTCATAAATTTAATTATGATGATTTTAATAATATGAAGCCATTTACTAAAGAAAATAAGGTGTCAGTTGTGTATTCAAATATGAATGTCTCAAATGGTCATCAAAAAAGAATTGATTTTATAGATAAATTAATTAGCTCCCCTATTTCAAAATATATAGATGTGTATGGTGTTGGCTATAAGCCAATTCCTGATAAATGGGATGCTATAGCTAAATACAAATATCATTTAGTAATAGAAAATACTGAATCAAAAGATTATTGGTCAGAAAAATTAGCTGATGCCTATATTGGTTTTGCTCTTCCAATATATTTTGGATGCGAAAATATACATGATTACTTTCCAAAAGATTCGATAATGCTAATTGATATTGATGATTATGATAAGTCAATTGCATCAATAAAAAATGCAATTGAAGGGTGTCTTTACGATAAAAAAATTGATTCAATCAAAAATGCTAGAAATATGGTTTTAAATAAATATAATATATTTCAATTGATGGCAAATATGGCTGTCGCTAAGTCAAATAAAGCTAGAAAAATAAAACTCTATACAAATTATTATTTTAAAGATAATTGGTTAAAGAAGATTGCAAGATATTGTCTCAAATTTTTTAAAAAATTGAGAAACTCTAAAAATAAAAAAGTATCATTTAATTAATAAATGCGAGAATTTTTTTGGATATATGATGGTGCTCCGTCACATTTTATATGTTTACCAACTTTAATCGACCCTCCTCCATACTCTTGCTTTTTGCGATAAGTAGACAAACATATTTTAACGCCAGTAATTGCTGCCTCATTGACCTCTATTTCAGCACTATCTTTAGAGACAATGCCAAATAGTGCTTCATTCAATAGGAGATTACTAATTTGTACTTTAGCCCCTTCACCTGCAGAAATTCCTTTATCTCCACAGTAAGAAAGTTGAGTTTCCTTAAATCTATAGAGTCCAGAAGACACATCTAAACAATCATTTCCTGCATTTTTAACTTGTAATTTTTCAAATACTAATTGTGAAAAATCTGCATCAACAGCATCAGATTTTGCATCAACAACAATCAAATTATTAAGGCTGCCGGTCGATCTTACAAAATGAACTGCATCTTCACATTTTGATTTGTTCAATTGAATTGTCATGTTTATCAAATTTATATCATTGAAAGTTATACACCCAGTCAAGCCAAATTCTGATGCTCTGTCGTCTTCTTGGTTAATATAACCAAGATTAGTTCCTTCATCAATAACCAATATCCAATTTTTAAGCGTTCCTCCAGATATTTTTATTTGAGCAGTTTGACCTTTAGATTCTATACGTCTAATAAGTATACTTTTATTCTCCTTATCTATTCTTGGTTCTAGATTCGAAGTATGCTCTAAAACTGACCCACTAAAACCTATATTAACTGAATTTTTTTCTAATGGATTGAAGTACGTTTTATTTTTTGCTGCTTTATCAAAACCATGAATAAATAACCCATCATTAAGGTTTTGTGGATGGAATGGATAATCTTTAGAGAAAATTGAACTATCTACTTTTTCTAACGCACATTCAAAGTAATTATTGTCAATTGAACATGTTTTCAACTCATTCTCATTATGTTTCCAAGAAACTTCGATCTTACGGCCAATTTTTTTTGCAGCTTTCTTGAGGTAACTATCCCCATTAAATTTATCAAGCAGTTTTTTATTTTCTTTATAGCTACTTGCCATGGTTACATTCTCTAAAAAAATAACAGCATCACTAATAAAATTGATGATTTCATTATCTTTAAAGCTTACGCCACGAGCTTTCAGTAAAGATGACAGCTCTTTTATGTTTATTCCTTTTAAATTTTTTGACACAAACTCTTTTTGGATTTTTGTAAATTTAAAATTGACATCGACAGGGCGGCGAGCATTGTGGTGACCATCATAGTATATTGGGAAGAATTCACGAGATATGTGATCATATGAAATACGATGATCATCTCGACTTAATCCATCCACATTTTTTAGAGCAAAATTAAGTAAATGAAAATGTATGAATCTACTTTGACTATTAATTGGTAAGAAATCTATCGCTAAAGCAGGATCAGAGGAATCAATTAGTGATAATCTATTTGTGTTTAAATAAACTGGACTAATTAGATCCAACATGTCTCTAGCAATTCTATTTACATTATCACTTTTAATCAGTTTAGTGTTTACAATTTTTGGATTTGCAAGTTCGTAATACCCTTCATCCCCTTCAATAATAAATCCATCATGAAAATTATTGGCTTCAAGTAGTGATTTTGAAATATCTTCTTGAAATAATGCTTGAAACATTTCACCACCAATTTGCACATTCACCATCGCAGTTTTAGGAGCCATAAATCCCATTTTTTTATGTATAAGTGCTATTAATATTTCATACTTAAATGCCCGGGAGCGTGGCACAAGTAGTTTGAACTTAGTAATATTGTGAATCCTTCCATTTTTTAGTTTAATTTTGATAGAGTGTTTAATTGCCCCACCTCTACCTATGTGATCATGCAAATCCCCGGTCAACCTATACTCTCCATTAAGCTTGCATTGAGAGTTATTGAATTGCACTTCAACTTTTCGGTATTTTGACCATTTTCTGTTAGTCAGATTGCTAACACCTTCATCCTCTTTGGACTTATTTAAGATGCTCTTATAGAATTTTTCTTCATTTAAATTTAATTTTATTAATTTAACCTGTCCTAGCCATCTATTTAAATTTAAGTCTTCATAAATCTCCTCACACTCCGGCTCGATATTTGGAGTAAAAGTCAATATTTTCTGAAATTCATCATCAGATAGGAATTTACTTTCCAAAACGATCTCTTGGGCACTTATTGGCATTGAAGTAATAAAAAATAAAATTAAAAAGCTACAAATAAATATAATTACTTTATTAATTGATTTATTCACAATGCCTGTCTTATAATTGCCTATCAAAGCACAATAAGCCACGTGAATACTTTGAAAACCTAGATGTAGGTTGTGAAATAATACTTTTGATATAATCATCACTAAAGTTGATAGGTGTTTTTACCTCCATAACTACCTCATTGTCCCTCGCAACGAAATTAGTTTTATATTTAAGAGTTTTGTAAGAAATATTTCGATCAAAAGTAATACGTAATGATTTCAAACTGAAATAATGTCGCTCATAACTTACTATCAACGACGGCTTTAAAATACCATAAGAATTATCAAAATATCGAGTCTTTAGTACAGCGTCAAGATGTTGTATTTTAGGCTTTTTTTGAATAGATTTAAAGCGGCCTTCAATTGACGAAATTTTGGTTTCTTTTGTGAAATCCAGTTTATTATCATACCACCTAATACGTATTTTTTTTCTTGGCAAAACACCTTCTTCTGATTCCTGGAAAAGTGATAGACTTTCATTATCAAAATAACAACTATTAACAACTCTACATGGATATAACTCTTTCATACCAAGAGCTATTAACTGATCTTGTATATGTGCCATATCACTATGAGAAAGTCGAAACTTGTTTTCTTTTCTAAAGCTCATTAGCTACATTAGGAAATTTAAAAGTTGCATATTTCACTAATCCATAACAAGTAATCATTAGTAACCAAATAGTTTAAAAAAACACTTAAGAATTAAAACCTAAAATTTAGCTTATTTAGAAAGTTGATAGCTAATAATATCATTATTATCTTTAAAACTTTTTTGAATGTTTAATAAATCGCTAAATTTATGAGCAGTTAAAATATATTCAACATTTTCTTCTGAAACACGTTTAAGCGTAAGATATTCATGGTGCTCCAGTATATCAAGAATTTTTTTAGCCTTTATTTCAAGAGTACTTAAGGCATTTCCTTCTATGAACGACGTTGTAAAAAATGGCTTTCGAAATATCATAATTGACAGATAATGACAAAAGACAAGGATAATCGTAGCAAGAATTATAGAGCCAGCTAAAAAGAAAAGCCATTTGATGCTAACTGACGCAGCAATACCCATTGTAATTGCACCAAAGTATACTGAAAGCTCAAATGGAGATCGAACTGGATGTCGAAATCGAACGATCGATAGAGCTCCTACCATACCAAGGGAAAGTGCAATATTACCAGCAATCACGTTAGTTATAACGTAAGTTAAAATTGGTAACAATACCAAAGTTGCTGTGTGTGCAGTGGTTGTAACCCATCGCTGCCCAAGTAATTGAAGTACAAGTCTTATTACTATTGACATTGAAATCAATAGTAGAATTTCGATTAGCTTTTCGCCTTGTTGTAGGAGTATGTCATTCATATTCATGAAAAATTATACTGATTTTTCAATCATATGATAATTAATTATAATTTATAATTAATTGATCTTAATCAGGCTAAATTAATAATGATGAAACGTTTTAAAATATTGTATGAAAAATTTAGGATAGATGGAATTTGGCTAACTGCTGTATTTATTCAGAAGTACTTTATTCGTCTTAGGGCTTATAAAAAAATGTTGCAGAAGGAAACTTTGCAGGAGCGGTTTAGTGATATTTACAAAAAAAACTTTTGGAATAGTGATCAGTCTCTTAGTGGTGTAGGCTCTGAGATTGAATATACTGAGTCTTTGAGAAATTGGTTAGTCAAAGTAATACCAGAGTATCAAATTAGAAAATTTGTTGACGCGCCTTGTGGAGATTTTAATTGGATGCGCCTTGTACTTCCAAAATTAAACGTTGAATATTTTGGTTTTGACATTGTAGAGAGTGTCATAAGCAATAATAAAGAGGCCTATAGTGATAAAAATATTCACTTTGAAGTTGCGAATATTTGCAAAGATGAATTACCAGAATGTGATTTGTTAATGGTGAGAGACTGTTTATTTCACTTGTCAAATGAAGATATTAATAAATTTTTAGCTAATATCGCAAAGGTTGACTATAAATATCTTCTTACAACATCGCATGTACTAGACGAAAGCTTTGTAAACAAAGATATAGTTAGCGGTGATTTTAGGTTGATAAATTTATTTATTGAGCCTTTCAATTTTAGACACGAATCGGTTATTGAGTTTATCAATGATAATCCAAAAGAGCATGATATTCCACGCCATATGATTTTTATCGCAAAAGATGATGTACCCAAGGCATGTTTCGAAATTAAACTAAATAACAACGGTTAAGATTTAATTTCTGAAGAAATCATTAACTCAAAAAACGCTTTAATTTTTGATTATTAATTATTGTAGTATTTCTAAACTAGGGCGTCTTAGTAACATAATTTTTAATAAAAGTAGTTTTAATTGATTAATAAATGACTTTTCCAGCAGTTGGATATGGAGCTTGCTTTGTTCTAGAAACTAAAGCAGCACCTAAAGAAATACTGCCTATTTCTTCCGTTAGTATATTGTAAGAAAGAAATTCCCAATTTTAAACAATCCTTTGAGAATCTAATGGATGTTGTTTTTCCTCTTCATAATCAATAATTCTTTCTTCGAGATATCATTTAAATAAATAGTTCAATCTAGGACTGAGTAAAACAATAAATTTCTGGATCCATGTATCTTTTAATAACTGAGTCCAATGTCTAACGACTTTCGGTTGCTGTTGTATTAAGTCATCAATATTTGATTTATTAATTTCTTTAACAGAATTCTTGATACTATCATAAACATATATTTTATTTTTTAGAGAGTAAATATTACCAAATTTATCATCAACAAGTAGATCATTCTCATATGAAATATTAGGTGTAAGGGGAGCAAATTTCCGACTTTTAGCATGATTCTTAAATATTGCATTAAGATTCCAAGGCATACTAAAGAACTCGATATGTGAAAAAGGACCTAGATTACTATAGAGGTTTCCTGTAACTATTATTGTACTATTCTCCTCTGTAGCTTTAAGTGCTTGGTTTTCTTGTATATTTTCTATAATTATTTTTTGATGTGTATTCCATGATTTCCAATAGTCAGATAAACCAAAAACTGGAGCTATAAAAATTAGTAATAATAAAACAAAATATTTTTTCTTTGCTGGTAAGAAAGCTGCCAATAAAAAAGCAATTAGTAATGAACCGTAAATAGTTGACCGATTTCCAAGATTAAATGCAGAATGAACATAAAGTCCAGTCAAGGAAAACATTGCAAATGATAATAAAACAATACTAATGAGTCCAAATAATAATGACTTGTTAATCTTTGTTACCAGTGAGAGTTTCGATACTTTAAATAAATAAGTTGTAATTATTAGAACTATTATTATTGAAATAAAACTAATTGAACTTATTGAATAATAAATTTTAAGCCAATAAGATGGGCCAATTGCAGACTCAATAAAACTCATAAATTGAAGGGTAAAGTTTTTTATAAAGCCCACAGTATCTAGATCTGGATCTATTCTACGTTCAACATCTGAGTAGCTGTATTTGACCCAAAAGTAAAAAAATATGTATACAAAACCAGGTATAGAAAAAATCAGTGCTTTTTTAATTTTATTTTCAAAAATAAATACCATGGCCATTCCAAAAACATAAGGAGGCGATCCATATTGCCAAGCAGTTCCAAGAAATAATAATAATAAGCCTGTCTTAATCCTGTTTTTTCGAATTAATGAATGTGCAAATAAGATAATCGCTGGAATTGTTATGTAGTAAAGTGCCATATACCAGTAGTTGGCAGCATCATGAAGCGGGTATAAAACAAATATTAAAGAAAATAATAGAGCTCTATCAGGACTAAAATAGTCTTTTGCAAAAGTATAAATTAGATAAATGCTTATAGCATGCACAATTATTTTGATAACATCATATAACCATTGAAATTCATAGCCTAAAACAGGATATGCCCACCAAATAGTATAGAAATTTGGCAAACCTAAAACTTGCATATCCATCTGTTTATTTGGATCTGGGTTTAAGAATTCCCATAATCCAAAATCATTCATCCTCATAATTGCATGGTAATCATCACCATGTAATCCAACTCCGAGAAAGAGATACGATAGTATTACTATTATGAAAATCTGATAAAAGTAACTAGAGTAATTAGTGGTGTTATAAGCTTTAATTTTAAATAGTTCCATGTCTAGAATTCTTGATTGATTTTCAATCCAATTAATTCAAATATAGCAAAGAATACACCAAACGATGATAGATTATTTATGTTTTGATTAAACATCTTTTTAATCAAAAAATCTTAGGTTATCGAAAGATATCAAAACGATTTAATAAGAGTAGAGTTGAGATCCATATAGGCAAGAAATGGTTCAATTCATCTGTTATCTCAGTCTATAATAATTAAATAATGAAACTATTAATTATGAATAAAACTTCTGTTGAAAAAGATTCAATTATTATATCTGTACACAATTCATCAAAACTTTACCATTATTAGTTGATAAAATTCAAAAAGCATTAGTAGATTGGACTTCTAGATAAGTTTATGATAATAGTCAAAAATTTAAAAAACCAACTACTGAACTATTGAATGGACTAATACATAGAAAAAATGTTTCACCAGTATTGGCTGAAACTAGGGATGATGAGAAAACACAAAGAGGTCATATCTTCAATATCAAATTCAAATTATCAATAGTAAATGATGTTATTGAATATAAGGATGACAAGAATAAGCCAGATGGTCATTCTTTACTAGATGGAAAGAAACTTATACAAAAACTAGAATTAAATCACAATATAATTAACAATAAATTTTGGTAATTAATACAATGAAAAAACTTATATTAATATTTTCTAAAAAAATATTTTTTTTAAAAAATATAATGGAATTCATGACTGAGCTTGAGTGCCGTATTGCTGCATTTTGGGTCAAAAATGCTCACAAGAGGCTGATGTTTATTCAGTGGGGTCTTCCCCCTGGCCCTGAGTTTTTTGACCATAATATCGACTTATATTTTCAATGGATTACGACAAGAAATTCATTGTGGCTGGAACGAGGTGTTTTTGGAGGTCTTGCACTTAAAGGAGGGTCTGTATTAGAGTTATCGTGTGGAGACGGTTTTAATGCCAAAAATTTCTACAGTCATCGCTCTCAAAAAGTTATTGCATGTGATTTCGATCCAAAGGCAATTAAAACAGCAAAAAAAAAGAATAGTGCGAAAAATGTTGATTTTGTGTTAGCTGATATCCGAACTCAAATGCCACAAGGTCTATTTGAAAATATAGTTTGGGATGCTGCTATCGAGCACTTTACAGAGACAGAAATAGACGAGATAATTAAAGACATAAAATTAAGACTTGCAAAGGATGGTATTGTTAGTGGCTACACATTAGTTGAAAAAACAGATGGTTCTGAATCTCTTCATCAACATGAATATGAATTTAAGAGTAAGGAAGATTTAATTCGGTTTTTTAACCCTCATTTTACCAATGTAAGTGTTTTTGAAACAATTTACCCCACAAGGCATAATCTATATTTTTGGGCATCTAATGGAACTTTGCCTATGAGTAATGAATGGGAGCATAAAATTGAAAGTTTAAATAAACTATCTGTTGAGAATCATCCAGTAAGCGCTTTCTGATTTTTACTGTCTCAAAGATTCAGAAAAAATGGAGAGTTTTCTGTTTTGCTACTTGGGTATGGATATGACAAATTTACTGTTGTAAAAGAGGATAGCGAGTACATGTTTGGTTCATCCCTAAATGTTTTATAGATAAAGTATTTATACTTGTCATGATTCACGCTTAAAGCAATTAATAAAATTTTACTTAATGGCTATAAACCCTTCAAATGTTACGTATTTATAAATTGACATTACATCTTTAAAACCAGATCTGGATAGCATATCTAAATTTCCCTGAGTTGAAAAAGGCTCTAGAATACCTTTCAAGCTTCTAGTCTTGTTTAAAATTTCTTCGCTTGAATATCCACGTTTAATTTTATAGTCGCTATATAGTGAAGTTGTCATATCTTGAAACCTTGCATCAGGAGCTCTCACCTTTTCAAATAATATAAGAGCTCCACCCCAATTTAAAGATTTATAAAGCTTGTCCACAAGAGCCTGTCTTAACGACGGCTTAATAAATTGAAGAGTGTAGTAAATTATTATTAAATCGGACTTTTCAAGATCATATTCAAAGACATCTTTGCAAACAAATTCGCAATTGTCCTGATTATTTTCAGAATTTGCAAAATCAATCATTTCTTCAACAACATCAATTCCAATAAATTTTGTGTATTTCGAATTACATGTTAATGATAATTTCTTTATTAATGAGCCAGTTGAGCACCCAATGTCGTAACATACAGACTCATTATTTATAAAAAAATGAGACAAGTCACCAATAAGACTATGGCATTCTTTATAAAATGGTACTGAATTAGAAATGTGACTATCAAATGTTTTTGCTACATTGCCCTCAAACGACCAATAGCCTTCTTCTACTTTAATGCCATCTCCAGCATCTTTATTATTTCTTATTACTCCCATATTTTGACTCCTTAAAATTACTCTTTTAAGATATAAGCAGGCACATCATTATAATTATCTCCTACAACTAATTTACAACCAGCCTCTTCACAAAATTCAACTAACGCCTTCCACTCTCCACCTTGTCTACGCTGATCAATAGCTATAATACCTCCAGGGACAACTAGTTCGTATAAAGCTTCCAAAGTCACTTTTGACGGGGTATATGATGAAGTATCAATATATACCAATCTGCAATAAAGCGAATCACCACCATGCCTAGCATGTGACTCTTTAATAAATTCAGGAAGTGAGCGTCTTATATCACCAACAATAAATTCACAAATTTTGTTAAGTCCATGATTATCTATTCTATTTTTTACAAATTCAATGCTATTATCTTTCCATCTAGTTGAACTAAGTCCATCATTTTCTTTTAAGTCTAGTTTGGTATAACTTTCAAAAGTATCAAATCCAAAATACTTTGCATTTGAATGTTGTGACGTAAACTTTAATAACTTCCCAAGTACTATGGCATTTCTACCTGCTCCAACTCCTACCTCAACTATATGACCTGGTACTTTCCGTACTCTATTGAATAAGTTGAACATGCTATAAAGATAACTTAACTCTATTGCCTCTAAATACTTATCTCTTGCATCAGGCTCATGATATGTATCTCCATGTAACTTTAATAAAGTCTTAACCTTTGCTTTTAAAGATGACAATATATTCATTGCTTTACCTACATTTGTATATTAAATTCTCTATGTTTTTTACCAAAAATACCAAAAACTTCATCCATCCTTCCAATATGTCTAAAAAAAACATACTTAGATTTTCCATTAATGTTAGATTTTGATTTATATATGTGAAACATTCCAAACTTAAAAACTTTTTTAAAAGTAGTTGCTGGAAGACATAGTCTATTCAAGTCACTAAATATTTCTTCCACAGTAAAATGTAATAAATTATCTGAAAATAGCACTAAACAGTTCTCAGACAGCTTATCTTTTAACATATCTATAAGCTTTTCTCGTTCTTCCACCTCATGAATAAAGCCAAATAGTAGCAATATATCAATCTCTTTATTTTTTATATTATTTAATGCTGATATTGCATCATCATTATATATAACAGCATTCTCTTCTATATACTTACCCTTAAAAACCTTTGTTGCAATCTCAGAATAATCAATAAGATAACTTTTTTTTATTGCAATGTCGGATTTCATCAACATTCTATATGTTTTATCTCCAAGCCCGCACCCTAGGTCCAATGTTGTTGTTTTGTTTGCAAATTTACTTGCTTTATCAATAAGCAAATTTCGCCAACCCTGTAAATCATGCTTAGCATGCAGATTGTATTCAAAAAGGGAAGAGCTCGCTTTTGAATACTTGTCGTTCTTATGTATTATATTTTCCGCACTTTGTAATTTTATAGTTTTCATTTTGTTTTATTCTTCTTCAATAACCCTTCTACAATTTCTTGATACGTTCCACTATTGACAATACGCCCTTGTTTCAATTCATATATACGATCACAATGCTGTAAGGTGGATAATCTGTGTGCAATTACAATCATAGTTATCTTACCTTTTAATCTCCCTACTTCTGCTACAACCTCTCGCTCTGTATCGTTGTCCAAGGCGCTCGTTGACTCATCCATCACTAATACGTTCCTACCGTGATAAAAAGCCCTTGCCAGGGCTATACGTTGGCGTTGCCCACCTGAGAGTCTTACTCCTCGCTCTCCAAGAGAGGTTTCCTTTCCTTGTGGTAGTTGATTTACAAATTCTAGAAGATGTGACTGTTTCAATGCTAAATCAACTCTTACCTCATCAATTTTTTCATCATTGATTCCTAGTGCAATATTACCCTTAATTGTACTATCAATAATAAACACATCTTGCGGAAGGTATGCTATTTGTGAGCGCCACTCTTGCAATGATTCTTCAAATGATTTTTCATTGTATTTTATCGTTCCTTCTTGTGAATCTAATAATCCTAACATAAGATCTACTAAGGTTGTCTTCCCAGAACCAGAAGTACCAATCAAACCGATAGAATCCCCAGACTTTATAGTCATAGATATATTATCTAGCGATTTCACCACCTCTTTTGAGTATTGAAAACTTATATTTTTTAGTTCAAGTCTATCGAACGGCGTAAATTGAATATCGGCCGGAGAATAAAACTTAGTTAATAATTGACTATCAGTTGTTATCTGCTGATGGATTTTTAGATCTTTATATAGACGTGATACCGCATCTCTTTTATATCGTAGATTGATTAAACTGCTTGATAATATACTTGCAGCTGGCAGTAGCCTTATAGCTGCTACACCGAACATTACCAGTGTTGGAAACATTGCATTCGCGGTTTCACCTTTGTAAATAGCAATGATTATTGATAAGACTACAAAGATTACTATTGTTAACTCTAAAAGGTATCTTGGGACTATACCGGCTACCTGAGAGTATGTATTATATTTACCGTACTTTTTTGCATTAATATCTACCAATTGGTAAAAGAAATTTTCTTTATTTAAGATCCGTATCTCTTTTAACCCTTCCATTCCTTCTTGAACTGCTTTCACCAAAGTTGTGGAAGCAATATTGACTTCTTTTCCATATTTTTTAATTTTACTTCTTAACAATCTATCATATCCAAAAATAACGCTGCTTAACAAGATTACAAACACAGCTAAAGCTAAGATATCTTGCAAAGCCAACAAAATCAATAATGCTAGTGAGAGTATACCATTACTCATAATATGAAGGACAGGCTGTAAAACTTGTGCATTATATTGAGCAGTAAGAGTTTGAATGTTATAGATATATTCAGAACTGTTACGCTGTATATATTCTGAGTAGGGCATAACTTGGTATGTTTCCATTAGCTTAGAGCGCAAATCAGCCATCTTATTCATACTGAAGCTGACAATATTACGATGTACAAAAACTGCCAATACTGTTTTTATAAAAAATATGAATATTATTATTAGCCCTAATATAATAAGCAAATCAGATTGTTGTTGTGGCAAACCTAGTAAGATAATGATATTACCTAGCCATCCTTGTGATAGAGTTGGATCCAACACCAGTGCAACATATGGTCCTATAATACTTATTCCAATAACGTCAAATATAGATACACTGAAAAAAAGAATTAATAAATATGGGATTCTTTTTTTATCCTTCCCTAGAAGGAAAATTATCTCTTTTAAATAACTGCGCATATTAGTCTAATAAATCCTACCATATTTTATGTATATACAAAATCACTCGACAGCGACTGATTATTTTCGCGTATGAAAGTTTGTTCACCCTTTAAATCCCTTACTTTTTTTAGCAGACTTGCCTCGTCCACCTTTGAATATATATCGAGTGAACCAAGTTTCTTATTCTTCTTTCCATTGACAAAATTATATCCATCTATCTTGTTATCAGTACGATATTCAATACTGTTACTAACAATAGGTTGCTTAAAGTTTACTATTATTCTATGACCTAGTTGTTTTTCAACTTATTCTCTATAGTTTTGAGTTCAAAAATATGACTGTGAATTTCAATTATTGGTTGGAAATTTTTATAACTAGTCGCCCTAACCCTTTTATCTATTTCTTGCTTAGTCATTGCTGAAGTAATTAATGACAATGAATTAAATTCAAATCTTGTAAATGGTTTTCGAGTCCAGTTTTCAGCTGAAACAGGCATGGGGTTTCCATGAATTATTTTTCCTAGAACTTCGTAGAAAAGGACTAATTGAAAGTCATATGTTCGTTGAAGAAGTGAATCTACATTATCATCTGGTAATATAGGAAATCTTTTGACAGCAATAATCCCTCCATTATCAACTTTGGCATCCATGTGGTGACAGGTAACGCCATACTCTTTTGCATCTTCATATAAGGCGAAGTTTTGACATCCAATACCTGGATACTCAGGAGATGCAGGGTGAAAATTTATTGCGGCAATTCTACATTTATTAAGAAGATCTTGGGGCACAATCCATCTTGATAGGTAAGAAATTATATAATCACCTTTCCACTTCTCAATATCTTCTGGTAACTGCTCTCCCCAATCTCCAAAATAGTAAGTGACATTTTTGAAATATTTTTTAAGAAAAGTTAAAGACTTTTTGCAGTGGAAGTCATTTCTCTTGCCTAGAAAAAGAATGGAGGTTTCATTATTTATCATAAGATTTGAAAGTTAGTTATTATTAATATGACATCAGGGATGGTTTGTAATCAATTGGGAAATTTTAGAATTGATGAAGATAATGATGTCTTTATCATACACATAATTTATAATTTTAAAAGAGTAATATATTTATAGGATTCACAACTAGCCTAAAAAAATATTGAAAGAATTATATTGGAAAAAAATCTCATTGAAAACAAGGATGAAATTTGGAGTGATCTAAAAAGAACTGCTAAAGATATTGACAACTATCAGTTAATTGATGAAGATATTGACAAAATAGAACTTAATAAAAGTATAAGAAGTTTTAATTTCACAAATCATCTTATTAAACTAAAATTTCAGGGAAATTTTTGTCTTATAGGTAGATGAATAATAATAGTTCTCAAATAAGCAGATTAAAATTTTTGATTAAATTTATTTTACTACATCGAGTTTGATTGAGTATTGAGTCAATAAATTTTTGAAATTTTTAGGGTACTTCTTATAACCATTAAAAATAAATTCATCATCATTACTTGGTGTTCTAATATTTTTTTCCTTGTCCCAAATAGAAATCCATTCATCTAAATGCTCAATCAGATCTAGACTAGAACTTTTTAATTCTTCATTGTCCTGAAGATTTATTTCTTTAATTAAAACTAATATTTTGTCATTAATATTTCGTAACTCAATTGTGTGTATAAATATTTTTCCATTAGACATATATTTTTCATGGATTTTTTTTACTTGATCTAGATAGGATAATAATTTTTGAATTTTTATCCTTTTTAATTTATTATTCAAACGCATTCGACAATTACTGATTTAGCTAAATTTCTTGGTTTATCTACATTAGTGCCTTTAATAAGACCAACGAGGTAACTTAAGATCGGTAAAGGTATTGTAAAAATAAAGGTAGCTGAAATACGACCAAGATTTGAAGTAATATGAATAACTTCCATCCCATCCATCGGTTCAACATTAGAATTTTCGTCTTCAAAGACAATCATTTTTGAGCCTCTAGACTTTACTTCTTGAATATTTGATTTAAGTTTTAAGGCTCCCTCCATGGTAATAGCATGCATTGTTCCTCTGCCTAGAAAAAGCGCATTATTTTTAACTTTAAAACGTACAGCTAAATTTTTAATTTCATCAAAAACAATAATACTACACTTTATTACTCGAGCCAGACTTCTACACGAAAGATCACCCCTTAATGGAAGCCTCACGATAAATTCTGAATGCTTTTTGGTAGTCTTCATTATTATTGGACTTTTACAATATTTATTTCAAGCTTGTGAAAGATGAAGTGGAGAATAATGAAATACACAATCAGTCCTCAATAAACACATTTTTTAATAAAAAAATCTCTAATTATCATTATATCCCCCTGCTAACCACAACCACTCCAAAGATGATCAAAACAATACCACCAATCTTATATGCATTTATGGCCTCACCAAAAAATACAACTGAAAAGGTTGTTACAAAAACAAGGCCCAAGGTCGTAAATGGATATGCATAACTGATGTCAAACTTAGTCATTGCAATCATCCATGAAAGCCCAGCTAAAAGCGTCAAAACCAATGAAATTATAATATAAGGATTTAGAAGCATTGAGAATGCAAGTATATATTTTTCTTGCCAAGTTTCATTATTACCAAAAGAAAAAGCTGACATTTGCCACTTAATAATTAACTGGCTAATTACAGCAAAAGAAATTGATAAAAAAATGTAAAAATGGTTATATAAAAATTGCATATTTAATTAAAATTTTTCATAAATTTAGTTGTAATAATATCATATTCAGTCATCATGGCATTGTTACAATAATTAGTTGAATTTTGTAGCTTAAGACTATTGCTTGGAACTCTAGAAACTTTTATTGTTACATTCATATAAACTTCATTACATTTAGTGTCTGAAAGAATTAAAGTGGCAGCTCTAATAATATTTGATTTTCCTATTTTTGTGTGATTCCTTTGAGTTGTATTTTCACCTATAGGTCATCAACTATATTTTTATCCTTAAGCTTTAAACTAGCACTCTCTTCTTTAATATAATAAAGGGGTCTATTTTTCACTTCTACAAGAACTCGCCCTATGTATTCTGATATTACTGCTAAAAATATAAAAAGTATTGAAAAAAGAAAATTTATTAGAACAACAGTTGAAGCCCATCCTTCAATAATATTACTCGAATTAATTAACTTGTAGAAAAAAACTCCAATAGAACTAATAAGTAGAAGCAAACTTAAAGAGACGCTAAAAATTGAAACAATTCTTAGAGGCTTACTTGAGAAACTTATAACTGCATCTAAGGATGCATTTATTAGATTCAAATAATTATATTTGGTTTTTCCAGCAAATCTTTTCTGTCTCTCAAACGGAATTCCTATTGATGAAAAACCTACATATGCATAAAGCATTTTCATATACCTATTTTGCTCTTTTAACTGGTTAATTGAATTTACAACTTTCCTGCTAAATACCCTGTAATCTCCGGCATTGTCAGGAATATCAAAGCCAGTCAATTTTGCTGCAATTT
>MDTF01014059.1_pt1 | contig 17430 bp, 16 predicted proteins | sample 811191 | NCBI WGS metagenome assembly MDTF01 (sample SAMN05326649, study PRJNA326480) | marine metagenome | isolation source: seawater | place: Southern Ocean | collected 2011 | reverse complement strand
ATTTTTATTTATAGAGTATAAAAACTTTTCTTTAATGTAGTACCTTGCTGTATTAATTTTTGAAAAAATTAGATTATACAATTTTTGTGACAACATATATTTAGCTTGATTTTAAATTAGGTATAATTTTTATACAATAGTGCTGAAAATGATGCAAAGTAAATTTTATTTTTCAAATTAAAAGTCTAATAGCTTCTTACTATATTTAATCCATCATGTCTTTTGTTTGATAGGGAGCTTTAGTGATATGTTTTTTTAAATTATTATTTGATACATCTTTTCCTTCCCTTAATCCAAATCCATATTTTAAGTCATAAAGTATTGAAAACAACCTAGATAAATAATTTTTGATGATAGAATTGCATCCTAGCAATTTTTTTAGCTCTTCTTTATTTTTCATACAGTCAAAACCTAACTCTTTTTTTGCAAGATCATAACCTTTATCAGCTAATAAAAAGCTATTACATAATTCAGGGTATATTTTCATATAGGATTTTAACTGGTTTTTTTCTTCTTCATTATAAGAATTAATCATCTTATTACTTTTAATAGCAACGCTTGTATTTTTTTTTAAATACATTCCATAAAATAAAGCTGAATTAAATTCTCCACATACTATTGTGTTATGTTTATTTATTTCAATGTATTGTCTATAGAGCGAATATTTATCTTTTCTACCTCTAGTGCAACAAACAACACGCCATTTATTTTTTTTATAAATATTAATATCTTTTAAATTTAAATCATAATAATAAAAACAAATAGTGTACGGACCCTCAAATTTTTCTTCAACATTCTTTATTAATAGATTGTGATCTGTCTCTTGTTTTAGATCTTGAGATGAGTGAGCTGGAAAAACAAGAGTTCCTTTTGGAGTAGAGACATTTATTTTCTTATTATTGCTTCTTATTTTTAGTATTTCACATAAATATAAAAAAGGGGCACCTATTGCATGCTCATTGTTATTTCTTTTATCTAAATTTCCTACATTACTTTTAGACCATAATAAAAGAGAATATTTTTTCTTTTTATAATTTGGAGACCTTAAAAATTGTGATCGCCAACCATGTTGTAAAGATGCAAAGATTTTTTTATCTTTAATTCCAAAATACTTTAGTAGTATCATTCTATGGCCATACCAATTGTTATCTGGGAACATTTATTTTTTTAATAATCTAATTTTTTTAAAGATAAACAAATTTTATAAACTCCAACCATCATCTATTATAATATTTTGTCCATTAATATATTTAGAATTATCAGAAGTGAGAAAAAAAACAATTGGTTGTAAATCATTTATTTCTAATAAACCTTTACTTAAGCAAGAATTTTTATATCTCTTAACGAAAACTTTGGGTTGGCTATCTTTTATTCCACCAGGACTTATACAATTAACTTGAATATTATTTTTACCATAATACTTAGCTAGATACTTAGTAATGGCAATAATACCAGATTTTATTGCAGTGTATGCGATTGGACTATTCATTTTTAAACCTTTATAATGTTCAAATTTAGGTGCTGACACTCCTTGTATTGATGAAATATGAATTAATTTTCCTCCTTTATTTGCTAAAAAATGTTTTATAAATTTTTGACTATAAATTATAGAACCACCTAGGTGATTTGAGATATTTTCGTTTAATGTACTTTGTTTCAAGTTTTCAAGTTTGCTTCCCCAATCTTTTGTTTTTGGGTAGCAGCTATGAATCGTATAATCAATTTTTTTAAAATGATGAACACCAAAATTAATAAATTTACCTATATCTTTGTCTAAACATAAATTTCCTTTAAAAAATTTTATATGATTGAGATCTATTTCTTTTTTCAAGACTTTGTATTTCTTAATATTATTATCACCAATTAAAACATTAAAATTATTTTGCGCAAATTTTAAAGCTAAACTAAAACCTATTCTTCCTAGTCCACCCGATATTGCTATAGTTTTTTTTTTCATCAATAATTAAAATTATATAAAAGTTTGGCAATTTTATAATCAAATAAAGTATCTATATCTATAGATGATTCCTTGGAAACTTCAAAAAAATCAGCATTACCTGAGTATAAGTCTTTATTTTCTAATATGAATTGAGGCTTAAAAATATAACATACAGTACATAAATCATAACAAGTTGGTGCCTCTTGTCTTCTGGTATATTTTTTATTACCCTTATTACAAACTGTAGAAATTTTTTTATTTTCTTTTTTAATAATATTAAAAAAAGGATTTCTAGAAGACTCTGTTGCTGTAAAAAGTATATCTAATTCATTGGCTACAGATTTTTTTATACAAGCATTAATATCACTTAACTTTCGTAATGGAGATGTTGTTGGCAAAGAAATTATATAGTCTGGTTTAATTTTTAATTTTTCACTTAAAAAATTTATTGCATGCCTCCATACTAAAATTTCAGGAGTTGTATCTTGTGCTAAATTTTTTGGTCTTATAAAAGGAACTATAGCACCATATTTAATTGCTTCTTTAGCAATTTTTTTTGAGTCAGTGGAAACAAATATTTTTTTGATTGATTTTATTTTTTTTGCTTGTTCAATTGAAATTCTCAATAAACTCTTTTTATTTATCTTTAATAAATTTTTATTTTTAATACCCTTTGAGCCACCTCTAGCACATATTAAAGCTATAATATTTTTCATTTATTATTTTAATGTTTATTAAAGGTATATAATAAAATATAATAATAATGATATGAAAAAAATTTTACTTACAGGATCTGAGGGCTTTATAGGCTCACATTTAACTGAAAAACTACTCACAAATAATTATGACGTTAAGTGCCTAGTTTTGTACAATTCATTTAATAATATAGGCAACCTACAATTCTTACCAAAAAAACTTTTAGAAAACTGTGAAATTATCTTTGGTGATATTAGAGATCAAGATCTAATGAGAAAAATTTCCAAAGGTTGTAATACAATAATAAATTTAGCAGCTTTAATTGGAATACCTTACTCTTATTCAGCTGTAAGAAGTTATATTGATGTTAATGTAATTGGAACACATAATCTTTTACAGTGTGCAATGATGAATAATGTTGAAAAATTTATTCACACTTCAACCAGTGAGGTTTATGGGACAGCCCAGTATGTACCAATAGATGAAAAACACCCCAATGTTGGTCAATCACCTTATTCTGCATCTAAAATTTCGGCAGACGCATTAGTAACCTCTTTTAACAGATCCTTTGATCTTAACACTTTGACAATAAGACCTTTTAACACTTTTGGACCACGACAATCTAATAGAGCTATTATCCCCACAATAGTCTCACAATTTATGACAGAAAAAAAATTAACTCTAGGTAATATTAAACCTAAAAGGGACCTGACTTATGTAGAGGATACTGCCCAAGCTTATCTGGACGCATTAAAGATAAAAAAAAAGTTTAAGGGTAAAATTGTTAACCTTGGCACAGGTCAATCTTTTAGCGTTTTAGAGATTATAAAAATTATTTCAAAATTTTATAAAAAAGAATTAAGAATAACTCAAGATAAAGCTAGATTTAGACCAAAAAATAGTGAAGTGTTCAATTTAGTTGCTTCTAATGTGGAAGCAAAAAAATTTTTAAATTGGAAACCAAAATTCATAGGTAAAAAAGGTTTAGAAAAAGGGATAATAAAAACAATAGAATTTTTGCACGAAAATAAAATAGATAAAACTAAAAATAAAAAGTTTATTTATTAAAACTTATGAAAATCAAAAGTGAAGAGTTGATATCTCAGATTATACAAAAAGTTACCAAAAAAAAAACTAATATATTTTTACACAAACCATATTTAGACATCAAAGATCAAAATACAGTCAAAAAAACCATTAAACTAGGTGAAGTTTCTACTTATGGGAAAACAACAAAATTCTTTGAAAATGAAATTAAAAAATATACAAAATCAAAATTTGTAGTAGCTGTAAATTCAGGAACCTCTGCTTTACAATTGTCTATTATTGCAAGTGGGATTAAAAAAGATGAGGAAGTATTAATCCCTGCGTTAAATTTTATTGCAAGTTCAAATGCTGTAATTTATAATTCTTCAATACCTCATTATATAGATTGTGATTATGATCTAGGAATAAATATAACTGAACTTGACAAATACTTAAGTACAACAACTAAGATAAAAAAAAATAAGTGCATTAATATTAAAACTGGTAGAGTTATCAGGGCAATAATTCCAACACATATATTTGGAAGAGTTAATAGAATTGTTGAATTACAAAAAATTTGTAAAAAATTTAAACTAATTTTGATTGAAGATGCCTCAGAAGCATTTGGAACTTTTTTTAAAAAAAAACACGCAGGGACTTTTGGTATATGTGGTGCGATTTCTTTTAATGGAAATAAAATAATCACAGCAGGTGGAGGTGGTGCAATTTTAACAAGATCAAAAAAAATTTATTCTTTAATTAAACATTTGGCTACTGTGTCAAAAAAAGAAGAAAATAATAGTGCAAAATATGACGACGTTGGTTATAATTATAAAATGCCAAGCTTGAATGCTGCATTAGGTATTTCTCAAATTAAAAAAATTAAATTAATAAAAAAATATAAATATTATAATTATTTGCAATATCAAAAATTTTTTCTTAAAAATGATAACTTTCTGTTTTTAAATAAAGAAAAAGATACTGAGAGTAATTATTGGTTAAATTGTATTATTTTTAAAGATAAAAACATACTTAACAAAAAATTTTTCAATTTTTTTAAAATAAAAAAAATAGAAATAAGAAGAATTTGGTCATTAAATAATAAAGGGGATTTTTATAAGAAATATCCAAAAATGAATTTGAAAGTGTCAAATTATCTTGAGAAAAGAATAGTGTGTTTACCAAGTGGTGTGTTTAAGTGAAAAAGAAACTTTTAGTCATAGGATCTGGAGGTCATGCAAGTTCATTAATTGATGTAATAGATTCTACAAAAAAATTCAAAATTATAGGAATTATTTGTGATAAAAAAAAAAAAGGTGAAACCTTTTTAGGTTATAGAGTTTTAGGTGGTGATGAATATTTAAAAAACATAAAGGGAGACAAGCCCTATGTTTCTTTAGGTTTTTCTTTATATAAAAACTTAAGTTTGTATAAAAAAAAATATTTAGAAATTGAAAAAATGGGTTTTATAATTCCTACAGTTGTTTCTCCATTTGCTTATGTTTCCAAAGGTACAAATTTAAATGATGGTGTAAATATATTTCATGGAGTAGTGATAAACAATAATTGTAAAATTGCTAAAGGCGTAACTATAAATTCCAAAACCCTAATAGAACATGATTGCCAAATTGAACCCTTTTCACATATTTCAACTGGCTGTGTATTAAATGGAAACGTGAGAATAAAAGAAAAAACATTCGTTGGTAGTGGAACTATTGTAAAAGAAAATGTTAAAATTTATAAAAAAAAATTTATTAAGATTGGTTCATTAGTTATAAATGATTTATGAAAAATAAAATAATTATCATTGCAGAAATTGGGGTAAATCATAATGGCAGTATAAAGTTAGCAAAGAAGCTAATTGATCATGCGGTAATAGCAAAAGCAGATTACGTAAAATTTCAATCCTATGTAACTAAAAGTTTATTAATTGATAACTCAAATCTTGCGGGCTATCAAAAGAAAAGTTTTAAAGGTACTCAAAATGATCTTTTAAAAAAATACGAATTAAGTTTCCAACAACAAACAGAATTATTTAGATATTGTAAGTATAAGAAAATTGGTTTTTTAAGCACACCGTTTGATAATGAAAGCTTGAATTTTTTAAAAGATAAAGTTTCAATAATAAAAGTTTCTTCTGGTGACTTAGATAATATTCCTTTCTTAAAAAATATAGCTAGGACAAAAAAAAAATATTTCTTTCATCAGGCATGGCAAATACCAATGAAATAAAAATTAGCTTGAATGAATTAATGAAAAATGGGGCAAATAAAAAAAAGATAACATTACTCCATTGTCATTCAGAATATCCAACATCATTTAATAATATTAATTTAAACTCAATAATTTATCTAAGAAAAAAATTTGATATTAGCGTAGGTTTTTCTGATCATACTGCTGGGGTGGAGGCTTCTATTGCTGCAGCTACGCTTGGCGCCGAGGTAATTGAAAAACACTTTACACTTTCAAAAAACATGAAAGGTCCAGATCACTCATCAAGCATAGACTTTAAAGAGCTAGAATTTATGATTAAATCTATAAGAAATATAGAAATAGGGATGGGTAAGTTTGGTAAATATGTAAGTAATGTTGAAAAAAAAAACAAATTAAGTGTAAGAAAGTCAATTGTAGCTTTTAAGCCGATAAAAAAAGGGACTTTATTTACTAAGGATAATTTAATTACTAAAAGACCAGGAACAGGAATAGCAGCTATTAAATGGGAAAAAATTTTAGGAAAAAAAGCTAGAAAAAATTTTGAAAAAAATGAACAAATCAAAATCTAAAAAAAAAATTTTAGTGCTAACAACTAATCGCTCTGATTATGGCCTTTTTAGAAACTTAATTCAGGGTATTAATAAAATAAAAAAACTAGATCTCAAATTAGTTGTTGCTGGTTCACATTTATTAAAAAATTATGGTCACACTATAAATGAAATTAAAAGAGATAAAATTCCAATATTTAAAACAATTAGTTCAAATTATGCTGATGACTCAAAGACAGCTATAAGTCAATTTAACTTAGATATGGCAAAAAAATTTAATGAAGTTTTATCAAAAAATTATTTTGATATTGTTTTGGTTTTAGGTGATAGATCTGAAATATTATTTTGTAGCGCTTTATCATTAATTTACAATTATAAATTAGCCCATTTTCATGGGGGTGAAACTACAAAAGGAGTTATTGATAATCAAGTTAGAAATGCGATATCCCAATTATCTGATTTTCATTTTGTATCTCATAAAGATTATAAAAAAAAATTAATCAAAATGGGTATTAATAAAAAAAAAGTTTTTTTAGTAGGGGGCCTTGGTGCTAGCTCTATAAATTCAATTAAGCTTTTAAGTAAAAAAACTATTCAAAAAAAATTAAAATTAAATCTTAGTAAAAAATACTTAATAATTACTTATCACCCAGTTACTTTAAAAAAATATGATATTAAGAAAGAATTTGATAACTTAATGCATTGTTTGGATAATTATAAAGATGTGATTAAGATAATTACAGCACCCAATATAGACAATAATAATGTTAAAATAATGAATATTATTCAAAATTTTATTAAAACAAAAAAAAATTTTCATTTTTTTAAGTCATTAGGATCATTAAATTATTTTAGTTTATTAAAACATTCTTCGGGTGTTGTTGGAAATTCTTCTAGTGGTATTTTAGAGGCTCCATCTTTTAAAATCCCAACTATAAATATAGGAAGCAGACAAGCTGGAAGAGTGGGTTCAAAATCAATTATCAATTGTAATTCTACAAAACAAAGTATAACTAAAGCATTAAATAAAATTCTTAATAATCAAAAATTTAAAACAAGTTTACAGAAAGTAGCAAACCCATACTATCAAGTTAATACAGAAAAAAAAATCATTAAACAGTTATTAGAAATATAGATTAGTAATTTTAAGGAATTTTAAAAATGGATTGGAAAAAAACTATTATTAGTGAAAAATCAAATATAAGAGATGCAGCAAAAAACTTAAATTTTTTTGCTGCAAAAATTTGCCTAGTAACAAATCAAAAAAATCAACTTGTTGGTACAATAACTGATGGTGATATTAGAAGAGGTTTCTTAAATGGTTGTAAATTATCAGATAAAGTAGAAAAAATCATAAACAAAAAATTTGTTTCTATAAAAAAAGGCTCAAGTCTTAAAAGTGCTTATAAAATTATGAAAAGTTTGAATATAAATTATTTACCAGTTTTGGAAAATAAGATGCTAGTTAATTTATATTTTTATGAAAATAATTTGTTTAATAATAAAATTGATAATGATTTCATTATCATAGCAGGTGGTTTTGGAAAAAGATTATACCCAATCACAAAAAATATACCAAAACCAATGGTTAGGATTAAAAATAAGCCTATTTTAGAACACATCATTATAAATGCTAGAAATGAGGGTTTTTATAAATTCACAATTGTTGTCCATCATTTAAAAGATAAAATTATTAACTATTTTAAAGACGGGTCTAAATTTGGAGTGAATATAGAATATGTAGTGGAAAAAAAACCCCTAGGAACAGCTGGCGGTTTATCTCTATTAAAAAAAAAGATATCTAAAAATATAATAATTACTAACGCTGATATGTTATCAAATTTAAATTTTAAAGATTTATTAAATTATCATAAATCAAATAAATCTGACGCAACTGTTGGGGTTAAGGTTATGAGTACTAAAGAAAACTATGGATTAGTTGATTTAAAAGGAATAAATATTGTTAAATTCAAGGAAAAACCAACTTTACATAGATTTATAAATTGTGGGGTCTATGCACTAAATACTCAAAGTCTAAAAAAATTAACAATGAATAAGCAGATAGATATGATAACTTTTTTGCAAAATTTAAAAAATGATAAAAAAAAAATTATAGCTTTCCCAGTTTATGAAGGCTGGCTTGATTTAGGAAACAGAAAGAATTTAAAAAAGTTTTTAAGATGAAAAATTTAAATTGGTGCTCAAATTGTCTTGCAATGTCAACAAGACCTAGAATTTCATTCAATGAATATAATTTATGTAATGCATGTGTTTGGACTGTAAAAAAAAAAAAACATGATTGGAATAAAAATTTAAATGAACTTAAAACTTATTTAAAAAAAAATTCGAATAAAAAAAATAAAGATGGATATGATTGTTTAGTGCCTGTTAGTGGTGGAAAAGATGGCTCTTATGTTTTTGATAAAGTAAAAAATAAACTTAAACTTAATCCACTAGCCATTACAATTAATCCACACCTTCCCCAAAAAATTGGAGGTATAAATCTTGATAACTTTATAAAATCTGGTGCTCCATTAATCGAGGTGAATCCGCCTTATGAAGTGATGAGAAAATTAAATTTTTTAGGCTTTAAGCACGCTGGTTTCCCCTATTACGGATGGTTAATTGCTATACATACCGCAGTAATAAGAGTTGCAAAGAATTTTGGTATTGATTTGATTTTTTACGGTGAAGATGGTGAATTAGAGTATGGTGGATCTAATGAAACAAAAGATAATATTTTCTATGATATTAACTATCAAAAAAAGATATACTTAGAAAGTCATCAGGATTCAATTTTAAAAAAAAGTAAATTAAGTCCACAAGATCTATTTTTTTTCTCATATCCTATAAAAAAACAAAAACAAATAAAGTTAACTCACTATTCTTATTTTGGTGATTGGAACCCATACACTAATTATCTATTAGCAAAAAAAAAGTATGGACTTATCGAAAATAAAAAAACTAATATGGGTACATTTTCAAACTTTGCTCAAAATGATCAAAAACTTTATGCTCTACACACATATTTAATGTATTTAAAATTTGGTTTTGGAAGAGCTACACAAGATGCGTCAATTGAAATAAGAAGAGGAGCCATGAAAAGATCACAAGGAGTAGAATTAGTTAAATTATTTGATAACTGCTATCCAAATGAATATTTAAAAGACTATTTAACTTATTTCAAGATATCCAAAAAAGAATTTGATAAAATTATAGATAGTTGGGCTAATAAAAAATTATTTTTTAAAAAAAATAACAAATGGCATCCAAAATTTGAAATAAAGTAAATGATTTCAATATTAGATTTAAATCTAGGAAATATAAAATCTTTAGAAAATAGTTTAAATTATATGGGTGTAAAATTTAAAAAGATTAATTCTAAAAAAGATATAGATTCAGCAAAAAAAATTATCATACCAGGTGTTGGATCATTTGATTTTGCAATGACATTTCTTAAAAAAAAAAAATACATATCTAGTTTAAGAAAATTTGCACTAATTAAAAAAAAACCAATTTTAGGTATTTGTATTGGAATGCAAATTTTCTTTAAAAAAAGTTTAGAAGGTAAAGAACCCGGTCTTGGTTTGTTAGATGGGTCTATTATAAAACTTAAATCTTCAAATCAATTTAAGGTTCCTAATGTTGGTTTTTCTGAAGCAAAAGAATATAAAGATTTTGGAGTTTTTAAAGATTTAGAAGAAAATTTAAGTTTTTATTTCACTAATTCTTATGCTTTAAAATTTAATAAAAAATATAATTTTGATAATCATTGTACAATAAATCATTCGTTTAAATTTTTTGGAGCAGTACAAAAAAACAACATTTTTGGTCTTCAATTTCACCCCGAACTATCACATACAACAGGATTATTTGCTTTAAAAAATTTTATAAATCTTAAAATATGAAAAGATTAATATTTACTTTACTTTATAAAGATGGATATTTTATTTTAAGTAGGAATTTCAGGCATCAAATTGTTGGTAAATTGTCATGGGTCTTTAAAAATTATAATTTAGAAGAAGTAACAAACTTTATTGATGAAATCATTATTATTGATATTTCAAAAAAGAAAAAAAAAAAGTGAATTTTATAACGTTGTTAATAAAATTTCACAAAAAACATTTATTCCATTAGTTGTGGGCGGTGGCATAGAAACCATGGAAGATGTTGAAAATATTTTAAAAAACGGTGGAGATAAAATTTTAATAAATTCTTTATTCTATTCTAATCCAGAAATTTGCAAGCAAATTTCAAATAGATATGGAAGACAATTTTTAATGGCTTCAATTGATTATAGTTTTGATAAAGAATTTAAACTGTACATTCCTAAAGATAAAAACTTTGTAAAAACTGACATTAAAAAACATTTTAATAGTGTAATAGCTAATGGTGCTGGCGAAATTTTATTACAATCAATAGATAATGATGGAACAGGAAATGGACTTGATTATAAAATATTGAATGCTCTAAAGGCAAGGTCGATGCCAATAATCCTTATGGGAGGAGTAGGTAATCATACTCATATTACAAAAGGGTTCCGTTTAAAACACTGTGACGCTGTCGCAACAGCAAATTTATTTAATTTTGTTGCTAATGAGTTTGAGTTAGTTAGAAAAAAATTACAAAAAATTTTTAAAATGCCAAAAAAAAACAAACAAAAAATTCAGATTCTGAAAAATAATTTCTTAAATTAAATTTATGAAAAAAAAATTAGTTTTAATTATAGGAAAAAGTAAAATTGCTCTAAAGCATTATTTAATCCTAAAAAAAATTGATAGTAATTTTAATTTTTATTTTTTAGATAGTAATAAAAAAATTTGGACTTATTCCGATAATAATTTTTTGATAACTAAAAAAAATATTTTAATTAATAATAATTATTTTTTAGTTGTAATCTGTTCTCCTTCAAACTCGCATCTTAATTACTTTCATAAATTTATTAATAGGGCAAAATTTATTTTTGTAGAAAAACCCATTACCAATAATCTTAATTCTCTAATAAAATTTAAAAAAAAAATATCTATGTTAGAAAATTATCCAAAGGTTTTAATAGGTTATAATTTAAGATATTCTAATTCTTTAATTAGATTTAAAAAAATTATATTGAAAAATAATTTTGGAAAGTTGTTATATGTTACTTCACAAGCTGGAATGTCTTTAGATCAATGGAGAGATGGAAGTTTAAAATTAGCTGCATCAGATAAAAAAAAAGGTGGTGGAGCTATTTTAGAGTTAAGCCATGAATTAGATTATTTAAATTGGATATTTGGTCCCATTAAATATGTTTCTTCTGAGATTAACAAAATTAAAAAATTTAAAATTAATGTAGAGGAGAATTATTTTGCAATTTTAAAGTCAAATAAGAATTCTCTTATCAATTTATCTGTGGACATGGTTAGATGTGATCCAAAAAGATTTTGTGAGGCAGTTTTTGAGAAAGGTACTGTTTTTTTAGATATTATTAATGGTACTGTCAGAATAAATAAAAATAAAAAAAATACAATTTACAAATATAAAAATGATTTAGAAAATAGTTATAATAAAATGTGGTTTAGTTTTTTTAAAAATAAAGAAAATAATGATTTAAAAAATTTAATTAATAGTTCAATACCTATTTTAGAAGTAGCCAAAATGATTAAAAAAAATTAAAACCAATAGAATTATCTTGATAATTTGTATAAAAATAATACTTAATCAGTAAATATAATAATTCTTTAGATAAGTTATAACCACTAATGTTTTTAAATAAAAAAATTGCAGCTCTAATTGGGAAAGATAAAATTCACAAATTTTACAAATTAGTAGTTTTTACAATATTTATAGCCGTAATAGAAACTGCTGGAATTGGCATGGTGATCCCCCTAATACAAATTATTTTAAATCCAGAATATATAGAAAAAATTAAAGATTTTATTCCCTTCTTTAGTGATTATACCGATAGAAGAATTATACTTTTTTTTCTACTGCTTCTTTGGCTAATATTTATAATTAAAAATTTTTTGTATATGACTTATATTTATATAAGTAATAAATTTAATCAAAATATAAGAAAAGATTTAGCCACAAAACTTTATTATAATTTTTTAAATCAAAAATATAACTTTCATTTAAGTACAAGCTCTGTGGAATTAATTAAGAATATTAATATAGATTTAGAGGATTTAAGATTTTCACTTGCTCATTTCTTTATAGGAGTCGCTGAGATATTTATTTGCATATCTTTAGTTGTACTTTTGTTAACTTTTGATTTTTATACCACAACAATACTAATTGCTGTGTTTTTGGCTATAGTAATTCTTTATAATTTATTTCTAAGGGATATCTCAAAAAAAATGGGTGAGAATATATATAATTCAATGACTCATTTACAAAGACATGTAAAGGAAACACTTAGCAATATAAAAATAATAAAAATTTTTTCATCTAAAAAACATTTTGAGGAGGAATTTGATACTTATAATAAAAAATATGTGCATAGCCGGTTAATGATAGATGTTATAGTAAATGCTCCAAGAGCAGTAATAGAATCAACTGTTGTCACCTTGTTAGTTTTCTATTTCTTTTTTGCTTACTCATCATCAAATTCATTGACAGCTTTTTCATCCATTGGATTGTACGGTTTAGCTTTTTTTAGATTAATGCCAGCAGTTAATAGGCTAGTTACAGCATTTAGTTATAGAGACATTTTGCAGCACAACACAAATAAATTATATGAAATTTTTGTTTCATCAAATATTAATGAAGAAAGCTACAATCAAAATTCTAAATTAGATAAAAAAAATTATTCAGCAATTGATAGTATCAAATTAGAAAATGTAACATTTTCATACGATGGTAATAAAAAAATATTAGATAATGTTGATTTACAGATTAATAAAAATGAATTTATAGGTATAATTGGTGAAAGTGGTACAGGAAAAAGCACTCTTTTAAATCTTTTATTAGGTCTTCTCCAGCCAAATAAAGGCTCCATCCAATACAACAACAATATTGATATTTTTGAAAATCTACAATTCTTTAATAAAAAAATAAGTTATGTGCCACAAAATATTACTATTTTAGAAAAAAGTTTGAAAGAAAATATAGCTTTTGGTGAAAAAAAAGAAAATATTGACTTGGATAAAATTAAAACGATAGTTAAAAAAACAAAGTTAGATAATTTGATAAACCAAATGGATGATGGTTTAGACTCCATTATAAACACTGATAATCTTAATATATCAGGGGGTGAATTACAAAGAGTTGGTCTTGCAAGAGCCTTATATTTTGATAGTGATTTATTAATTTTAGATGAAGCTACAAACTCACTAGATATAAAAACAGAAAATGAAATATTAGATATGATTTATGAAAATTTTTTAGGCAAGAAAATTATAGTTTTTATAACCCATAAAATAAAGAATTTAGAAAAAACTGACTATATTGTTGAAATAAAAGATAAAAAAATTATAAAAAAGAGAAATGATTAAAATATTTAATAAGAAAATAAATATTTATGAATTTTTATTTAACATATTTGGTAAATATCAGAGGAATGTTCAGTTTTAGTTATGCAGCTTGTATTAATTGAGCTTAATGAAATAAATTTTGAATATGCCAAGAAATATTTTGATGTATTAAAAATTGATACCATAAAAAAAATAAGTAAAGAACTGATTAATACAGAATCTGAAAATTCAGATGAGCTATTAGAACCTTGGATTCAATGGCATTCTATACACACAGGCTGTTCGGCAAAAGATCACGGGGTTTTTAGATTAGGTGACACTATCAATTCAAAAAAAACTCAATTATTTGAAGAGTTAGAAGCTGACAATCTAAAAGTGGGATCTATTTCAGCAATGAATTCGATTAATAATTTAAAAGATCCATCATATTTTATACCAGATCCTTGGACTAAAACAAAAAGTGATGATAGTTTTTTTAGTAAAATTATTACTTCAGTATTAAAAGACACAGTTAATAATAATGCATCAGGAAAATTTTCAATAAAAAATTATTTTTATTTGATAATAATTTTTTTAAGATTTGTAAGATTAAAAAAATATACTAATTTTTTAAAACTTTTTTTTAATTCATTTTTTGGAAAGTGGAGAAAAGCATTATTTCTAGATTTACTATTACACGAAATCCATTTAAATTTATTAATAGCAAAAAAACCAAACTTTTCTTGTGTTTTTTTTAATGCTGGTGCTCATATACAACATCATTATTTATTAAACTCACTTGCCAATACTACAAATATAAAAAATCCTGAAAAAATTATAGACAAAAACAAAGATCCGTTTAAAGAAATGCTAGAAGTTTACGATGATATTTTAAAAGATTATTTTATTCATACTGAGAATATAATAATTGCAACTGGTTTAACTCAATCGATTGTTAAAAAACCACATTACTATTACAGATTAACTGATCATAAAAATTTTCTAAAAAATTTGGATTTAGATTTCATCAATGTTGAGCCAAGAATGTCTAGAGATTTTTTAATTCACTTTTCGGATAATAATAACCGTGACAAAACTTATGAAAAATTAAGAAAAATTAAAATAAATAATGAATTTATTTTTGGAATTTTGGATTTAAGAGATAAATCAATATTTGTCACTTTAACTTATAATAAAGAGATTTTTAAAGACGACATAATTAATGTAAATAATAAAAACTTTAAAATATACGACCAGGTAGTTTTTGTAGCTTTTAAAAATGGATATCATAATGGTAAAGGTTTTTTATTTGCTGATGGAAAAATAAAAAAGAATTTTGATAATTCACAAAAAATTAAAATTTTTGAAATAAAAAACATAATTAAAAGCTTTTTTAAAAAAAAAATTAATATTTAATTTCTCTATTTTTTTAAAATCAATTATAAAATATAATTAGTAATTATTTTTAAGATTAATTAAAAAAATTATAAATTTTCTTTTTGATTTCATTTTCTCTTGCATAGATAGAGTTACTAAAGAAATATATTAAAAAAATAGTTTGAAGAATTACAAATATACTAAAGCCTAATAATTCAGTACTATCTTTTTTATAAATCATTGTTCTGCCTTGTTTTTGAATTATATTAAAATCTTTTGGACTAGGGTATTTAGAGTATTGGCCATTTCTCCTCTTTGCCATTTCACCTGCACTACCTGCTTTCATAGCATTTATTTGGGCCAGTACCTGTAAAGCTTGTGAAAGTTCTTTCATGCTGAATACATCCAATTGTTTATCAGTATTATTTTCAATAATCTTTTTCACTGTTAGTCCAAGCATTAGTTCCAACTGTCCTTGTTCTCTTATTAATTTTGATTCTTTTTCTCCAATACTTTCACTCGATTTAATAACATCCTTATAATTATTATAATTATTAGAATCATTAGATTTTATGTTCATGTCACTAATAATTTCTTGGATAAAATCATTATTATATTCTTCAAACCTATCTAGCTGTCCATCTACATATTTCTCACATTTAAAAAGTAATTGTTTGTCTTCTGAACGAACAATAACGCTTAATTGTCCTATAATATCCAATGAAACAAGTATGTTCGGTTGTGTGGCTGAAGATCTTACTTGTGAACACGGATTTTTAGAATCCATCAGTGATATTCTGGCGTCTAGTTTATTTATAAATACATTGAACATATCTAGAGCATTAAGATTAAGGTTTTTGCTTAAAACTGCAAACTCTACATCATAACTATTTTGAATATGTTCATAATTTAATACCATTTCCCAATTAAACTTTGACTTTCTGCTAATTAAATTTGAAGCTACAAAAGCTATAACTGCCGATATAATTAGTGATAGTAAAATTTTTTTCATATTAATTTATTTTTAAAGTAGAGACATAATGTATTTAATAATATATTTAAACATATTTTTTAAAACATATACTTAAACAAGGATTATTACTTCTAAAATGCCAACGACATGGTTTGAGCCTCATTTTATTTATCAAATTTCTTATGATTTAGGTACGTATTTTATTTTATCACTTATTTTTGTATTTCTATGTAGAAAAAAAATTATTAATTACAATTTATTAATTTTATCACTGTTACTTCTCTTGATGCCATTTGTATTCAATGGCTTTTTATTTAATTGGGATATGATGCCCGATCAAAGTAAATATCTATTATATGCAGAAAGAATTAGAGGTGATCTTATGATGGTTTTTCATAGGGAATCTGCAGTTGGAGATCTTTTTGGTGACATAGGAGCAATTGAGACTAATCAAGTGTATGTAGTACCACATAAAGTTTTTACACCATCAATTTTATATGCTTTTTCTCCAATAATAAGTCTTGAAACTTATAAAGGTATTGCTTTAGTGAATAGAGCTATTTTTTTACTTACTTGGATTTTTTTGATAAAAAAAAAATATTTAGATGAATATAGTTCAATTTTTTTCATATTGGTTCCTTCATTAATTCTTTATAGCTCAGTCGCTTTGAGAGATATTTTAATTTTTTTATTAATGATATGGTTTATTTACTTTTACTATGAAAAAAAAATTATTGCTAATATTTTTGTAGTATTTATTTTATATGTAGTAAAATTCCAAATGTTATTTACTATAGGTACTTTTGTAATTCTAAATTTTATAATAAAAAAAGATGATATTAATACCCTGGTACTTTTCTATACAATAGTGGTTTTATCAATTTTTACTTATTTTACTGGAAACTTTATACTAGAAACAGTCAATGGTCTCCGTTTAGGTTTTTTTGTAGAAGAGTATGGTGGGTACAGAAGTATGTCAGCAACAAAAAATTTTAAATATTTCAAAATTGAACCTAACCTTGAATCATTACAAATAGTATGGTGGTCATTTTATAATTTTATTTTACCACCTGTCTTAAATGGTAAACACTCTATATTTGCCTACGCTCACATAATAGAAGTGTTTTTTATTACGTCATATTTATCGATAAGAATAAGATTAGATAAAAATTTTAATCTAAATACTTTTATCAAATGGTTCCTAATATTAATTATATCATATTTTAT
>MDTF01016053.1_pt1 | contig 17433 bp, 15 predicted proteins | sample 811191 | NCBI WGS metagenome assembly MDTF01 (sample SAMN05326649, study PRJNA326480) | marine metagenome | isolation source: seawater | place: Southern Ocean | collected 2011 | reverse complement strand
TTGAAAGCAACTAAAATAGAATTTAGACATTTTTCTAATTGCCATGTTCTATTGTATGTTGGTATTCCAATTTCTAAAATATTGTTTTTCATAATAATCAATTTTTTTAAAATTTTAATTAAAGTAAAAAAAATTTAATATATATATATTTATTAATACAATTATATAATTATGATAAACTATCATTATTATTCGTATAAAAATCAAGTAGAGAAATTATTTTCTTCTTATCAAATCCTTTTGAAATAAGATTTTGAACAATCTCATTATAGTAACCAAAAGAAAAAATAATACAGTATGTGTCCTTATAATTATGCCATTCATTTTGACCTACGATTGGAACTCGCGTTTTTGGAGTTAAGTATTTTTCACTTTCATAATTAGAATCAAACAATGCTTCTATTCTTTCATGCTTACTTAGAGCTGCAATTGTCATTACACCCCGACCACCAGCGCCAAATCCAGTTAATCTTGCAGATGAAGGAAGGCTGTCTATCCAATTGTCAATTTTTTCAATTGTGGAAAAAACTCTATTTTGAAGATTTTCAAGATACGGTTGTCTAATCTTTCTAACAAAATTGTAATCAGGTTTCATATTTTTCTGAGCTATAACAATCATGGAATTTCCCCTAACGATTTTCGAGCTAAGAGGATTTACGGAAATAATACTAAAACCAGACTGTTCCAATAAGTAGCAAATATCACTGGGAGACATATAAATAGTGTGTTCATGTTCAAATAAACAAAATTCTGTACGATCAACTATCTTGTTAAGGTCATGAACCTCTAAAGCCAAAATACCTCCATCAACTAATAGCTGATATGAAGCAGTAAAATAATCAATTGGCTGCCTCACATGATCTAGCGTATAAGATGATAGGCATATATCGTAATTTTTATCAAATCGATTTAAAGTTTCTGTTCCAAATAAAACATTTTCTGTCTCTATTTCATTTTCACGGGCTATTTTTGTAAGGTATTCACTAGGCTCAACTCCCATTAAATTTTCTATTCCAAAAGATTTGTATTGCATTAGTTGTTGACCATCGCCAGAACCTATTTCTAAAGCAGATTCTGCAACCCTTCCATTAACTCTCTTAAAGGCCTCAAGCGTTTCTTTGGCGTATTCTTTCATAAAATTTTTAGTAAAATCAGAATAGCCAGAGCTGTATTGATAATCTCTATAATAAGCATGATGATCAAAATCATCTGGATTTTGAACAGTTCCACAATGATCACACGAATAAATATTTATATCTTTTATATATTCCTTCCTGTTTTGCTTATCTGCCTCAATCAAGTCATCTGTTAAAGGCATATCTTTTAATGAAAGTATTTTTTTTGACAATTTTTTTTCACATATGCGACAAGTAATTTTCATAATTTTATTTTAATTTATTTAATTTAATAATTTTTCGAATACCTTTGGTAAAGCTAGTAGACAATTTCCATCCTAACTTTTTTAGTTCAGAATTATCAAGAATCACCCCTGGTTTTCTTTTTCCTCTAAATGATTTTTTAAATGTTAATTTAATCTTTTTTTCATTTAAATTTAATTCTTTATTTCTTTCTTTTACTATAACCTTTGCTATTTCATCTATAGCTAAAAAATTTCCCAAACCTTTATTCGAAGATAAATTATATGGTTTTCCTGTCTTACCCTTTAATGATATCTTCAATAATCCATTGATTGCGTCGTCCAAGTAAATATTATCTCTACGCGGTAGCAGATTATCACGAATTTGTATATCTTTACCCAATAAAGCTTTTTTTATAAATTCAAAAAATGCAGTATCAGTTTTATTAATCGTATTACCGTAGACAGTACTAATTCTAGCAATAACTGCATCAATCTTAAACTGTTTAATATAAGCATTAACAATTAATTCTGACATTATTTTTGAACTAGAATAAATTTCATTTCCAAGCTCCATATTATTTGAAATAAAAATATCCTTTTCACTAAATTTTAGATCTTTCATAGAATTATTTTTATAAATAGTAACTGATGAAAATAAAATTAACCTACCCATAAAAGAATTTTTCTTTTTTTGTTTTACTAAAATATTTAAACAATTTTGGGTTCCATTTATATTTGGCATTAATACATCTACTGGTTTTTGTTGTATAATTTTTGACTCTTGAGGGCCAGCTGCATGAAAAATATAGTCAACTTTTTTCTTAATCATATTTATAGGTTTGGAAATATCATGCTCTATCATTCTAAAATTTGAATTATGCTTTAAGGCATTAAAACAATTTAAAAGTTTTTTTTTACTTTTGCTAAGAGCAATAACTTTAACATTTTTCATTTTTATAAAATGAAATATTAGATTACTACCAATAAGGCCTGAGGCACCAGTCACTAATATAGTCTTTCCATTAAAATTTTTCATCAATGATTCAAATATTATCTAACTTTTTAAAAATATCTTTATCTAATAATGGATACATTTCTTGGAATTGTATTCCTTTTGGAATAAAAGGTATCAGTTCTATTTCAGGATTAATCTTAATTTCTAATAATTTTGGTTTATTATCTTTTTTTATAATTTTTTTAATATTTTTAGATTTAGAGTGATCAACTGAAAAAAAATTTACTCTATAAGCTTCTATTACTTTGCGAAAATTTGGAACAGAATAACCCGTTTCTAAAGTTGTGTGTGCAAAATTTCTTCCATATCTAAGTTTTTCCCTGCTTCTAATCATTCCAGAAGAAAAATTATTTAATAGAATAACTGTGATAGGTAGATTATTTGAAGCTAAAAACTGTAATTCTTGAATATTCATTTGAAGACTTTGATCTCCAATAAAACAAATAACTGGCTTTCTTGTTCCATAATATACACCTATAGCTTTTCCTATAGCCGAACCCATTGCACCAAAAGATTTTGAATAAATAACTTTATTAGAAACACCCGAATATGCATATGCTCTACATAGCCAAAATTCATTATTTCCTACATCACTCACTAAAGTACTTTCTTTGGATATTGTTTTAAGTATTTCTGTGATTGCTGTAATTGGATATCCATAATCTTCGTGATGCAATTCTTTTTTTATTTTAGAGCAAGCGTTTATCCAGATATTAGCATTTGAATATGAAATTTTTGTATTTTCTAATTTTTTAATGACATCTGTTAAATTTAAATTAAAATTTTTTGAATTTGGTATTTTTCTTTTTAATTCATTTTTATCAATATCGATTCTTATTATTTTTTTTTGTGTAACTTTTTTAAAACTTTTAGATTTGATAGGCCAAATCATTCGATTTCCTAAAGAAATAATTAAATCTGATTTTGATAATATAAAATTTCCACATCTCAAACCATGACTTCCAAAGTAACCATAATGCATTTTTGACTTAGAAAATAAATCCTGAGAAAATCTACTTGATAAAATAGGGATTTTAAGTTTATTTGAAATATTTATAAAATTCTTAGTTGCATTTGTGTTTCTGAAACCGTCTCCGATTATAAACAATGGTCTTTTAGATTTTGAAATTTGTTTCTTAATTTGATTAATACAAGTATTGATCAAAGAATTACTTTTTTTTTTATTTAAAAATTTTATTGATTTTTTTATAATTATTTTTTCAAATAAAATATTTGTATTAATATCAATTAATACAGGTCCTTTTCTGCCATTCATTGCATTGAAACATGCTTTTTCGAGTTGGTATTGAAAGTCTTTAGCTTTATCGATTCTTACACAATATTTTGTTATTCCAGAAAACATTTTAATTGTATCAATTTCTTGATCTGCAAACACTCTCATTCCATTTTTTGGCGCACTATTTGAATGACCCGTAATTATTAATACTGGTATAGAGTCACAAAATGCATCAGCTACAGCAGTCACCGTATTTGTAATACCTGGTCCTCTTGTCGCGTAAGCTACACCTAGTTTTTTTGAAGCTAAAGAATACCCACAAGCAGAAAATACTGAACTCTGTTCATGGAAACTTAAATGTGATTTAATTTTATATGTGCGTCGCTGGATTGCATTAATAAATTCCAAAACAACACCCCCAGGAATTCCAAATACATCAGTAACTTTTTGCTTAATTAAAAAATCTACAAGATAATCTGAAACTAGCATTTTAAAAGCCGCTGATGATTTTTAGTCATTTAACGAGTCGACCAATTTAGCTAGATTTTCTTCTGTATACCTATGCCTCATTTTTTCTGGAATATTAGAAAGAATTTCATGTATTTGAGGATACGATAACTTGTGTCTTTTTCTTAAAGCATTAGCAAATTTATAAGCAGTTTTATTAATAGCAGGCAATAAATTTGTTACTGAATATCCCCATAAATTTTGTGAACAAAATGGTTCAATTATTTCACAAGCCTCGAGTATCTGATTGTAGGAATAGTTACTTTTGTGAGTATTATTTACGTATGGAACCAAAAGTTCAGTTTGCATATTTCCCGCTCCTTGCCCCATACCCATAATAGTTGAGTCAATTATTAAAGAACGATCCGTATCATTTTCAGCAAAGTTCATTACATTGCTAAATGCCAAATTCATATTGTTATGAGAATGAAAACCTATACGAATTTCTTTTGAAAGTCGTTCATGAAACTTTTGAAACAACCTCAATGTATCTAACGATTGCATGTAACCATAGCTATCTACTATATATAAACTATAAGCATTCATTTTGTTTGCTGCATCAATCAATGCTTCAATTTCACTATCATTATACCTCATAGTAACCATTGGTTGTATAAATACCTTATAACCTTTTTCTGAAAGAGCATGGCAAAAATCTAAAGATTTTTTAATTTCTCCATAACGAATTATAACACGTATTCCTTCACAGTATGAAGGGTTCCATTTTGGTATGTCAGCAATTGGAGTATCAGGACCTCTAAATAGAGCGGCATATATTTGGTCATCCAACTTATTTTTAGGTATCAAGCGTGATACTTCTTCAATATTTTGATAAATAGAGAAAGGTTTTTTGTCATCGTTTGAAATTTCAATAGATCCGATCTCAATTATTTCAATCTTAGATTTTTTTATTTTTTCTATAAAGTTTATAGCCACTTCATTTTTAAAAATATTATGCTCTTCACCATTAATCGCAGAATCTTCAAGAGCTAAACCTCCATCTCTTAATGTACAATCTAAAATAGATATTTTTTTTTTCATTTATTAAAACTTTGTATTTGTTTAAGTGTAAATGTACGTATATCTTTTTTTGTTAAAAATGTATCGTACCAGCTAACAACCATTTCTAGTGCTTGCTCAAGGTTCAAACTTGGGCTCCAATCTAAATAAGTTTTGGACTTAGTGCAATCTAATTTTAAATAGTTAGCCTCATGAGGATGGTCATTTGTGTCTAATTTCCACGTCGCACCTTTCCCCCAAAGTTCAGCCATGTGTTTTACAATCCATTGTACCTGCTTAGCGTCATTGTCATTGGGACCAAAATTCCAAGCTCCTGCATAAATCTGTCCTTTTTGAAAGAGTTTTTCAGCAAGTATTAAATAACCAGATAGTGGCTCTAAAACGTGTTGCCATGGACGAATTGCATTAGGAAAGCGAATTAAGGCTGTATAATTTTTTTCAAATGCTCGAATAATATCAGGAATTAGCCGATCATCTGACCAGTCCCCTCCTCCTATTACATTTCCTGATCTGACCGAAGCAAGGGCAATTCTAGATTTTTCATAAAAAGATCGACGAAAGGAATTAGTAAGTAATTCGGAACAGCCCTTACTACTACTATAGGGATCATAGCCTCCCATTGGAGCTTCTTCTTTAAAAGGCTCTGTCATTTCTTTGTTCTCATAACATTTATCAGAAGTCACATTGATCACAGCTTTAACAGAGCTAACTTTTCTCAAAGATTCTAAAACATTTAGTGTTCCCATAACATTTGTAGCATAGGTCTCAATAGGATTTTGATAAGAATATCTTACTAAAGACTGGGCTGCCATATGAATAACTACTTCTGGTTTGGTCTCTAATATTGTTCTATTAACTATTTCATAGTTTCTGATATCTCCTTCAATGCTGACCATATTATCGCTGACACGTGCTTCATGAAAAAGGTTTGGTTTTTTTGGTGGAGATAAAGACAATCCAAACACATTAGCTTTCATCTCCTGCAACCAAAGAGATAACCAGCTTCCCTTAAAACCAGTATGCCCAGTAATTAAAACTCTTTTTCCTTCCCAAAAATCTTTGTTAACAATAGCCACAATTATTTATCTTTATTGAGCCAAGGAGCTTTTCCACTTGACCATAAAGACTCAAGTATATTTTTTTCACGAAGTGTATCCATGGGTTGCCAGAATCCATGATGTTCTGAAACCATAAGTTGATTTTGTTTTGCTAGCTCTGATAATGGGCTAAATTCCCAATGCGTATCATCACCATCTATTAGGTCTAAACAATTTGGAGAAAGAATAAAAAAACCTCCATTAATTAAAGCCCCATCACCACGAGGTTTTTCAGTAAATGCTGTAACTTGTTTATCACTAATCTCCAAAGCCCCATATCTTCCTGGAGGTTGAACGCCTGTAATTGTTGCAAGCTTACCATGCTCACGGTGAAATTTAATCGTGGAAGAAATATCAACATCACTAAGACCATCACCATAAGTAAAACAAAAATCTTTCTCACCTTTAATGTAATCCCTAACTCGTTTCAAACGGCCACCTGTCTGAGTATGATCTCCTGTATCTACCAAGGTTACTTTCCATGGCTCTACATTTTGCTGATGAACTTCCATCTTATTGGTTGACATGTCAAAGGTAACATCTGACATATGTAAAAAATAATTTGCAAAGTATTCCTTGATTACATAACCTTTATACCCACAACAGACGATAAACTCATTTACACCATGTAATGAATAATGCTTCATGATATGCCAAATAATAGGGCGGCCTCCAATATCAACCATTGGCTTTGGTTTATTTTGTGTTTCTTCTGAAATTCTTGTCCCAAGACCTCCAGCAAGAATAACTGCTTTCATATTTCTACTCCTAAATTATTTTTAACATATTTTATTTTCTTTCATATCTTTTATATTTAAAAAAATCTTAAAGAAAGAATCAGCTACAATTGTGTCATTTTTTAAAAGTTTTTCTTTTTTTTCATCTAATGACAATGTTTCGTAATTCGACAGTTCATCAACAGAGCTTATGTAGCCACTCTCAATGTGATTTACATAACCAATTGCCATTTTTTTAGTTAAATCAGTAAAAACTTTATTAAGGTTATCAATTGTCCATTTTTTTTTTAAAATATTATCAAAGTCTAAAACATCATCAGCATAAAAAGCTCCTGGCATTGACAAATACCAGGGTCGACCAAAACATATTACTGGCTTAAAATTTCTTATAGCTTCCCATCCAACACTACCCTCAAGAGTTGCTATAACATCAAAATGTTTAAAAAGTGATGCAGGTTTTTCTTCTGTAGGTAAAACAAATACATTTCTTCTTTTTGAAATAGAGTTCCAAAAATTAGCCCTAGCCATCGGGTCGTTACGTCCTTGGTCAGGATGCTCTTTTATAAAAATTTTTGAATTAGGAGGTGCTAAATATTGAAGTTTATCTATAACTACTGATTGGTCATCATATTTAGAATCCGAAAAACCTTCAGTTGCTTCAGGCTGCACTTTTAAAAAAAAAAGTATCTTTATTGAATTTTTTTGATCTTCTATATAATTTTTTTCTAAACTTATTCGTAGATCGTTAGAAGTCCTATTTATAAATTTATAGGAAAGAAATCTAGATTTATTACCATGCATTAACCAATCAGCTGGTTTTAAATATTTTTTTTTATTATTATAACTAATTATCTTTTTACTTAATTTAAAACCATAGAATATCGGTCTCAAAGCATCTTTTACTAAAGAAATATATTTATTAATTGAATTTAAATAAAAACTTTTTTTCTCCTTAGGCTCTAAAACCCTCAGCATATAAAAAGGGTCAAAAAGTTTGCTTTTTATTGAAATATTTTGTTCTGAAAAGATAGGTAAAGATGTAGAGAACCTACCCATATCTTGCCAGTTTAACATCCAAAAAAAGCGATTACTATGACCTTGATAAACACATACTATCTTTATTTTTTTTATTTTTGCTACTTCTTGTAAGATATTGTCAAAACCCGCCGACGGAGGGCCAACAAACATATATTTAATATTATTTTCGTCTAAAAAACGAATTGCAGCTTTTATATGTATTCTAAAAAAATATAGATAATCAAAAACACCCCCCAGATAATCACCATTTACTCTACTTAGAAAATAACAATATCTATCAAAAAATTCTTTTCTTAATTTATAATAAATTGTTTCAATGTCTTTTTCATATGTTTCAGCATAATCTATTAGGTCATTATCTTTTATGTAAGAAGGTAGGGCAGATTTAAAATTTAAACTTTCGCCGTCAAAAAATTTTTTAGTTTTGTCATATGTACCAAAATATATTGGGGTATGTTCGGAAAAAGCTTTTAAATAAGGCTCTCTACTAGTTTTATCTGCAGTATGAGAAATGAAAATAGACATTCAGTAATAGAGTTATAACACAAAAAGTGTTTTAACTAAATAAGAGCCTCGGTCAATACTGAAATAACTCTTTCTTGGTCTTCTCTTTTAAGGTCTGGATATACTGGGATACTAATTGTTTCTCTATGAAAGGCTTCAGATTCTGGGCAATACCCCTCTTTAAATCCTAATTTTTCAAAAAATGGCTGTCGATATATTGGAATGTAATGAAGATTGGCAAAAATATTTGCCTCTTCTAAATAATCATAAATATCTTTTTGTTTTTTTTTGCATTTTTCAATATTCACTCTTATCGGATATAAATGATAACTAGATTTTGTATTTCCATTTTGGAAAGGCAAAATATACCCAGTGGATGATAGTGATTCGTCATAAAATTTAGCTATATTTCTTCTTGATGATACAAAGCTATCTATTCGATTTAATTGACTAATTCCTAATGCAGCCTGAACATCTGTCATTCTATAGTTATATCCCAATGTTATTTGCTGGTAATTCCATATTTCGTCGTTTTTGCGAGGCTCCATGAACCTGTTGTCACTTGTTATTCCATGGGACTTATGTCTTTTTAATCGTTCAGCTAAATTTTCATCATTGGTTAGAGCCATTCCTCCTTCAATGGTTGTAATAATCTTAATTGGATGAAAACTAAAAACAGCTATGTGACTATATTCACAACAGCCAACTTTTTTTTCTTTATATTCGGCTCCTGCAGCATGTGATGCATCTTCAATAATCTTAAAACCATATTTAATACTTAGAGCAAAAATCTTTTCCATCTCTGATGACTGACCTGCATAGTGAACAGGTATAACAATTTTAGGAAGTCTGCCCTCAGTTTCAGCTTTTTTTAGCTTTTCCTCTAAAGCGTTCACACTAATGTTGTATGTTTTTGGATCTATATCAACAAAATCAACATTAGCTCCACAATAAATTCCACAATTAGCACTTGCAACAAAGCTATTAGGGCTTGTCCATAACCAATCCCCCTTACCTAAATCTAACGCCATACAAGCAACATGTAGAGCACTTGTTGCACTATTTGTAGCCACACCATATTTAGCTCCTGAATAATCAGCAAATTTTTTTTCAAATTCTGGAACCATAGGACCCTGCGTTAGAAAAGTGGAATTTAAAGTTTCAACTACTTTTTCAATATCTTCATTTGAAATAGATTGTTTACTATAAAATAAGTTTTTAATTTTATTGCTCATGTATTTATTAATTTGGTTTAACTTTTAAGCTTTCTGATTCTAAAGTCTAGAAACATTTTTGCCATATCAAAATCTTCTTTATTATCTATATCTATAGCAGACATCCACTCTAATGGTTCAGAGGTATAGTTTGGCAAATAAAAATCTTTTTTTTCAACAAATATATTTCTTTTAGCAATCCACAAAGCACCTGTTGGGCAAAACAATGATGGTAAATCCTGTGAACGTTTATATATTTCTTTTGGAAATAAAAGTTTTGGTTTTCTGTTTTTACTAAGCTTGAAAGCCCAGAATGGGTTCATCCACTCAAACTTGAAACAACTTATTTGAGAAGGAGCATTACTTTTATTAAAAGCTCTAATACCTTTTTGAATATTGGTGGCTGTTCGGAGAGGGCAATTGGCCATTAATTGTGTGACAATATCAAATTTCATGTTCCAATAATTTTCAGCCTGCAATAATGCAGTATGTGTGGCCTTACTAGATGAAGAAAAATCATCTGAATTTGTGTTTCGAAGAAATGGAACTTCTGCCCCATATTTTATACTTATTCTGGCAATCTGCTTGTTATCTGTTGATACTAAAATTTTTTTAAACATCTTAGATTTTATTGCAGCTTCTATAGACCAGGCTATTAAAGGTTTACCACCAAAATTTAAAATATTTTTTTTAGGCAACCTCTTTGAGCCACCGCGTGCTAATATAATTGCAATATTTTTTTTTACCATAAGGTCCAACCACCGTCCACCATCATAACATGCCCTGTCATGCCTGATGTTTTGTTTGAAAGGACGACGTCTATTGGTCCAGCAATTTCTCTTTCTTTAAGCATTCTGCCAGATGGACAAAGATTTGCATATCTTTTTTTAAAATCATTTTTAACTCTTCCTTCTACTCCACCAAACGCAACACAATTTACACGCACATGTTTATTAGCCAGTCGAACTGCGAGCTCTTTAGTAAGCTGAATAAGTGCTGCTTTAGTAACCCCATAGTTTATCGGAGATTTTGTTAATCCTTCTTTATAGAGTTTGGAATTTGGAACAACAGTTCCATAAATAGACCCAACATTAACAATACTAGATAAAGTTTTACTAAATAAGTTTACTAACTTCATAGACAATTCATATGGAACTATCACCCCAAGTTTAAATTCATTTAAAAAATTATCTGAGCTAATTTCTCCTTTTTATTTAATTTTGAATATTCTAAATTTCTAGCATTATTTATCAAGCAGTCTGGCTTTAATTTTTCTTTCTTTAAAGTTTTAATAATAATCCCATACCCTTCTTTTGACATTAAATCGGCTTTAACCAAATACAGGTTTTTTACTTTATGTTGAGTTTTATTTTTCAATTGGTTTAATAAATTTTTAGATCTTCCAATCGCAATGACTCTATCTCCATTATCTAAAAAATATTTAACTAATACTTTTCCCAACTTTCCAGTTGCACCAGTTATAATAATTGTTCGACTCATATTTTTCTTCCCAACTCTATTAGTTCCACTACATCAAGTGTTTGTTGTGAGGGTATTCTTACTTCTTTATTCTTAATTGCCAAAATAAACTCTTGTAAAGCGATTTTAAATGCTTTGAATGTATCATTGTGAAAAAGATCAGTCCACCCATTTACACCAATAACTCTCAGACTAAGAGGAGATATTGATTTACCAGAAGTATGAATATGAACATTTATTTTATTTTCATATTCAATAAATAAAGAGGTTTGATCATTAGAAATCCATTTTTGACTTTTTAACAAAGCACCACGATTTGGAATTAATTGTAGCAAAGGCTCTATTACATGCACAGCATATTTATCCCAATCTTTTGAAACAGTCGCATGAATTGAACAAATTTGACCTACAGTTTTTTTTTGATCCTCAGTTAATCTCAAATTTGAATCATAACGCAAAGCAGAACAGGAAAAAATTTGACCCTCATATTTTTGCATTGAAATAAGTTTTTTAGCACCATTAACAGTTAATGCTAAAGGTTTATCAATATATATTGGTATACCTGCTTCAAGAATAGGATGGGCCATCTCTCGACTTATCTCTGCATCGTCTCGAGCCAATAAAACTGCATCAACAGATCCAATAAATTTTTTAGGATCACTGATTATGTTTTCTATATTTGTTGTTTTTGCAATTTTTTCAGACAAGGAAGTGTTCTGTGTCCAAATATGAGTTACTTTTGCTCCTAAAATTTGATCTTCTGGAAAATTTTGTTTTTCAAGATATCTTGGGATAATTGGGAATCCGCATTTTTCCATTAACTCTCTATCATAACCATTAAATATTGATGACCAGGAATAAGGATGTCCATTTCCTTCGGATATTCCAATTAAACCAAGTTTTATATCTTTGTTCAATCTATTCTCCATTTGGTTGGGTTAACCAAATCAATATCAGAACTATCAATATCTACTGCATTAAATTCTCGTTTATCACTCAAAGTCAAAATACACTGTGTCAGTTGAGTGCTATCTTCAAATCCTAAAATACAATAATCAATTTCTTTAATCTTAATTACAAAATTCAGGGCAGCCTCCAAAAAATCAAATTTTTGATTATGGCAAGCTGAGTGCCATGCATTAAGAATATGTGCCCATGGTTTAAAGTAAGCTGGAATTTGAGATGGTGACATTAACAATAAACCTTGAAGAAATATTGATCTAGCATGAATTTCTATACCTTTATTTTTTAGATATTTTAATGTTCCATCTTTGATGAATCCTTGATCAATTACATTAATTGGAAGTTGTACTATATCTGGTTTAAGACGTTCACAAATACTATCTAAATTTTTAGAATCATAAATAGACACTCCAATTTTTTTTACCAATCCTTTATTTTTAAAATTATTTAAAACTTCACAAATATATTCACCTCCTTTAACCATTACATCGGGCGCGTGATGTACAAGAATTCCATAAATATGATTTTTCCCAAATAAATCTAAAGATTTATTAAATGCTGAAGTTAATTTAAATATATCATCTGTAGTTATTTCGTGCTTTGAAAACTTTTGTGTCTTTGTAATGAAATTAAATCCACTAAAATTTTTTTTTGAAAGACTCTCCTCTGCACCTCCATAGGCTGGAGCAGTATCTATCAGTCTTATTCCTTGTGAATGCGCAATTGAAAGAATATTTAACATTTCTTTATAACCTGTTTTTCCATTGATATTGGAAACTCCATAATCTGAACCCCATTGAGCTGAGCCGAGAACAATCTTTTTAATCATCATCAAATTAATTAATCTGAATGAACCATTTTTTTAAAAGAACTATTGTTTTTTAAAAGCTCATCAAAACTACCTTGAGCCACTAAATTTCCCCCTTCAATTAAAAAAATAGTATCACAATTACGTACTGTATTAAGTCTATGTGCAATCATGATAATTGTAATATTCTCATCAATATTTTGAATTGATTCTATGACAGCTTTTTCAGTTAAATTATCTAATGAATTTGTTGCTTCATCAAAAATTAATAGTTTAGGGTTGTGGTATAGGGCTCTAGCTATACCAATTCTTTGTCGTTGACCTCCTGATAAACGAATTCCACGTTCTCCCACAACACTTTGATAGCCATTTTTAAGTTCATTATTAACTAGATCATGTAAGTTAGCTATTTTAGCAACTCGTTCCACAGCTTTGTAGTCAATATCTTCTTTATCAACACCAAAAGCTATATTTTCAGCTATTGATTCATCTGATAAATAAATTTGTTGAGGGACATATCCAATCATACTTTGCCATCTTCGATAGTTTTGACTATTAATCTCCAATTCATCTACTGTTAGTGAGCCTCTTTCTGGTTTTAATAAACCTAGAATTAAATCAACTGTAGTGGTTTTGCCACTCCCTGTTCCCCCAACTATTCCGATTTTTTGTTTACATTTAATACTAAGGTTTATATTTTTTAACACAGGCTGAGACTCATTGGGGTAAGTAAAAAATACTTTTTTTAGCTCAATTGAATCTTTAAAATCTATTTTTTCTTTTTTATTATTTTCTGTTTCTTTTTCTAAACTTATTAGATCTTCATATATAGAGTCTAAAACTGGACCTACAAATTTTAGTTGTGTTAAAGAACTATAAATTTGTTGAAGAGCTGGCATAAACCGATAGCCTGCAAAAGCATAGAGTGCTATAATAGGTATTGCGTCAGTGAAACCTTTTTGTGCAATTATATAGAGTAAAGCTAATAGCATTCCACCAAAAGCAACCATCTCAAGAGCATATTTTGGTAGCTGTCTTACTATGGAAGCAGTTGCTTCTTTTTCAGCATAATTTTTTGCTGGAGTTGAAAAATGATCTATAAAAAATCTTTCTAAACCACCAACTTTTACTTCCTTAAAAGCTCCAAAAGCCTCACTTATAACTTTAAAACGTAATTCATTTGCTTGTGCACGTTTAACACCAAGTTTATTTAAGAAATTACTAACAGCTTTATATATCAGTCCATATGCAAGACCAAGAACCAGACAAACAATCAATGAAGCCATTGGATTAACAAATAAAATCATACCCATAATGGCGATTGCTACCGCTCCTTGAGATACAAGACTCATCATTGGCATTAAGCATCCATTGACTATAGCGCTGACTTCAGAAAGTATACTCTTAGAAATTTCAGCTGAATTACGATTTAAAAACCATTTATATGGTTGATATAAGTAACCTTCTACTAAACGTTTGCCAAGCTTATACTCATGCATTAACGCAAACCGTAACTGCATATAAGTAGTTAAACTTTTAAAAGCTAACGAAAAAACTAGTAAAGCAAAAGCAGCTAGTCCAAGAAATAAAATAAAATCATCTTTTTTTTCAAATTCAAAAAAAATAAATAGTTTAGAAAGAATTAAGTTTGTTTCAATAATTTGAGGATTTGCTAAAACAGCAATAAATGGCATTATTGATGCAACTCCAATCATATCCAGAAAAGCCATTACCAAAGTCATGAGCAAAAGCATAAACCCAATTTTTTGCTCTCTATGTGATAAAAGTTTAATTATTTTTTTAATAATCATAAGTAATTAAAGTATTAATATATTAAAATTTAACGATAAACTATTTTTATTGAAAAACTCAATTAGATTAAGTTTCTTTAAAAGAATTGCTCATAATTTAAAGTTTTTTTATTTTTCTATTATAAAATCAGAAAATGTAAATTTTATCTTCTAAAAAATCCTATTTGTAGAGAATAAACTATCATCAGATAATTATTAAAAAAACTTCCATTTGGAGATAAAGGCCAAAGCGTAATGAGTAAACCTGAAAGAAGACAAATTTGATAATCAGTAAGTAATGCTTGTTTGTTTAAAAAATTATTCCAAGTATGTTTAATCACCAAATATAGAAGATAAATTAAAATTCCTATTAAAAATAGAAATCCCATAATCCCAGTTTCTGCAAGTAGCTGAATATAAAAATTATGTGGGTGTGTATCACATGGTCTGCTTCCAGCTGCATATTTTGGATTACTACATTTAACTCTAAACAATTTTGGTCCATGACCTAAAAGAGGTTTATCTAAAAACATATTTAAAGCAGTTCTATAAAGAGAATCATGCTGTGGAGTAAATATTTTTTTTTCTTTTGAGATGTTATCTATACCAAAACTTTTAATTGGTTGGTCTATATAACGATCATAATAGTTGTCATCATTCATAATTAACAAAACTACGGAGCAAATCGAGATTATAAAAACTAGCGATCGAAGTCTACGATAATTTTGAATAAAAAATATATTAAAGACAATAAATAGATTTAAAAAAAAGAATGAAGTTCTTTCTCCAGACATAAAAATTATAATATAAAGTAAAATAAAAAAAATAAAAAATGAATAAACCTCAAAAGAACTTTTATTTTTTCTAACAATAAATAAGGCTAGAAATAAAGGTAATAATCTTACAAGATAAGAGCCTAGAATAAGTTCTTCTCTAAAAAAAGAAGAAACTCTAACTCCCTGAAGGGGATAGCCAAGAATATTAAATCCAGTGAAGTATTGAATATATCCATCAACAATTAAAGCAAAAAAGGTGACGATAAAAACATAATAAAAATAATCTAGGATTTTTTTATTTTGATCAATTAAAAAGGAAATCAATAAAGCAAAAATACCAATACGAAAATAAAATAAAGAACTCTGAAAACTTAAAAAAATATCTTTAGATAGAAGTGAGGAAATAATACAAATCAAACAAAAAGAGGCAAATAAGTAAAAATATTTGTTATGATAAATTTGATATTGCTTGTGTTTAAAACTATAAAATAAAAACCATAATGCTAAAGAGGATACTAAAAGATCTGGCAAAAAAGGGCCAGTAACCAATAGAGGAACTATCGAGGCACAAACGATGCAAAGAGAATTAAAACTGTATTGATTTTTCATCTCTAGTTTAATAAATGATCTTATTTTATAAATAACACCTAGTTATCATACCCTGGTTATTATTTTTTTTGATATAAATAAAAGTGAGATAAAAAAACCTAAAATTAATCCTAAAAAAATAGGTTTATTTCTATTTGCAGGAATTTCTTTGATAAAAGCTCTCTGCGTGATGGGTATCCACAAGACTTCTGCATCTGGAAGTGTAAATCTAATTTCTTCACCAGAACTATTACTTAGGGTATCTATTGATTTAGTAAATGTTTCTAAATTATCTTTTGCTATCTCCAGCTCTTTTGATAGCATTATAGAGCCTTTCATATAGTCATTTCCTTCAAGGTATACTGCACCGAGCTCTTTGGTAAAAAAAGTAGGTATATCCATTTTAAGTAATAAGGTAACATCTAAAGCTGCAGACAACCTTGTTATGGTTCTTTTTAATTGAGATTGAACATTCACCACATGATCCAAAAATGTTTCTTTTGCACATTTATAAATATAGTTATTCAATAGAAGATGACCCTGAACTTCTTCAGGAAAGTTTATAACAAATTCCGAAATAAGAGGATCACCATCATTATTGCCATTCTTTATAATTTGCACAAACGATTCTTTGCCTTCAAGATAAGAACTTAATGTAATCGAATTTTCAGTTAGATATTTTCTTAAAGATTCTGCACTTTCATCTTCTTTAATAAACCTTTCAAAGTTAACTTTGGATAATATTTTCCTCAATAGTGCATTATTGAAAATGTTAACTACATCTTTTGTTTTGCTCACTTCTGGAGATAATATATTTCCTAGTAATTGCTTATTGAATATACTAACTACTTGAATTTTTTTAAACGTTGGGTCTGCTAAACTATAAATCTGAACATTTGAATAAAAGCTACTTTTTTGGGTTGTAGAATATAGGTATCCTAGTGAGCCAAAGATTAAGCAGATAATAATAATTAATAATTTCTCTTCAAATAAAATTTTAATAAGTGAAATTAAGTCAAAAGTTTCATCTTTTTTATTTTCTTGAGAATTGTTCATATTTTAAAAGTTATATTACTTGAGGTACAATATATATGAGCCATATAATAGAATAGAATATAACATTTTTTTTAAATCTAATCTATAATCATTAATTATCTCTAAATTTTAATAAACATTTTTTTAAAATCTATTACAAAATCTAATATCTAAAAATTTTTTTCAGTGCATAAATCAAGCCAATTGAGCTATTAGTACTGGTCAGCTACACGCATTACTGCGCTTCCACATCCAGCCTATCAAC
>MDTF01007252.1_pt1 | contig 17439 bp, 18 predicted proteins | sample 811191 | NCBI WGS metagenome assembly MDTF01 (sample SAMN05326649, study PRJNA326480) | marine metagenome | isolation source: seawater | place: Southern Ocean | collected 2011 | reverse complement strand
TAAAATTAACTTTATAATCTCTCTTGTCAGAAATTTCTTGTTTTGAGTAGGTTAAATTTTTTAATGGTATAAATTTACCAATTACATCAAGAACAAATTTTTTGGAATAGTTTTGTTTTGAGTTTCCAACATTAAATATATTGATCTTTTTTTTGCTATCGATCGAATATACAATGGCTCTCGCTACATCACTTACATGACAATATGGTCTCCATGTGTTTTGTCCAAAGATATTTAGTTTCTTTTTTAAATGAAGATCTCTAGTAAACTGATTTATGGTTAGATCAAACCTCATTCTTTCTGCTACACCAAAAACTGTAGCAAATCTCATAATAGTCAATTGCATATTAATATTTTTTGATTGCTTAATCATAAAATTTTCAAAATCAACTTTCGTCTCTGCATAAAGTGAAAGTGGTTTTAGTTTTGTATTTTCATTAGCTAATGATTTACTTTTAACTATTCCATAATTTGAACAAGTTGATGAAAAAATAAATTTATCAACATTGTACTTTTCACTTAATTTAAAAATTTTTTTTGAAGAAACAACATTAGTAAGTCTAGTTAATTTTTTTTGTAATTTTGAAGCGGGGTCCCCAACTATTCCTGCTAAATGAACAATAATATTAACTTTTTCTTTTTTTAAAATTTTTTCAAATTTGTATAAATTATTAATATCACATTTTGAAAATGCATAATTTTTATTTTTTATAAATTTTTTTATAAACTGAGTTTTTGAATGTTTCAAATTATCTACAGCAATAACTTTAAAACCCTTTTTTAAGGCAAGTGAGGTTAGAGCAGTTCCTATATATCCAGCACCTCCTGTTATTAAAATTTTAGACATTAAGTTCCTATAGTGTTAATTAATTATATTTAATTCATCTTTTTTTACACTATTTGAAATTAAAATAAATATAATAAAATATGATTCATAATTATAATATTGTAATTTTCAAAAAAACTAACTTGTATATAAATAAAATTAATTATTAAAATAAGTTTAATATAATAAAAAAAAAATGTTTACTCATAGGTACCAGAATCGAAGCCTTAAGAACTGTAGAAAAATTAATAAATGTAAAATTAATCATTACAAATAAAAATAGCTATATTGACAATAATAGAAAAAATAAAATTCTTGTCGATAAAAAAAATAAAAAAAAATACATACTTTGATTGATAACATGGATGTAGATATTGTGTTTAGTGCAGGCTATCCATACATACTATCTAAAAAAATTATTAATAATAAATAAAAGATATTTTTAAATAGTCATCCAAGCTATTTGCCATTTTATAGAGGTCAAAAAAGTATACTAGATGCATTCAATAATGGGGAAAAATTTTATGGTGTAACTCTTCATTTTATGAAAGAGATTGTTGATACTGGTAAAATAATTCATCAAGAGAAAATAAAACTTGAAAATAAAGAACTAAAATTAATTTATAATGATATTTTTTCGAAATTAGAACCTAGGATTATTAAAAAAGGTTTACTTAAAATATTATAAATACTTTTTGTAAAATTTTATTTTTTATATTTGATTTTAAATTCCACTCTTAATGGGGCTATGACATTTTTTTTCAGTTAATCTTTTTAGTCTAATATCTCAGTATCAAGATGATAACAATGTAGTCTATCAGAATATTTTTTATATAAAATTGGATATTTTTTCTTCCAAGAGTTTTTAAGTTGTTTGTAAACTTCAGGATTATTTATCCTTTTACCAACATAATAATTGTGATTGTGTGTGGACATTGAATTCTTAAATTTAAATAATCTATCTTCTTTATTATTAGTATTGCCACCACCTAAATGAAGAACTTGAAAATTTTTTTTTTTTGCATGCAGCGCTGCATTATATATTATTAAATTATTTATTCCAGGATAGTCATAGTGTTTCGATGCTGACAAATGATAATGACAAGTTTTTTTCCCATTAAGAAAAATACCAATTGCAATTGTTTCTAAATTTTTTTTTTTTACAACTGACATAAATCCATTATCTACAATAAGGTTGAACAATTTTTCAAAATATGATGATGAAAAAAGAGTTTCTTTTTTTGCATCTTTATTCGTCATTAAATCAAGATAAAGTTTTTTAAAATAATTAAAATCTTTCTTTTCATGACTAATAAATGTTTCTGTTGATTTTAAAGCTTTTCTAATCATATTTTTTACTTTAGATTTAAATGGTGAAAAATGTTCATCCTCTACTTTACTCAAATCAAGACTGCATGTAATACGATTTTCTAAAATTTCAAATTCAGGACTTGTATATAAACTAATATCAAATAATGGATGACATCTGACAAACTCAGAAACAATATTGTTTGATTTGACCCATAAAAGAAATTTTTTGTTACTATCTTTAATAAATTTAATATCTGAGTTATTTGAGATTGGACCACCATAACCGTAAGCAGTTTCAATATCATAATAATCATGACAATTAAAATTTTCAAATGAAGGTGATTTGATCTTGATAAATGGATTTATCCATATTTTGTCTTTATCTTTGTTATAAAATATAAAACCTTCTGATTTATCTTCATTGCAATTTAATGTTACATAGTCTGGGTGAAAATAAATATCCTGATATTCAATAGGGAATTTTGAAATAATATTTAACCATTCCAACCTATCATTAGCCGCACTTAATATCATATATTTCCTGAATTTTTGCTATTTAAAAATCTAAATCCAATTTCTATATATCTAATTTTTGTTTTTGAAATATGATCTAGATAAAAAATAATATCTCTTTTCTTAAATGACCAGTTGTTATAATAACCACCATCTCTAAAAGAGCAGTCAAGATTTATTATTTTTTTATTATTCATATCATTTGTAATTAATACTTTTATTTATTAGCAAAGTATTCCTTAAAATTTTGTAGAAATTTTTTATTATGTCCTTTTGGATGTTTTAAAAAATAATCTTTAAATAATTTATATCTTATTGAATTTGTAACCATGTTACTTTCAAGATGACTTTTTACTAGTTTATTATCAATATATATCGGTTTAGATTTAAAGAAGTTTGCCGTATTCACAATACTTTTATTTAGAGCTATTTTTTTTTCAATTTCTTTTGATGTTAAAAACAGTATTTTTTTTTTAAACAAAACTGCAAAAGAAAGGGCTGTTGACTGATGTATCAGCACTAAATCTGCTTTACTTACTAATTCTGCGGTTTTATTTATATAATTTTTATATTTGCCATAATGTTTTTGATATGTACTTGGATGTGCGGCTATTTTAATAGTCATATTAAAATTTTTTTCAATAAAGCCAAAAAAAATTTTCATTTGAATAAAATAATTATCTGGATTATCCCAATTAATTTTTTTGTTTCTGGTGATGTCTGGATGATATATCAAATTTTCATCTATAAAAACTGCATTTTTTTTTATTGTATTTCTGTTTATTGTATTTCTTTTTAATTTACTTTTTATTGTTAAATATTTTTCATAATCATAATGATGAATATAAATTTTATTTTCACTTTTATATAAATGCTGAAAATTTCTAGAAGCAACTTCAATAATATACTGATAATTAATTTTTTTATGGAAAAATTTTTGTATAAATTTTGATTTATAATAAGTAAATTTGTTAATATGTTTTGTATCCCTAATTTTCATTAATGGTACATTTAGCTCAATTAAACACTTAAAAATTTTTTTAGTTTCTATTGAATAATTTTCTACAAAATATGGAATTATCATGTCTGGATTAATTTTTTTGATCTTTTGCAAAAGAATTTTTAAGCTTGTAACTTTAATTATACTTAGGTTTTTGAGGGATTTAATTTTTTTTTTAGCGTTGATAGTGCCAAAGTGAAGAATTGAAGAAATGTCCAATACAAATATTTTATATTGTTCTCTTAAACAGTTTACATAATTTTTACGTAAAACAGAATTGTCAACTTCCTTCCAAGATATAATTATTATTTTCTTAATTATGATCACTTTAAATACTAATTTATTAATGTATAATTCAATAATTAAATTATGAAAGATAAAAAAACTTACATTATTGCTGAAGCCGGAGTTAACCATAACGGTAGTTTGAAAAAAGCATTCAAATTAGTTGATGTAGCAAAGGACTCGGGCGCTGATGCAATTAAATTTCAATTATATAGAATAGAGGAAAAAATATCAAAAATTGCTTTTATTCATAAATACCAAAAGAAAAATGTTGGGAATAAGTCCATGAAAAACATGGCTCAGAAATATGAATTAGCGTGGGAAAAGCATATAATTATTAAGGCTTATTGTGAAAAAAAGAAAATTAAATATATGTCCTCTATAACAGACATTAAATCGTGTGATTTTTTGTTGAAAAAACTCAATACTAAAGTTTTTAAGATTAGTTCTGGTGAAATAACAAACTTAAATTTTTTAAAATATTGTGCACATAAAAATGTGCCTATTATATTAAGTACAGGCATGAGCAATGAAAAAGAGATTTCTAATGCTGTTAAATTAATAAAAAAAATATCAAACAGTAAATTATATTTATTACACTGTATTTCATTATATCCAACTCCAATTGAAATATTAAATATTAGATATATGAATACTTTAAAAAAAAAATACAAATGTGAAGTAGGCTTTAGTGATCATTCAGAAGGCTACCTCGCGTCCTGCATTGCTGTAGCTACTGGTGCAAGAATAATTGAAAAACACTTTACTATTAACAAAAAACTCCCTGGACCAGATCATGCTATGTCACTAAGCCCTAAGGAACTAAAAGAATTTGTAAAAAAAATTAGAGAAACAGAATTAATATTAGGAGATAGTAAAAAAAAAATATCTTCTGATGAGAAAGAAATGATTAAAGTTGCTAGAAGAGGAATTATTGCTATAAAAGATATTAATAAAAATGAAATTTTTACAAACAATAATACTTCTATTATGAGACCTTGTCTTGGATTAGGAGCTGACCAAATTAACAATGTACTAGGAAAATTTTCGTCAAAATATATTAAAAAAAATACTCCAATAATTGTTTCAATGATAAAATAATTATATTTAAAAAGTGACCAACAAAATTAATTTATCTTTCTTTTCTAATTCTAGGTCTGAATTTGGTTTAATTAATCAAATTATTAAAGAATTAAAAAAATATAAAAAATTTAAATATACGGTTTTTTTATCAGGTACTCATTTTTCAAATAAATATGGAAACTCACTAAATGAAATTAAATCAGCAAATATAAAATATGAAAGTGTTTTTAAGTATAATCTAAATGAAACGTCAGAACAAAATATAATAAAAAACTTATCTCTTAACGCTATAAATCTTTCAAAGATTTTTAAAAATGTTGATAATGTAGTTTTATTTGGTGATAGGATTGATTTAATGCCAATTATGCTAAATTCTATAATTTATAATAAAAAAATTATTCATTTTGGAGGTGGCGAAGAAACACAAGGATCAATTGATAATAAAATTAGAAAAATTATTTCTAGTGCTTCGGGTACACACTTTGTTTCTGCACCTCAATATAAAAAAAATCTAATTAAGTTTGGTATTCCAAAAAAAAATATTTTTGTTGTAGGAACACTTAGTGTGGAGAAAAAAATGAAATTAAAGAAAAGTAATATTTTTTTAAAGGATAATCACAATAAACATTTGGTCAGTTTAACTTATCATCCAATTCACCTAAATAATTCATTATCTGAACTAAATCAAATTAAAATTATTTTAAATGCTCTTGAAAAATTTAAAGAAAAAATATTTGTAATTATAAGTGCTCCCGGGTATGAAAAAAATTCTGAAAAAATAATAAATTTTTTTGAAAAATGGGTTAAGAAGAAAAAAAACTACAGATTTTATAAATCATTAGGTATAAATAATTATACAAACCTAATAAAAAAATCTAAATTTGTAATTGGAAATTCTTCAAGTGGAGTAATAATGGCACCGTTCTTTAATATACCATCTATTAATATAGGTGATAGACAAAAAGGAAGGCTCTTGCACAAAAGTGTTTTTAATTGTGAACTAAATGAGTCAAAAATATTTTTTAAAATAAAAAAAATTTTAGAAAACAAAAAAAAAGAGAGAAAGATTAGATTTCTTCTTGGAGATGGTAATGCAGCAAGAAAATCTATTAAAATTCTTAACAAAATTTTAATAAAATAATGGAACATGAAACATTTATTATTGAACCTACAGATAAAATTTTATGGAATAAATTCTTAAACACAATTCCAGATGATAAAAAAGATATTTATTATTTAGCTGATTATGTAAATTTATATAAAAATAAAGTATGCGAACCAAAATGTTTTATTTATAAATCTAAGGATAATATTTTTTTTTACCCTTTCATTAAAAGAAGTATTCTTAAAACTAAATATTATGACCTCATAACACCTTATGGGTATGGTGGGGCAATTATGAAAAATAATGATATTGAATTTACTTTAAGTGCTCTTAAAAATTTAACAAATTATATTAATGAAAATAACATTATTAGTGAACAAATAAAATTTCATCCATTACTTAAAAATTATGAAATTTATAAAAAAACTAATTCTCATAAAATATATATGGCTTGTAATACTGTAACTATAGATTGTGCAAATGAAATTAATTTTATGTGGTCCAAAATTTATAAAAAATCAAATAAAGAAAAAATAAAAAAAATTCAAAATAAAAAAGCAAAAATTTTTTTCTCTAATAATAAAAGTTCAATTATAAAATTTCGTGAAATTTATAATAACAATCTTGAAAACATTAATGCTAAAAAAAAATATTATTTTGAATTAGAATATTATTATTCATTTTTAAATAATTTAAATAACAATTTTTTTATTGCACATTTAGAAATTGAAAATGAAATTTTAGCTTCTCAATTGGTAATTTATGATAAAAATTATGGTCATACACATCTTCAAGGCACTTCAATAAAAGGAAAAAAATTAGGTGTTACCAATCTTTTGAAACATGAAGTAATAATGAAAGCTAAAGAGATGAAATTAAAATATCTTCATTTTGGTGGGGGTAGAACTGACGATGAAAATGACAGTTTATTAAAATTTAAAAAGGGGTTCTCAAACACTCTTTCTGAATTTTTTATTGCTGAAAAAATTTATAACAATAATATTTATAATGATCTAATAATTGATACTAATGATAAAATGTTTTATTCATATCGAAATGATAACTTTATTACATAAATGAAATCATTATTTATTGGAACTAGAATTGAAGCTTTAGAAAAGCTTGAAGAGTTCACTGATGTAATTAATATAATCACTACTAAAGATAGCTTTGTTGATAATAAAAAAAGTAAAAAAACTATCGTAAATATAAATAATAAAGATTATATAAATTCAGTTATTTCAAAAACTAATGCAGAACTGATATTTAGTGCTGGATATCCTTATATCTTACCAAAAAATATTATTTCAATTGATAAAATTTTTATCAATTCACACCCTAGTTATCTACCACACTATAAAGGCCGTGAATGCATAAAAAGAGCATATCTAAATAATGAAAAAAATTATGGTTGTACATTACATTATATGAGTGAAAAAGTAGATGAAGGAAAAATTATTTATCAAAGTAAATTTCCATTAAATGGTCGTTCATTATATGAATTATACGAGTATATGTTTTCCAAATGTGAGGTAGATGTTGTTCAACAAGGCTTAAAAAAAATTTTATTAAATAAATGAGAAAAGCATTATGGATGTGATTATACTATTAAAAGAGGGCATAATAGATTAAATAAGAAATTCGACAGAGATAATTAATTATTTAGATACAATAGATTAATCATGAAAATAAAACCTTACAATCAGAAATATAAAATCGAAAAACAAGACCACACTAATACTATTAAATCATTATTAAATTAGCTAAGATTAGAAGTTATTAATGAAAATTAATTTAATTGGAGAAATTGGCTTAAATCATCTGGGTAATAAAAAATATCTAGAAGAATACCGTAATATTTTGAGTAAAAATAAGATTGATGGAATTAGTATACAGATACCACAAAAATCTTTAATGGATAGTGGTCAAAAAAAATTTTTATTAACAGATTCGAAAATTACTGAATTCGTAAAATTTGCAAAAAAAAAATTTAAATTAGTTGGCATTACAACTAGTGATAAATCAAAAATTAATTTTTTCAATAAACTAAATATTGATTTCTTTAAAGTTACAAGTGGTATGATTTCAAACATTCATTTAATAAAGAAAATGCAAAAAAGTAAAATAAAAAAGATTTATTTATCGACAGGATTCTCCAATTATGCAGAAATTGATAAAATTTTAAAAAAAGTTACAAAAAATAAAATTTCTTTAATTCATACCTCATTTAAAAATAATGAAATAAATTTAAGAAGAATTTTAATTCTAAAAAAAAAATTTAATTTACCAGTTGCTTATGGAAATCATAGTATTGTTTTAGAAACATTATCAAATGCTGTTTTCTATGAACCAGAAGCACTATTTTTTTATGTTAAATTGAATAAAAGAATAAAATACCCAGATCACAATCATGCTATAAAACTAAGTGAATTAAAGAATGTTATTAAAAAAATAAAATATAATATAGATATGTCAGGAGCAATTTAATTATGAATAAATTTAGTTATAAAAATAAAACAATTTTGATAACAGCTGGTTCTAAAGGGATAGGTTTAGCTTTAGCAAAAGAATTTGCAATAAGTGGAGCTAAAGTTGCAATTTGTAGTAGAGATCTTTCAAATTTAAAAAGAGCAAAAAAAATAATTTTAAATGAAAGTCTACAAAATAAAATTCTAATATTAAAATATGATTTGAATAATACAAAAAATATAAAACAGCTTTTCTTAAAAACAGAAAAATACTTTAAATCAAAAATTGATATATTAATAAATAATTCTGGAGGACCACAGCCAAAAATGATTTTAGAAACTAAATCTAAAGATTGGGAAGATGCATTAAATATAAATTTAAAAAGTTCAATTTATGCTAGTATTTTAGCTATAAAGGAAATGAAAAAAAAAAAATGGGGACGTATAATAAATTTAACATCTAGCACAGCAAAAGAACCTGCAAAAAAAATGTGCCTATCTAACGTCACAAGGGCTGGTCTCACATCCTTTGGAAAAACATTATCCTTGGAAGTTGCAGAATATGGAATAACAGTAAATACAATTCTTACAGGTGGTGTTTTGACAGATAGGTTAAAAAATTTAATCAAAAAGAGAATTAAAAAAACTAATTTAAATCTCAATAGTGAAATAACTAAAATTTCAAAAAATATTCCTGTTGGAAGAATAGCAGAACCAATTGAATTTATTCAGCTAATCCTTTTTTTAGCCTCAGAAAACTCAAGTTATATAACTGGAGCCGCCATTTCCGTTGATGGGGGCTCTTCTAAAAGTATTTTTTAAAAATTAAATAAGGGGTGTTATTAATGAAATATATTGTACATAGATAATTAAAATTAATTAAATTTAATTAACGAGGAATCTAAATGCAAAAAATTTTAATAACAGGTGGTGCAGGATATATAGGAACAGTTCTTACTTCATTAGCTTTAAAAAAAGGATTTAGTGTTATATTGTTACCAAGTAGTCCAAAAATAATTAAATAATTTTATTTTAATAATAAATTATTTAATATATTTTCTATGTTTCTTGACTTTATCTTAACATTTTTAATGTTTTCACTTGCATAGATAAATATAGCTATACTTTTCTCTAAATGTTTACTTGATATTGGAAATTTATTGAGTAATTTTTTTTTACTTACTCCATAGTTTTTAAATATATGATCCCAGTATTTTGCAAAGTGCCATTCAAGTGCATCAGGTATGTTTTTTGTAGGTATATTTTTTTTTATAATTTCAGACAAAAATTTTTTTGATATTTTATCATTTTCAAAATTAAAAATAATACAATCTTTTAATGCTGTGCTTTGTGTTGGTATCTTTCTGATTGTTATTTCTGGATATTTTTTTAAAATTTTCTCATAAATATTATAATATTTTTTATTTTGGTTAATAATTTTGGGCATTTTTTTAAGTTGTACCAAACCAATAGCACCTACAATTTCACTAACCCTATAGTTAAAACCAGGTATTCTGTGTGTGTCCTTACCTCGTGGATACTTAGGATTATTCTCATGCCCATGATCTCTATATTCCCTGCATAATTCAAAAAGTTTTTTATTGTTAGTTGTTACCATGCCACCTTCACCAGTGGTCATTGTTTTACCATTATCAAAACTCCAGGCACACATATCAAATTGATTACCTAGTGTTTGATTTTTCCATTTAGCTCCTAATGATTCACAATTATCATCTATCACAAGTATCTTATTTTTTTTTGCAATTAAATTTATTTTATCAACTTCAGCTGCTACACCAAGCATATGCACAGGAATTATAGCTTTGGTCTTTTTTGTAATTTTATTCTTTAAATCTATTGGACACATATTTAAGGTTTCATTTACTTCCGTGATAATTGGTTTAGCTCCTACAGCTATGATTGCCTCAACAACAGCTACAAATGTAAATGATTGTGTTATCACCTCATCACCATATTTGATACCTGCCGCTATCAGAGCCACTTTTATAGCTGCAGTTCCTGATGATACACATACTGCGTATTTCGAGCCTACGAATTTAGAAAACTTATTTTCAAATTCAATTACTTTTTGTCCACTTTTAAAAATTGGTTTTTGAATTTCACTTTTTTTAAAATTAAATAAGTCATTAATGGCCTTCTTTTCCTTATTATCAATGTATTCCCAACCTGGCATATTACTTTAATACTTTTTTGATTATTTTTTTTAACTCAATACGTGTAATATTTATAGGGTTTTTTTGCAGTGGCAAGAAGTTTTTGTTTTTAAATGCTTCAAATGTTTTAGTTTCAATATCTTTTTTATTAGAAAGAATTAATTTAGTTTCTAAAATTTCTTTTTTTATATTATTTTGTATTTTTTTTAAAATTTTTAATATTTTAAAAGAGTTTTCTTTTGAATTAGATTTTTTATCTAATATATCACCATAATGATAATATCTTTTATTTATATTAAATTTTATAAATTCAATAGCAGAAAAGCAGTATGACAAAGGTTGACTTATTCTATAATTGGAAGAGAAAAAATAATTAATCACACCACATGGGCCAGAAGAAGAATTTGACAATGAAAGCATAGAAAATATACATCCCCATTGTAAATTTTCATAATCCTTAATATTTAATTTTTTTTTTAATAAAGATTTTGCTAAAAGATTAAATGAAATTTTAGAAAAATATTTTGTTATTTCATTTGAGTCTTCAGTCACAAAAGTTTCAAGAGCTCTCATTATGGAGGCAATTGAGGATTGATAAATAATTTTTTTAGGTGCTTGAGAAATAATAAATGGGTCAAGTATAGCAAGTATAGGATAATTTTTTTCAGTATTTATTCCTAACTTTTTCTTATTATCACTATCAGTAAAAACAGCATTATAAGTAACCTCTGAACCTGTCGAAGTTGTAGATGGTATAGCTATTACTGGTATAGGATTATTTAGATTCTTTGGAAATCCCATCAATTTAAGAGAATTAACAGGGTTCGTATATAAAGTTGCTAAACCTTTGGCAAAATCCATAGTGCTGCCACCTCCTATTGCAACTATACAATCAATCTTAATATTCTTAATTTTTTTAATATATTCATTAAGCATTTGATAGGTGGGTTCTACATTAAATTTAATAAACAACTTATTCTTAATAGTCTTCGTATTTTTTTTTATATAAATATTTTTTTTTAACACATCATCACAAATTAAAAGTTCATTTTTAAAATTTAAATCAATAATATTTTTTTTTAGTGATTTAAGAGATTTATTGCCAGAGATTATATTTACTTTTAATTTTAGTTGATGCATTTTTATAAGAAATTTTTTAAGATAGATTTATCAAAGTTATCATCTAAGTCTATAGAATGTTTCTTCTCCATTTTAAAAAAGGATGCTTTATGATTAATCAAATTTTTGTTATCTAAATAATATTTTAAATTGGATATAAAAATACTACCATTTATAAAGTAAAAATTTTTATACTCTTGTCTATTATGAAATTTTTTTTTTTCTATTATGACTTTAATTGGTAAATTTTTATCAAAGTATATAAGTTCATTTGGATGATTAATTGGTTTACTTATTGAAAATAATATCTTACTTTTTTTTTTTTTAAAATACCTTATAGCATCATCAATATCTAAATTCGAACGTTGTGGTGATGTTGGTTGCAAAATTATTATATTTTTTATTATAGCATTTTCTTTTTCAGAAATTCTTTTTGCAGCATCAATAATAGCCTCTTTAATATTACTTTTGGATGTTGAAAGTTTATCATCTCTTGTTATCAGATTAATTTTTTTGTATTTTGGAAGAATCTTAATAATTCTCTCATCATTTGTGGTTAAATAAATCTTTTCTACTAACTTTGATTTTGACGCACTTTTAAATGTGTATTCAATAAGTTTTTTTTTTTTAATTAAAGTTATATTCTTATTTTTTATTCCTTTAGATCCTTTCCTGGCAGGTATTATTGCTAAATAATTAATAGTTTTTTTCATTTACATCATTGAGGATACGGCTTTTTTATACTCAGACCATGTGCCAACATCATGCCATTTTTTTTCAGAGATTTGATATAAACCAATTTTTTTATTATTTTTTTGTAAAATTTTTATAAATTCATTAAAATTACATGATCTATTTTTTTTTAACAAATTTATTGTATCTCTGTTTATAACATAAGAACCGATATTAATTAAATATTTAAGTTCAGGTTTTTCAGTTATGTTTAAGAGTTCATTTTTATTTTTTTTATCACAAACTCCATAAGGTATTACATATTTTTTTTTTACAACCATCATTGTTAGAGAATTTTTATTTTGAATATGAAATTTACTAATTTTTTTAAAGTCATAATTTATAAATGTATCACAATTAGTTACAAAGAAAAATTTACTATTAATCTTTTTTAATTTAGAAAGTGCACCAGCTGTACCTAAGGGTTTCTTTTCCTCTATAAAAGTAATTTTTTTTTTTTAATGTTTTTCTTCAAAATAAGATTTGATAATTTTTGATTTTTCATTAATAGAAATATAAAATTTAGTAAATCCTTTTGACTTAAATTTATCAATAATTCTAGAAATTATAGTTTTACCATTAATTGGAATCAAGGGCTTGGGCAATACTTCAGTAAATGGATTCAGTCTAGTACCCTTACCTCCAGCCATTATTATAACTGGCACAGGAGATTTTTTAATAGTAATTTTTTTTCTTTTAAATGCATGCTTTTTAGAAATTATTTTTAATATTATATTTTTTTCATTAACAAGCGGTATTGAATCAAGATTATGTAATATAAATAATTTTTTGATTACATTATGCGATGTGTGAATATTAATTTTAACAGGGTTTTTATTACATATACTTTCTACAGTATTGTTTTTATTTTTATTTTTTAATGATGCCCTTCTCCAATCTCCATCAGTCAAAGAACCAATTAAAAAATGGTCTTTATTTATTACGTACAAACATTGCCCACCTAACTTGTCAAATTTTACAAGCGCATTGTTTATTTTTGTTTTATCTTTAATTAAAAAATTTATCATATTTTAGAATCACATATTATAATTATAATTAATTATTTTTTAAAGGGTTTATTTAAAAATTGATTTATATTAATAATTATTTTATCTAAATGTGTCTGATCATATCTTTGATCAATAGGAATAGTGAGTATTTGTTTGCTTAATAATGAAGAAAAATTTTTTTTTGATTGAAATTGTGTAGAAATATCCCAATGAATAGGACAAAAAATTCTATTCAAATTAAGGTTATTTCTCAATTGATTTCTGTTTTTTAAAAATAAAAAAAAACCTAACGGAATATCATGTGCATTTAACTTAAAGTTTAATGTATATCTTTTAGGTAATTTATTTTTTAAATAGTTAAAATTATCTCTCCTAATTTTAAATGATTTTTTTATATCAATTTTCTGTATGATTTTTAAATTATTTTTCTTAATTGGGTGTTTCAAGTCATATAATTTTTGGTCAAATTCTTTAAATATTTTTAAAATTTTTTTTTCTTTTATTAATGATGGTTGAGAATTTGTATTTAAGTATTTTTGTTTAATTTTTCTAATCTTTTGAGAAAATGTTGAGATGTTTCTAGTATCATAAATCCTGTTTTTAGTATTTGAAATATTACACCATCCACCATAATTAAAAACGCCAAATTTTCTTAAACTAAAAAAATAAAATTCATCTTTTTTAAAACTTAATTTTTCTTGTAAAAAAGAATGACTTAGATCATTAATTATAATTGGCTTACAATCGTTATTGTTTAATTTAAAATTTTCTTTAATACCAAAATAATTCATTAATAGTACTGCTGAATTTTTTTTTATCTTTTTTAATTTATTCTTAAAATTATGATCAATATCGTAATAAAATACTTTAAATTCAAACTTCCTTAAAATTAATTCAATTGATTTACAAGTATAAATTGGAATATATATATTCTTTACTTGTTGCTTGTTTATATGAATAAATATTTCATTTAAAGCATGCCTTCCACATGTAAACCAAGTGCCATTGTTAAATTTTTTCAGTAATTTTTTTGATGAGGTATTATAAGAGCTCTCAAACTCACCACCAATATTATCTAATTTTTTCATATCTTATATAAATTTTACTTTAATTTGGATAATATCTTAACTATTTTTTTTGAAGAGCTTCCACCACCAAACAGATATTTCATTTTTGATATCTTTTTTTTAAATTTTTCAGACAAAGCCTTATCTACACTATCCTTGATATTGTTATAATTATTATTACAATTAATAATACTTGAGTGCATTAGCCTACCTTTTTGTCTTTCACCTAAGTTAATTGTTGGAATTTTATGGTATGGGGCTTCATAAATACCACTAGAAGAATTTCCAATTAAAAACTCTGATTTTATTATTAGTTGATTGTATCTTTTGTAACCGAGAGATTTTACAAACCTATACTTAGAATTTTTTTTAATTTTTTGTCTTATAAAATCTATAATTTTATTTGAACCAATTTCTAGGTTTGGATATGTAATAATTACCTTTAAATTATAATGATCTAAAGTTCTAAAAATATTTTTTAAATATCGAGATGAATCAAAGTTTTCTTCTAAATTTGCTGGATGTAATGTCATTAAACAAAATTTATCTTTATAATTTAAATTAAATTTTTTCCAAATTTTTGAGTTTTTATTTAGTTTTTCTATATTTTTTATAACATCTACATTAAGTGCACCAACGTTATGAACATTAATAGGATTTTCTCCCATATTAATTATTCTTTTTTTATAAAATTCAGAAGCTGGAAAATGGCAATATGCTGCCTTGGTAATTATATTTCTGATTTGGTCATCTATTACACCTTTTGTAATCTCACCTCCACCAACATGTATTATTTTTTTTTGATATATAATAGAATTTATAACAATACTTAATGTTTCATATCTATCTCCAAAAATAACTACATAATCAATTTTTGATTTATCAAAAATATTATTAATTTCACTTATATCATTTTTAATATAATTAACTATCGATTTTGGATCATCATTAGACTTAAATGACTTTAATATTTTGAAAATTTTGTGCCCCTGATCTTTAACTTCTTCTATTGTTTTTCCATAGTTTTTAAGTGAGTGTGTTCCACCCACTATTAATTTTATTATAAATATTTTATTTTTTTTTAACTCGTGTAATAAATGATTTACTAATGCAAATTCAGCTCTTGAGGTTGTGAATAAATGAATCCTGACTTTCTTTTTCATTAAGTTTGTTATTGTTTAATATAATTAATAAAAATCGGTTCATTTTTATTAATATCTTTTTTAAGTAATTTTCCTAAAATACTATTAATTTTTTCTGATGGTATGCCTACGATAGGTCTTTTAACGCATGTATTAAATTTAGTAATTTTTTCCCCTTTTTTAATTTTCCTACTTGAAAATACTCCTCTTCTAACTAATTTTTTTAATTTAATCTCATTGCTATTTGGAAGTTTAATACCATTGCCTAAAATTTTTTCTGCTTCTCTAATTTTAGAAATGTATACTTTTAACTCATTTGGGTCTAAAGACATTGAATGATCAGGTCCTTTGAGCTTCTTATTAATAGTAAAGTGTTTTTCTATTATCTTTGCTCCCAATCCAAGCGAAATCATAGCACCCTCAAAACCTAAGCTGTGATCACTAAAACCAGTATCTAATTTAAATTTATTTTTTAATGTAAGAATGCATTTTAGGTTAAGATTTTCATTTTTAGTTGGATAGTCTGAGATGCAGTGTAGCAAATCAATTTTTGTTTTTTTATTTGTTCTTAAAACTTTTAGTGCATTTTTTACCTCTTCAATAGTACTCATTCCTGTACTTAAAATAACCCTGTTACAAAGCTCAGTGGATTTTTTTAATAAACTAAAATTTGTAATTTCTCCTGATCCAATTTTTATAGTCTTTGTTTTCAATATTTTTACGTAAAAATTAATTGAGGCATCATCAAAACATGATGCTAAATATTGAATTTTAAGTTTGTTACAATATTTTTTTATCTTTATATGCGCTGACCATGGTAGATAATAGCTTTTCGCCATATTCATCATTGAGATATTTCCAACTCTTTTTTTTTGAAATGAAGGAACTTTTGCAAAAGTTGATAATTGTTCATACATATCAAAAAGTTGAAATTTAACAGCATCAGCACCAGCTAATTTTGCTATTTTAACTAATTGCATGGCTTTACCAATGTTTCCATTATGATTGATTCCGGCCTCAGCAATTATAAAAGTCTTATGCATAATATAAAATTATTAAGAAATATTGATTAAAGTAATCTCAATATGATATTCTTCATTTTGTTTTTACTCAAGTTATTATTAAAATCCTTGTTAAATAATCTCTAAAACTATATATTTGTTCAATAATTGAACATTATTACTCTAAATTTAAAATATGAGTGTTAAAAAGAAAAATATAGTAATTATTATCTGGAAGCAACTTTCTCCACATATAATAAGTAAGATGTTTCTTAAAGTACTTCAAAAATATTTTGAAATACATATTATTGATATTTCTGAAAATAAAAAAAATAATTTTAAATTCATAAAGTTACTTAAAGCTAAAAATATATATTCTATTAAATTATACAGATTGGATAAAATAAAAAATAAATTGGAGGAAATAAACCCAATATTTATAGTACCTTATTTTATAGAAAATTTTACATTTAATTACTTTAAACTATTTAAATTATTGAAACATACCAAGATTCCTCTTGTTAAATTTTTAGAGCCTGTATACGAGAGAAAATTAAGCCTTTTAAGATTAAAGATAAAAAATATATTAAATTTTAATAAAAT
>MDTF01009704.1_pt1 | contig 17440 bp, 17 predicted proteins | sample 811191 | NCBI WGS metagenome assembly MDTF01 (sample SAMN05326649, study PRJNA326480) | marine metagenome | isolation source: seawater | place: Southern Ocean | collected 2011 | reverse complement strand
TAATAAATTTTTCAAAATTATAAAAAAAAAGAAGTATAATAAAAATTTTACGTTCGAAACTACAAGAGGAAGTAATCCAATTGAAACTGCAAAAAATAACATTAAATTTTTAAAAAAGAGTTTAGATTATTAGAATGATCAATAAATTTTCACTAGAAGGCAGAATTTGTATTGTAACTGGAGGTGCCGGCTTATTGGGATTACAGCATATAGAGACCATTTTAGAAAATGGAGGAATACCTATAGTAATCGATAATAATAAAATTAAACTTAAGAGTTTATCTCAATCTTACTCTAAACAAAAAAAAGAAAAAAAAATTGATTTTTTTTATGCAGATATAACTGATGAAAAAACTATCCTAAAAACAAAAAAATTGATTTTAAAAAAATTTAATAGAATTGATGTATTAATCAATAATGCCTCTGTAGATTATAAAATGAAAAAAAATAATAAGACAAAAAATAAATTAAAATTAGAAAACTTTGATATGAAAATTTTTTCAAAGGATATTGATGTTGGCCTTAAAGGATCTTTAATATGCACAAAGGTATTTGGATATCATATGGCACAATTTAAAGGTGGAGTAATTTTGAATGTTGCCTCAGACTTAGCACTTATTTCCCCTGATCACCGAATTTACAACGACAATGACTACCTTTTTGAAAATGTAAAACCTGTTACATATTCCATGGTAAAACATGGAATTATTGGTTTAACGAAGTATACAGCTAATTATTGGGCAAAAAATAACATAAGATGTAATTCAATCGCACCAGGAGGCATATTTAACAATCAACCCAAAAATTTTATAAAAAAAATTTCTAAACTTATTCCAATGGGAAGAATGGCTAAAGAGGGTGAATATAAGTCAACTATTTTATATTTGATATCTGATGCATCTTCTTATATGACTGGTGCCACAATATCTGTCGACGGAGGCAGAACCATCATATAGAAAATAATAAAATGATTAATGATATTTATTACATAGCAGAAATAGGAATAAACCATAACGGTGATATGGACATAACAAAAAAACTAATTGATGAGGCAAAGTTAGCAGGGTTTCATGCTGTAAAATTCCAAAAAAGAACTATTGATTTAGTTTATTCAAAAGAAATTTTGGATTCTAAACGAGTAAGCCCATGGGGTTCAACTACACGAGAACAAAAAGAGGGTTTAGAATTTGGAACTAAAGAATATGATATTATTGACGCTTATTGTAAAAAAATTGATATTGAATGGTTTGCTTCAGCTTGGGATATAAAAAGCTTAGATTTTTTAGATACTTATAATTGTAAATACAACAAGATTGCATCAGCTATGATTATTGATGAAGATTTTTTACAGCATGTTGCTTCAAAGAAAAAATATACTTTTATTTCAACTGGTATGTCTGAAGTTAAAGATATTGATAAAGCAGTTGAAATTTTTAATAAAAATAATTGTAAATTTGAGCTTATGCATTGTGTGAGCACTTATCCAATGGAACCAAAAGACGCAAATTTAATGACAATTAATGCACTTAGAATAAAATATAAGTGTAACGTAGGTTATAGTGGCCATGAAAATGGTATAGCAGTTTCTTGTGCTGCTAGTTTTTTAAATATTTCATCTTTAGAAAGACACATTACTCTTGATAGAGCAATGTATGGATCAGATCAATCTGCCTCATTAGAACTTAAAGGAATGAAAGAATTAATTACCAATATTGAAAAATATAAAACAGCCTTAGGAGAAGAGAAATTAGGATCAGTATTAGAGGAAGAAAAAACTATTGCCAAAAAACTAAGGGCACATATCAAAAAATAAATTGACGTGTTTTTAATAACTACACCAATAAAAGAATCATGGCCTACAAAAAATCAAGAAATAGTTTTTTTGGGTGAGTGGTGTAAACTTTATGAAGATAGAAAAATTTTAAAAGACTTAAAATCACACACTGTTGATTACCATTGGAATGATAGAAAGAAATTGAAAAAAGACTTTGATTATCTTAATTTTTTATTTGAAAAAACAATTCCACTTATAGCAACTAAACTTAACACAATCCATAAAGTTAATTATACCACAAAATATTGGAAACTAATTTTGGGACCATGGTTGATGGTTTTTATCTCTGCAACATATGATAGATGGGAATCTATAAGATTGTGCTTTAAAAACTTTAGTCCGTCGAAAACAGTTGAATTAACCTATAAACTTGAAGACATGATACCAATTTGCATGCAAGATTTTTCAAAAAAAATTGAAACAGATGAATGGAATCATTATATTTATTCTGAAATTATCAATTATAATGATGATGATATTTTTATCGAAAAAATTAATAAAGATAATTTTTTTAATTCAAAACATAAAATTGAAATAAATCTTAAAAAAAAATTACTTAAATATTGTAGATCATTCATCTTATCAATATTTCAACTACCTTCAATTTTTAGCAAAATATTTATTTATCAATCATATTTAGGAAGAAAAGATTTAATCAAATTAAATCTAAAATTAAACCAGATACCTTATTTTGATCAGACAAAAGATAATTATAAAAAAACTTATGATAAAGAAAATTTTAGATCATGGGATCTATTAGAAAATAATAGTATAAAAAACTTTGAAAATTTTTTATACAAAAATATTTCTAAGCATGTACCAAGTTCTTATTTAGAAAATTATAACTTTATTAATAAATTGGCATCTAAAAAATTTTGGCCAAAAAACCCCAAGATAATATTTACAAGTAATGCACATTATATGGATGAAACGTTTAAGTTTTGGATGGCTTCTAAAGTTGTTAATTTCAATTCTAAACTTTTTATTGGTCAACACGGAGGACATTGGGGTCAGGGACTTTTTAATTTTACTGAAAATTATGAAATTGCAATATCTGATAAATTTTTATCCTGGGGGTGGAGTTCTAAAAAAAATGTTTTTCCCACCGGTATGTTAAAGCCATTAATCAATAAAAGTAAAAATACAAAAAAAGAAAAATTAATATTTATATTATTAGGTACTGATCGGTATAGCCATAATATTCAATCTATACCAATTTCTTCACAGTGGGTTGATTATTTTGATAATCAAATTTCTTTAGTTCATAACTTAAAAAAAAAAATTAAAAATAATATACATTTTAAACCCTACCCACATGATTATAAATGGTTACAAGCTGAGAGATTAAATGATTGTTTAAATTTTGATAGTTTTAAAATAATTGATCAATCAAAAAAATATCATGATATTTTTAAGAATTGTAGACTCACAATATCAGGCTGGAATAGCACTACTTTTTTAGAAACTATGGCATCAAATATACCAACAATTATTTTTTGGGATGAAAATTATTTTGAATTAAGGGAATCGGCAAAAAATGACTTTGAAGTATTAAAAAAAGCAAAAATTTTTTTTAGTAACCCAAATGAAGCTGCAAAACATATAAATGAAATATGGGAAAATGTAGATTTATGGTGGTATAATATAGATACTGTAGAAGCTAAAAAAATTTTTTTAAATAAATATGCAAATAAAGCTGACTTTTTAAATAAAATTGCAAAAGAATTAAAACACTGATAATTAAACAAAATTATGCAAAACCTGTTTTTCACAAATTATTTTTCAAAATTATATGATCTTTTCTCTAACGTTGACAATAATACTTTACATGCTGCTGCAAAAAAAATTCATTTAGCTAACAAAAAGGGTGGCAAAGTAATAATTGTGGGAAATGGAGGAAGTGCAGGTATTGCAAGTCATGCTACGATGGATTTTACAAAAGTAGCCGGATATAGAGCTGTTAATTTTAATGAAAGCTCAACTATCACATGTTTAGCAAATGATTATGGTTATGAAAATTGGGTAAAAATGGCCATTAAATTTTATGCTGATAAAAATGATGTTGTAATTTTGATTAGTAGCAGTGGAAAATCAAAAAACATAATTAATGCTGCAAAAATGACAAAAAAAATGGGTATTACACTAATCACTTTTTCAGGTTTTGCTAAAAATAATGAATTAAAAAAACATGGTGACTTAAATTTCTGGGTAAATAGTAACCATTATAATTATATAGAAAATAGTCATCAACTATGGCTTCTATCCATAATAGATTATTTAATTTTTAAAAAATTTAAATGATTAAAAATTTGCTTGTCACAGGCAACCTTGGATATATTGGGACTATACTTACAAAATATCTTGAAGAAAAAAAGTATAATGTTGTTGGCTATGATAATGGTTATTATGAAAATAATATATTTGGAAAAGATTTATCAGGTCTAGCTGTTCAAATAAAGAAAGATATTAGAGACATAGAATCTGAAGATCTGTCAAATATAGATTGTGTTATTCATCTGGCTGGTTTGTCAAATGATCCATTGGGCGAATTCAATAAATCTTTAACGTTTGATATAAATTTAAAAGCTACAATAGAGATAGCAAAGTTATCAAAAATGAAAGGTGTTAAAAGATTCATATATATATCTTCACAAAGTATGTATGGAGTATCCAATTCAGCAAATGAACTAGATGAAGACTTAAGTGAAAAAAATCCAATCACAACTTATGCCAAAGCAAAATGGGAAGCTGAAAAAGAAATTAACAATTTATCAGATAGTAAGTTTACTGTAGTAAGTTTTAGACCTTCAACAGTTTTTGGTTGGAGTCCCAGATTAAGGTGTGATATTGTTTTCAACAATCTAGTAGCAAGCGCTTATACAGAAAAAAAAATTATAGTATTTAGTGATGGGTCTCCCTGGAGACCAGTAATACATATTAGAGATGTATGTGCGGCTATATTTGCTGGTTTAATAGCACCTTCTGAAATTATAAATAAAAAAAGTTATAATATTGGAATAAAAAATGGGAACTATACTGTTAAAGAAATGGCAGAAGTTGTGAAAAAGCTTTATCCACAAACAGAAGTTATTTTTAAAAATCAAACACCTGATGCTAGGACTTATAAGGTTTCATTTAATAGGATTTTGACTGAATTATCTAAATATTATAAACCTGCATGGAATTTACAAGATGGTGCAAAAGAATTAATTGAAAATTTTGATAAATATAATTTTACCAAAAAAGATTTTTATGGCGCCAAAACAAACAGAATTCAACAGCTAAAATATCTTCAAGATAATGGCTTATTAACAGATGAATTTAGAATCTAAAATGAAGATTTTTAAAAAAATTCAAAGTTGTAGAATTTGCTTTAGTACAAAATTAAAACACGTTCTTGATTTAAGTAATCAGCCACCTGCGAATAGCTTAAAGAAAAAAATTAATGAAAAAAGTAATGAAATTCCATTAAATTTAATTTTTTGTAAATCGTGTAAAACAGTACAGCTTGAAGAAACTGTAAAACCAAAATATCTATTTTCTAATTATATTTGGGTAACAGGTACCTCAAATAAAATAAAAACTTATTCGAAATATTTTTCCAGTAATGTAATTAAAAAATATAAAGGAAAAAATAAAAAAATATTAGAAGTAGCCAGTAATGATGGAACTGTTTTAAGTGAGTTTAAAAAAAAAAATTTTATGTGTTTAGGAATTGATCCTGCTAAAAATTTGGCTAAATTAGCAAATCAGAATGGTGTTAAAACTCTTTCTAAATTTTTTGATTATAAGTCTAGTGTAAAAATTAAAAAAAAGTATGGAGCTCAAGGTATTATTTTTGCAAGAAATGTAATACCACATGTTGAAAATATTCACTCTGTAGTAAAAGGAATATCAAATTTATTAGATGAAAATGATAATAGTATAGTAGTAATAGAATTTCACAATTCAACTACAATCTTAAATGAGTTACACTATGACTCAATTTATCACGAGCATATTTTCTTTTTTTCAATCAAAACCATAACTAATATCTTTAAAAAATATGGATTATATAGTTTTGATATTTTTAAAAGCCCTATCAGTGGTGGTTCTTGGGTTCTATTTTTTTCTAAAAGAAAAAATAAAAAAACTTCCAATTTACTTAAACTTGAAAACCTAGAAAAAATTAAAAAAATTAATCAAATATCAAAATGGCAAAATTTTTCTAAAAATTCAATAATTCATTCAAAAAATTTAAAATTTATAGTTAATAATATAAATAAAAAGTTGAATAAAAAAATCATTGCCTATGGTGCCTCAGCTAGAAGTTCAACAATGTTAAATTTTTCAAATTTAAATAATAAAGATATAAAGTTTATAATTGATAAAAATAAGATGAAAAATAATAAGTTTACACCTGGTACAAATATAAAAGTAATTAGCTTATCCAAAGCCCTACCTTTGATAAAAAAAGAAAAATATTTATTAATTCTTGCGTGGAATTTTAAAGAAGAAATTGTTAAATCTTTAAAAAAAAGTGGATTTAATGGAAAATTCATTATTCCCTTGCCAAAAAAAATTTCAATAAAATGATTTTTAAAAAAAATAAAATCAAAGGTGTTTTTTTAATTAAACATGACTTGGTTAAAGATGTTAGAGGAGTGTTCAAAAGAAGTTTCTGCAAAAGGGTATTAAAAAAGTACAATTTTGATGTAAAACAAGGAAATATTTCAGAAAACATAAAAAAGCTTACTTTAAGAGGATTTCATTATCAAAAATTACCCAGTAAAGAATCTAAAATTATCACATGTATTAGTGGTAAAATTTACAACATAGTTTTGGATTTAAGAAAGCAAAGCAAAACATATAAAAAATGGACCAAAATAATTTTAGATGATAAAAATAGAGATAGTTTGCTTATCCCTTATGGTTGTGCAAACGCCTACTTAACATTGGAGAAAAATACTATAATTCATTATTACATGAGCGATTTTTATAATCCTAAATCTTATAAAGGAATAAGATATAATGATCCAAATTTTAAATTTATATGGCCCTATAAACCAAAAATTATATCAGATAGGGATAATAATTTTAAAGATTTTAATGGTTAAAGAAAAAGTAGTTTTAATTACTGGTGCGAGTGGATTTATTGGATTACCTTTTTTAAAAATAATATCAAAATTAAAAAATTACAAAATAATAGCCATATCTAGAAAAAAACAAAAAAAAATCAAAAATGTTACTTGGGTAAAAGATGCCCTACCACTGAATAATAACAGTCTAAACATCATTAAAAATTTTAATATAGATTTTTTATACCACTTGGCTTGGGATGGGATACCAAATTTTTCAAAAAAAAATTGTTTAAAAAATTTTAAAATTGCAAAAAATTTTATTAATTTTATATTATTAAATACTAAAATTAACAAAATAATCATAGCAGGTACATGTTGGGAGTATAGTAAAAATGGAGTTTGTATTGAAAATTTAAGAGCTAAACCTTTAAATGAATTTGCAAAATACAAAGTAAAATTACATAATTATCTAAATACAAAAATAAAAAGGAAAAAAATTAATTTATATTGGTTAAGATTATTTTATATCTTTGGCCCAAATCAAAGGGAAAAATCATTGATACCCTATATTGTAAATAGTGCAATTAACAACAGAGAAATAGTTCTTAATAGTGATAAAAATGTATTAGATTTTTTGAGTGTAGAGGATGTTGCAATTGCTCTAAAAAAATTTTTAACCAAAACTCCACCAAGTGGTATTTATAATATTGGTTCAGGCAAACCAATAAGTGTAAATAAAATTATTAGCAAAGTACAAAATTATTTTAAAAGAAATGTACCAATTAAATTACTAAATAAAAAAAATAACACCTTGCATTTTTGGGCAAGTATTAAAAAAATTAAAAAAAATATTAACTGGAAACCAAAATTTACATTCAAATCATCATTAGAAAAAACAATTAAGTTTTATGTTAAAAAAAACAAAAATTAGACAAGCCGTTATTTTATGTGGTGGATTAGGCTCTAGGTTAAAAAATTTAACATTAACCAAACCAAAACCTATGATAAATTGTCAAGGTAAGCCATTTCTTTTTTTTATATTAAGATATTTATCATCTCATGGTATTAAAGATTTTCTGCTTTTGACTGGATATAAGTCAAAAAAAATTGAAAGTTTTTTTTTAAATGGAAAAAAATGGAATTGGAATATTAGTTATTCTGAAGGTGAGGTATCACTTGATACTGGTTCAAGATTACTTAAAGCTCAAAAACAAATTCAAAATAACTTTGTACTACTTTATAGCGATAATTTTATCCCAATAAACTTTTCTAATTATATAGATTTTTATAAAAAAAATTATTCAAAATTTTGTTTAATTTCATCAAAAAAAAAATTTGGTAACTTAAAAGTTAATAATTCAGATATTAAAGATTTTTCTTATAAAAGAAAAAAAGAATTCAATTCTGTTGATTTAGGGTTTTGGATAATAAATAAAAAAAAATTTTTTCTTAAAAAATTGAAAAATTACACCAAAACAAGTCAATTTTTAAATTACTTTGTTAAAAAAAATTTATTTAAATCTTATGATGCTCCTTTTTATAAAAGTATATCTGATCAAATTAGACTAAAAAAAACTAGAAACTTTTTAAAAACAAAAAAAATTATATTTTTAGACCGAGATGGAATAATTAATATAAAAGCTAAAAAAGGTGAATATATAAAACATTGGAAAGACTTTGTATTAATTGAAGAAAATATTCTCGGTTTAAAAAAACTATCTAAAGCTGGATATAAATTTATAATAATTAGTAATCAAGCTGGAGTTGGTAGAGGATTATTAACTAAAAAAACACTTCAAAACCTGGATGCAAATATGAAAAAAAAACTTGATAAACTTGGTATAAATATTTTGTCCAGTTATTACTGTGTACATCATTGGAATAAAAATTGTGAATGCAGAAAACCCAATCCTGGACTTTTTTTTAAAGCAAGCGAAGAGTGGAATTTGAGACTAGACAAAACACTTTATATTGGTGATGATAAGAGAGATTGCATTGCATCATTTAACTCAAATTGTAAAAGTGTTTTTATAGGAAAAAATAATGATGTTAAAAATATTAATAAAAAGTATAAACCACTGTATGTTTCAACAAATATTAATAACGTTTCAAGTAAAATTATCAAATACATGTCATCTATAACATAATGATTTTAACAAGAACGCCATTTCGAGTTAGTTTTGCAGGGGGTGGAACTGATCTCCCTATTTTTTATAAAAAAAATAAATTTGGTAAAGTTATAAGTTCAACAATAAAAAAATACCTATATGTGATGGTTAAAAAACAAGCTCCATTTGTTGAATATAAGTATAGAATTAATTGGAGTAAAACTGAATTTGTAAACTCTATTGATAAAATTCAAAATCCAATAGCCAGAGAAGCTTTAAAATATTTTAAAATTGATTTTCCCTTAGAAATAACCACAACATCTGAAATACCAGCTCAAACTGGATTAGGTTCCTCAAGTGCATTTGTTGTTGGATTGGTAAATGCTTTATATGCAATAAAAGGAATAAAAGCATCTAAAAAGATGATAGCAAAAACTGCTGCTCACATTGAAATCAACATGTTAAAAAGATTTATTGGAAAACAAGATCACTATGCATGTGCTTATGGAGGTTTAAATATTTTTACGTTTCATGAAGATGATAGAGTAACAGTTAAACCATTAAACAATATTAATTATAATTATTTAAAAAATAATTTATTTTTGTTTTTTACTTTCAAGCAGAGAGATACTCATGCGGGACATACTTTAAAAAAACAAAATTTAGGTTCAAAAATAAATAATGAATCTTTACTAAGATCATTAAAAGATGTTGAGATTTGTAAAAAAATTTTTCAGAAAAATAAACATTTAGAAGGATTAGGTAAAATCTTAAGTGAGAGTTGGAAGTTTAAACTTAAAAATTTAAAGAATAAAACTATGAATGAACTTAATAAAACATATAAAAAAGCTCTAAAAAATGGAGCTACTGGTGGTAAAGTGTTAGGTGCTGGAGATGGTGGCTTTTTTTTATTCCATTCACCTTTACAAAATAAAAAAAAATTAGTGAGAGCATTAAAAGATAATTTTTTTTTAAACTTTGATATTGATACAGAAGGTACTAAAATAATTCTTAATATAAAAAAATGAAAAATTTTAAAAGTAAAAAAAAACTGAACTATTTTGCAGATAATTTTATGAATGAGTCTATGAAATTTAAATATTCATATAATTTCACTTGGCTTGATAGACCAATAATACAATATCCACAGGACATCATAGCTATCCAAGAAATCATTTGGAAAGTTAAACCAGATTTAATTATTGAAACTGGAATAGCTCATGGAGGATCTTTGGTATTAAGTGCTTCAATGCTATCATTAATTGATTATTGTGAAGCAATTAAAAATGGAAAAAAAATTGATTTTAAGAAAAGAAAAGTAGTTGGGATTGATATTGATATAAGAAAACATAATAGAATTGCTCTTGAAAAACACCCTTTAAGAGGCAAAATGACTTTGATAGAAGGCTCTTCTATTGAAAAGAAGATATATGATAAAGTTTCAAAAATCGTAAAAAAACATAAAAAGATTATGGTGTTTTTAGATTCTAATCATACTCACGATCATGTGTTTAAGGAATTAGAATTATATGCAAAATTTGTTAGTAAAAAAAGTTATTGTGTTGTCTTTGATACTGTTATTGAAGATTTAGATCCTAAAACAATTTCTAATAGACCATGGGATAAAGGAAATAGTCCATGGACTGCTTTAAAAAAATTTATAAAAAAAGATAGAAAATTTATTATTGATAAAAACATTCAAAAAAAATTATTGATTACGGTTTGTAAAGATGGGTATTTATTAAGAAAATAAAATGATTTCTTATAAAAATTTTAAAGAGAATATAAGAGCAAAAAATAAAAAACAAAATAAATTTTTTAGAAATTTAAAATTAAATAAAAATATAAAGATTTATAATTTATCAAGTGTTTGTAATACAGTTGGGTATCCTGCGATAGAGCATACAGGTAAATATTTTTTTTTAGTTTTATGTTTAAAAGACTTATTATTTTTTAATTTTCATTATTTAAAAATCTTATTTTTTTACTTTTTTTTAAAAAGAATAAAAAAAGAAAGCTTTAAAAAGATAGAAAATTATAAAAACAATCTTATTATAGAAAATCAGTGGTCATTAAAAAAAAAAAAATTTAGTAAAACAACAAAAAAATTAATAAAAAAAAAAGTTTTTTACGATTTCAATTTACAATATTTAGATTTTAATAATTTTTTAAAAATAAGAATGGATAAAGACTTTTTGTGTTCTTTAACTTTTCTAAAGTCAATTGATTTGATTAAAATATTTTTTTGGTCAATAAAAATTTTTTTACTCGATTATAAATTTGCAAGCCAACAAAAATTAAAACCACATATTTCTATTAGAAGAATTTTTTATGATCTGACAAAGATTCTATCACTAGAAGCAATGTTAGAGCAAATTCCAATCAAGAAATATATTTTTTTTTGGGAAAATAGGGGGTGGCAAAACCATTTTTTGAATAGATATACAAGTGTTTTTATTGGAATTCAGTGTGGAGTTGAAGGGCATTTAGGACCTATATATTGTGATCATAAAATGAGAAATGATTTAAGAAGCTCAACAATTTTTTTTGAATCAAAATTTCACTTTAATCACTTAAAAAATAAAAATAATAAATTAATTTTAATAAATAAAAACAGAGTATTCAAAAAAAAAAATTATAATAAAAAAAATCACAAGGTATTATTACTTACTGGACTAGATAGAGAAAATATAATTTTAGCATCAAAATTAGTTGATCGTTTCAAAAATTTTTATTTAAGACCTCATCCTGATTTAATTCCTTTTGCAAAACAGCACACTTCTCAGAATAAAATAAAGATAGATAAAATTAATAACTATTTTTTTAATAGATATGATCTATTCATCAGTCTTGGTGTAACTTCATTTGTTGATTTAATGGAGAAAAATAATATTAATTACCTTCAACTTATTAATCCAAATAAAACAATAGATGGATTTGATATTAGTACCAATAAGAATATTCATTTAAACCAACTTGAAAACATTGAAAAACTTATTCAAAAATCTCATGAGATGAACAAAAATAAGTATTTATTTGTAAGTGCTACTAAATTATTAAGCTATAAAGATTTAAAAAATTAAGATTATTTAATATGAAAATAGGATATGTAGGTGGACATTGGCATACAAATATAGGTAATTCATTTTATAATCTTGGAGCTATTACACTTCTAAAAAAAATAAATCAAAACAGTGTTTATTTTATCCCAGACCCAGCTCAAGAATACTGGGCAAAATTAAAAAATGATTACAAGTATATTGACAACCTAGATCTTGATTTACTTATTGTTACTGGCCCATCATTTGGGGGAAAATTTATTGATGCATATGCCTCAGTATTCGAGTCATTTACAAAAAAAAATAAACAAATAGCATTTCTCTCTGTTGGTGCAGTAGATTATACAAAAAATGAAACTAATGTAATTGCAAAATTTCTTGAGAAATTTAATATAAGGTTTGTTTCAACAAGAGACAGTCTCACTTATGAATCTTACAAAAATAGGATTAATGCACCTGTATATGATGGAATTTGTACAAGTATGTTTTTAGATGAAAGTATTTCTGTACCTAATTTAGACGACAAGTATTATGTTTATAATTTTGATAAAAGCACAGAACCAATTATCTTTAAAGATAATTTTTACAATTTTAAATTTAAAAAAAAAAAAATATATGAAAAGCTCCAAAAAGATATTAACGGATTAAACATTGTTAGAACAAGCAGTGTACCATTCTCAAGTTTCTCAAGATTGATTTATAATAGACCCAAGATTTATTGGTCAAGTTCACCAGAAGGTTACCTATCAATATACAAGTCAGCAGAAGTAGTTTTTAGTGATAGAGTTCACACATGTTGTGCGGCTTTAGTTATGGGATCTAGAGCTATGTATATTAGTGTTTCTCAAAGATCTAAACAGAAAAGATATGAATTATTAACAAGACTTGGTTTAGAAAAAATTTTCAATGAACCTTGTCAACTAGATAGAAGTTTTATTAAACATGAAAAAGAAAATTTATTTCAATTTTTAAAAGAAAATCTTTGAATATAATGTTTAATAGAATAAAAAATTTATTTTTTTTAAATAAATTAGATTTTTGTGGTGATCATGAATATTTGAATAAAAATGATATTTTGAATATAAAAAATCTTATATCTAAAGAGGACTATGCATTAATTGAAAAATTTGAAAAAAAATTTTCAAAATTAATAGGTAATGGAAATGCAATTTCATATGGTTCAGGAAGAATGGGTTTATACGAGATTTTAAATTATTTGAAAATAAAAAAAGGTGATGAGATAATTATTAATTCTGGAACGTGTTCTGTAATGGTTAATGCTATTTTAAAATTTAAAGCAAAACCAATTTTTTCTGATGTGGATACCAATACTTATGGTTCAAGTTCATCAAATATACTAAAAAAAATAACAAAAAAAACAAAACTAATAATTGCACAACATTCATTTGGAATACCATGTGAAATAAAAAAAATTAGTTCTATTTCTAAAAAAAAAAAAATTTTTTTATTAGAAGACTGTGCATTATCACTAAGTTCAAAAGTTAACAAAACAACTCTTGGTAATTTTGGTAATGCATCGTTATTTTCAACTGACCACTCAAAACCAATAAATACATTTTGTGGTGGTTTAATATACTCAAAAAACCAAAAACTTATCAATTATCTAAAAATTAATAAGAAAAATATGCAAGAATTAAATTTATTTAAGAAAAAAAATATGTTTGCGTACATTCTTTTTAGAAGAAAGTTACATGCAAGTAAATTTTTATTAAAGAAAATTTACATAAATTTTTTATTCAGAATAGGTATAAAGCTTTGCAATAAAAACCCATATTTAAATGGAGATTATTACGCAAAATCATTAATTCAAGATTATCCTTATCCTTGTAAATTTCCATCTTTTTTAGCATATATTGGAATTTTAGAAATAAAGAAATGGCAAACAACATTAAAAAAAAGAAAAAAAATCTTTAAATACTTTATAAATAATTTGGCTCCTAAATACCCATTCTTAAAAAAAAAAATAAGACTTTATAACCATGTTTCTCAAGAAATTATTCCACTTAGATTAGTTTGGCACGACCCAAATAGTAAAATTATATTAAAAAAGTTATCAAATTTAATAGATATTTCAAATATTTGGTTTAAAAAACCAATAGAAGCAACCAACAAAAACTTAAGAAGTTTTAATTACAAAATGAAAACATGCAAGAATTCTGAAATGATCGGACCAATGATGATTAATTTACCGTGTAATATTAATTATATTGAGGCAAAAAAAATTACAAACATACTTTTGAATAATGAAAAATAATAATTTTCAAAAAAACAAGATAGGAAATTTTTATAAAAATAAAAAAATTTTGATAACTGGACACACAGGATTCAAAGGAAGTTGGTTAAGTTTATGGCTGCATATGTATGGTGCTAAAATACTTGGAATATCAAATAGCATACCTACAAAACCATCACATTATAAATTAATACAATTAAAAAATCTAATTAAGGAAAAAAAATTAGATATTAGAGATTATAAAAAATTAAATAAAGAAATCAAAAATTTTGAACCTGACATAATTTTTCATTTGGCAGCACAGGCCATCGTAAGTAAGTCTTTCAATAACCCAATAGAAACATGGAGTACAAATCTAAATGGAACTTTGAACATACTCGAGTCACTTAGGTTTTTCAAAAAAAAATGTACAGTAATATTTATTACAAGTGATAAATGCTATGAAAATAGAGAGATTAATATTGGATACAAGGAAACCGATAGACTAGGTGGTTCTGATATTTATAGCGCATCTAAAGCTTCTGTAGAAATAGCTATTAATTCATATTTTCAATCTTTTATTAAAGATAATAAAAAAATCTTAATTGGAATTGGAAGAGCTGGAAATGTGATTGGAGGAGGAGATTGGGCAGAAAATAGATTGATACCAGATTGTGTGAGATCCACCTCATTGTTAAAAAAACTTAACATAAGAAATCCAAACTCTACGAGACCCTGGCAACATGTTCTAGAGCCATTGAGTGGATATATTAATCTGGGCTATGCTTTAAGTAAAAATTTAAAATTAAATAATGAGGCTTTTAATTTTGGCCCACCATCTAAAAATAATTTTTCTGTAATAAATGTGATCAAGGAAATGAAAAAAACTTGGGAAAAAATAAATTTTAAAGTTCTAAATAAAAATTTTATCAAAGAATCTTCATTATTAAGTTTAAATTGTACGAAAGCAGTAAAAAAACTTAAGTGGACCCCAACTTTAACATTTGCTGAAACTATTAAAGAGACAGTCATTTGGTACAAAAAATTTTATAATAATGATTATAATAATTTATTAGATTTAAGTAAAAAACAAATAGTAGATTATGTTAATTTAGCAAAAAAAAGAAATAAAGAATGGTCTAAGTGAAATTAAATAAAATAATTTTAAAGAAATTAAAATTAATATAAATATAAATGAAAATATACTTAAGATAATCAATAAGAATTAAAAAGATTTAAAATCTGGAAATAATTTTATAAAAAATAAGTGAAATTTTCTTTTTTAAAAGTAAGTGTTGTAATAAACTGCTACAATGGAGAAAGGTATCTTCAAGATTGTATCAACAGCGTATTCAAACAAACATATAAGAATTGGGAAATTATTTTCTGGGACAACAAATCTACAGATAAAAGTTATAAAATAATAAAGAAATATAATGATAAAAGAATTAAATATTTTAGAGCAAAAAAACATACCAAACTTTATAATGCGAGAAATCAAGCTCTTAAAAAAGCATCAGGAGATTATATTGCTTTTCTAGATGTGGATGATTTTTGGCATAAAGACAATTTAAAAATTAAAATTGAAAATCTATCAAGAAGTGCCTCTATTTTTGCTTTTTCAAATTTCACAATAGTTGATGACAATAGAAACCAAATAAAAAAAACTAATATAAAAATTACTCAAGATAATCAGTTAGACCAGATTTTAAAATCTTATAAAATTGGTTTCCTAACCACTATTTTTAGAAGAACAGTATTTGATAAATATAAATTTAATTCTCGTTATAATATCATTGGAGATTTTGATTTTATATTAAGAGTGTTATCAAAAAAAAATTTTTTATTTGTAAATCAAAACCTTTGTTTTTATAGAAAACATGACAATAATGAGAGTAAAAATAAAAGAGAATTATATATTTCAGAATTAAAACATTGGATATCTAATATCAAAGATCAAAAAATACTAAAAAATAAAAATTTTAAATATGTTAAAAATATAGTTAATTATTATGAGGGATATTTTTATTTAATGAATAAAAGTAAAGATAAAGCTAAAAAGAATTTAAAAAAAATGTTTTTTAGTTTTAATAAAATAAAGTTAAGAATATTTTATTTAATGCCATCTAATCTGCTTAAAAAATTTGATATTTTTTAATTAAAATGAATATAATAGATTTAATACTGGAAAAAAAAATGAAAGTTTTGAGCAAAATAAAAATAAAAAAATTTAATACAGTTAATAATAAAAATGGTAAAATTTTAAAAATTTTAGATGGTAGACAAAGAGATTTAAAAAAATTTAAAGATGCTTATTTTTCTTTTATAAAACATAATAAAATTAAAGGTTGGAAAAAACATTTAAAAATGACAATGACCCTTTATGTCCCTGTTGGCAAAGTACAATTTGTATTTTATGATGAAAAAAAATTTATATCAGTTTTAATTGGTGAAAATAAATTTTATAAAATTATTGTGCCACCGAATATATGGTTTGCTTTCAAAGGTGTCTCTAAAGGTGTGAATTTAGTTTTCAATCTTGCAAACATTAAACATAATGATAAAGAAGTCATTAGAAAAAAAAATGATGAAATAAAATATAAATGGAACACAAAATGAAAATTGTTATTTTAGCAGGTGGATTTGGTACACGAATATCTGAATCTAAAAATTCTATTCCTAAACCGATGGTGGAAATTGGTGGAAAACCAATTTTATGGCATATTATGAAAATTTATTCATATTATGGATTTTCTGATTTTATATTAGCGCTTGGTTATAAATCTGAGGTAATCAAAAATTACTTTTTAAATTTTAGTCAAATTAACTCAGATTTTGAAGTTGATTTAAAGACACAACAAATAAAGTATTTAAAAAATAACAAAGAAAAATGGACAATAAAGTTAGTAGATACAGGTTTGGAAACTCAAACAGGGGGTAGATTAAAAAAAATTTCTCATTTAATTAAAAATGAAAGGTTTATGCTAACATATGGTGATGGTTTAGCTGACATTAATATTAATAAATTGCTAAAATTTCACAAACAACACGGAAAAATTGGAACGATAACAACAGTCCACCCAAACGCAAGATTTGGTGAGTTGAATCTTAAAGGTAATATAGTTACACAGTTTGAAGAAAAACCT
>MDTF01008195.1_pt1 | contig 17451 bp, 19 predicted proteins | sample 811191 | NCBI WGS metagenome assembly MDTF01 (sample SAMN05326649, study PRJNA326480) | marine metagenome | isolation source: seawater | place: Southern Ocean | collected 2011 | reverse complement strand
GAACCTGGAACACATTCAGGTAACCCTTGTAGGCTAAGAAGCGCATGGGGCATGCCGACATCTTTGTAGACTTTGTTGTTTACACCAAGCGGACGAGATGGATCCGCGTAAAAGTGGCGTAGGTAAGTATACACCCACTCTGGCGATCGAGATCTTGCCACCAGTGTTAAATCAGGTGGAGTAGCGCCAAACCATTCCTTCGCCTTATCCGGCGGCATGGAAATATTCATTAGCTCACCAATTTTTTGACCGGTAAAAACCATATTATCGAGCATCATCTGATGAGGGATATTCAGATCATCGGCAACACGCTCCCATCGAGAGTACTTAAACGAGTGACAACCCATACAGTAATTCACCGCTAATTGAGCACCTCGTTGAAGAGAGGCATCATTAGTAAGTTGGGCCTCAAATGGATCACAGTCGATAGTCCCGCATGATTTGCCTTCAGAGCCAACCGCCTTAATAGGTATGACAACCATAGCCGCAACCGCCAAGACCGCTCCCATGGTCTTCCACGCACCAATACCGCCATCCATAGTTATACGGTCAGGCTCTGGCCTAGTGCTTTCAATTCGAGTCCAGAAATAGATTCCAATAAAGTAAGCGAAATATAAGGTTGTACAGATCTGGGTAAGGACTGTACGTGCAGCGGTAGGCGCTTTGACACCTAGATAGCCAAGTATAATAAACACCGCAGCTAAGACCAACAGAGCTACTCGACTGAAATTACCCTTATATCGAATAGAGCGCACGGGGCTTCGATCCAACCATGGTAAAACGAACAGGATAGCTATAGCTGCGGCCATAACAATAAAGCCACCCAGCTTGTCAGGAACTGCGCGTAACATTGAGTAAAAGGGCGTGAAGTACCAAACTGGCGCAATGTGCTCAGGGGTCTTTAAATTATTGGCTATCTCAAAATTAGCATACTCTAAGAAAAAGCCACCCATCTCAGGCATAAAAAAGAGAATGGAGCAAAATACAAAAAGGAACACCACAATGGGGACCAAATCATGGATAACAAAATAAGGGAAGAACGGGATACCATCAATGGGATTACCACTTTCATCTTTATACTTCTTGATGCTGACACCGTCAGGATTATTAGATCCTACGTCATGCAATGCGATAATGTGCATCACTACAAGTGCTAAAAGTATGATTGGAATTGCAACCACGTGCAGTGACATAAATCGGTTTAGAGTAATACCAGAAATTAGATAGTCGCCACGAATCCATTGAACTAGATCTTCACCCACCACTGGAATTGCGCCAAATAGAGAGATAATGACCTGTGCACCCCAATAGGACATCTGCCCCCAAGGTAGCACATAGCCTAAAAATGCTTCAGCCATTAACGCGACATAGATCGTCATGCCAAAGATCCATACGAGCTCGCGAGGAGCCTTATAGGACCCATACATGAGACCTCGGAACATGTGCATGTAAACCACAATAAAGAACGCAGACGCACCGGTGCTGTGTGCATAACGAATAACCCAGCCAAGCTCTACATCACGCATGATGTATTCGACCGAAGCAAAAGCTTGTTCTGCTGAGCCCTGATAACTCATTAATAGCCAAATACCAGTGATAAGCTGAATCACTAACACGACCATTGCTAGTACGCCAAAGTAATACCAGAAATTAAAGTTTTTGGGCGCGTAATACTGGGACATATGCTTTTCCCACGCTTCCTTGAGCGTCGGCATTCTGGAATCTAACCAAGCTGCAAAACCTTTTTCTTCACTCATAACTAAGCAACCTCCGTGTCAATGCCAATAACAACAACACTATCTGACTCATAACTGTGGGGTGGGACTTCTAGGTTTGTAGGTGCTGGAACACCCGAAAAGACGCGCCCGGAAAGATCGAACTTAGAACCGTGACAGGGGCAGAAGAATCCGCCTAACCACGAATCACCACCGAGGTCAGCCGCACCGACATCAGGACGATATAAAGGCGCGCAACCGAGGTGTGTGCAAAGCCCAACTAAAATTAAATACTCTTCTTTTCCGGCCAATGTCCGGGCACTACCGTTAACATAGCCAGGCTGTGACGCCTCCTGAGAGTCGACATCTCTTAAAATATCACTACCAATAACATCAATTGCCGCAAGAGATTCTGCAGTTCGCCGAACGATATAAACCGGCTTACCTCTCCATTCAACAACCATCCGCCCGCCAACCTCAAGCTTTGAGATATTAACCTTTACAGGCGCTCCAGCAGCTTTAGCTTTAGCGCTGGGCTGCCAAGAGGCTACAAAAGGTACGGCCGCGCCTACCACTCCAGCTCCTCCGATTACAGAGGTCGCACCCAACAAAAACTTTCGGCGGCCCTCATTCACAACGTCACCATTCATGGCGCTCCCCCAGATAGAGATAGATTATTGATTAGAAAAATCAGAAAATGGACACTCAAATTTTCACGCGGCTATAGTAAATGAAATGAGTTTTTTACGCAACAGACACCAGATAAATTTAACCTTAAGTCATTGATTTTATTAGACAAAAAAAAGCCCGACCAATGAGTCGGGCTTTTCAATAAACCTTTAAATTAACGCTTCGAGAACTGCGGGCGCTTACGAGCTTTATGCAAGCCAACTTTCTTACGCTCCACCTGTCTCGCATCTCTGGTCAAGAACCCAGCTTTGCGCAATGGTGATCGCAAGTTTTCATCATAACTAACTAGAGCTCGAGCAATGCCGTGACGGATTGCGCCAGCCTGGCCAAAGTTACCGCCGCCAGCAACCGTAATGTTGAGATCAAACTTCTCAACCATATCAACCACTTCAAAAGGCTGACGAATAATCATCCGGGCTACTTCGCGACCAAAGTAAACTTCAATGCTTCGGTCATTAATTTTAATATTACCATTTCCAGAGGTCATGAAAACGCGTGCCGCTGAAGTCTTTCGACGTCCAGTGCCATAAAACTGAGTATCTGCCATAATCGCTTTCCGTTACAGGTCGAGTGTTTGAGGCTGCTGTGCAGTATGCGGGTGATCCGCCCCTACATAGACCTTCAATTTTCTAAACATTTCCCGGCCCAGAGGACCGCGGGGCAACATGCCCTTAACTGCTGACTGAATCGCACGCTCAGGCGCCTTCTCCATCAATTGCTCAAAAGTAATATCTTTAATCCCACCTGGGTACCCAGTATGAGAATAATAAATTTTACCCTTGGCCTTGTTACCGGTAACGCCGATCTTTTCAGCGTTCACAATCACTATATAATCACCAGTATCAACATGGGGTGTAAATTCCGGCTTATGCTTGCCACGAAGACGTGAAGCAACTTCGGTCGCCAAGCGGCCTAAAGTTTTTCCGGCCGCGTCAACTACAAACCAATCGCGTTCTACTGTTTCTGCTTTTGCACTAAATGTTTTCATCTTTTCCTACCTGGATTTGGGACATCCCCAAAAAGGGTGCGAATTGTAATGATCAGAGTGCCCTAATACAAGGCCTGTTTGTCGTAAAGTTTAACTTTTTTATATTAGAATCTAGGGGCAATGAGGTCGAGCTAAATATTCATGGCTCTGCATCTCTAGTAATCGGCTCTGAGTTCGCTCAAATTCAAAGGCTAAACGGGTGCCAGAATAGAGGGTTGGCAGGCTTGTGGCAGCCGATATCGCAACTTTCACATTGCGATCATAAAACTCATCGATCAGATTAATAAATCGTCGCGTCGCGTCATTATTAAGATCACTCATCATTGGGATATTCGTTATGATCACCGCATGGAACTCTCTAGCAATATCGATATAGTCGTTTTGGCTACGAGGCCCCTCACAAAGAGATGCAAATTGAAACCAAACAATGTCTTCCGAAAGTTTGACTACTGGTATTGATCTACCTTCAACCTCTAAATCAACAGCCAGTTTAATTTCACCCTCGACTGGGACTAAGCGACTAAAAATTGCGTCTATATTAGCATCAGCCTCATTTCCGAGAGGGCTACAATAAAGTGGTGCTTTTTCAAGCGCCCGAAGACGGTAGTCTGTACCTCCATCAACATTAATCACCGCACAGTGTTTTTTAAGTAGGGCAATAGCGGGTAAGAAGCGTCGCCTTTGAAGTCCATCCCGATATAGTAAGTCAGGCACGATATTTGAAGTCGTCACTAAACATACCTGAAGGCGAAATAACTCATCCAACAATCTAGCAAGAATCATTGCATCTGCAATATCGCTGACAAAAAACTCATCGAAACAAATGATACAGGTCTCATCTGCAATCTTTCCAGCGACTTTTCGAAGAGGGTTAATCTCACCTTCTAGCAACCTTAAGTCTTGATGAACCCTGCGCATAAAGCGATGGAAGTGGACTCGCATCTTGTTATCAAAGGGAATACTTTCATAGAAAGTGTCCATGAGATAGGTTTTCCCCCGACCCACACCCCCCCAGAGATACAAACCTTTAGGTGATTCAGGCGGGGGCTGAAACAATTTTCTAGCTGCACTGCGCAACATGCTCTCATCTGAGAACTTCTGTTTTATCAGTAACCGCTGGTAGAGATCTTCAAACGCAGTTACCGCCAGTTCTTGAGAGGGGTCGGCAACGAATCCCTCTTGATTCAGGTCAATTTGATAGCGCTCTCTAGGGGATGACATTATTTAGACGTCCATGGTTAAGATTTAACTTTAACGAGCAAAGTAATTTGTTACAACCAAAATCCCCAAGCGCCATAAATTTAAAATCTGCGTTATAATACTAGGACGCGTAAAGTGAATAGAGGTTGCACCTGAGGCGACTAGTCTCTAATGTTCTTTTTAGTTAAGTAAAGTTTAAGTTAATCGAGGTTTTAAAGTTGGCAATATTGACTACATTTATTATCACTACCATCGCCTTTCTGGCTGGAGCTGGTGCAACTTTTTTCTATCTTCGCCATATTGACGACGACGGGCCAGTTAATGGTGACTTGCAAAGAAAGTTGGAAAAAAGTGACCAAAAATTAAAGCAGTATCAGCAAGAAGTGTCTGAGCACTTTATAACTGTATCTCACCTAACTACAAATGTGGCGCAAAGTTATCGTCAAATTCATGAGCATTTGGCAACTAGTGCAATTCGGCTTGCGAGTCCAGAAATAGGAAGGCAACTTCTCAAATCAGGCGGATCATCCTTATCGCTTATCGACGCAGATGGTAACCCTCTGGTTAGTGCTGAAGATATTGAAGCACCACGAGACTATGCCCCGAAAGTGCCGGGCGGTATTCTCAGCGAAGCTTATGGCTTAGTAGATGACGAAGTTGTTGATTTCACTGAAGACTTAAATGTAACAGATGAAGAGAATAGAGACCCCACTGAAATAATAAACTGAATCGCTGGCAACACTTAAAATAAACGCCAGAGGACAAACAAGGAGGTTTGTTTTGGAGCCCTTTCTAGGTACCAGTTCTACGATATCTGTCTTGAAATTGCTTCCTGGAAATTGCTCGCTATGCCTGCAATCTATCAGTTCCCAAGAACATTGCTTATGTGGCCTCTGCATAAGTAAACTTCCCTGGCTAAAAACTCAGTGTCGTCAATGTGCCAATCCTTTAAAAAGCAATAACCTTTGCGCAGAGTGTCAGCAAAAGCCTCCCTCTTACAGACGATGTGTTGCCGCGTTTGAGTATCAAAAAGACTCAATTGATAAACTGATCATGAATATTAAAAATAATTCACACAGCCCTGAAACAGCCCAGTTATCGAGTTTATTATCTGAGGTTATCACTCTAGCCTACCAAGATTCATCTATGCCAACCATCATGGTTCCAGTCCCGCTCCACTGGCGAAAACTACTTATACGGGGCTTTAACCAAAGTTCTAATATCGCTTCTATTTTATCCCGCAAGTTAAATAACACGGCAATTCTTGATAATATTTGTATTCGCCGCGCCTCATCATCGCCCCAGCACTTGAAATCTAGAAAGAATCGGATACAAGGTATGGGCAATGCATTTAGAATGCACAAGAACATTGATTATAAGTCCGACAACAAAAATAATTGTACAAATAATCCGATTGTCGGGCAGTCTGTCGCTATCGTTGACGATGTAGTTACTAGCGGCGCTACTGCCGAATCACTAGCCTCAACATTAATTAGAGCGGGCGCTAAAAATGTTGATATTTGGTGTATTGCTAGAACGGGCTGGCATAATCGGTTCGACTGACGGAAAATGGCGCAATGAATTCTGAAATGATCCTTTTATCCACTAAAGTTTGGCAAAATATTCTTGCTGAGGCGCGAGCGACGGCAAATGCCGAGCCTGTGCTAGAGAGCTATTTAAAATCTACAATTATGGACCATAGCAACTTAGGCAGCGCACTTAGCTTTCATCTATCAAATAAGCTAGCTAGTGTTTCGTTCCCAGCCAAGATGCTTAGGGATATTATGGATGATGCGTTTAAAGACTGCGCTATTGTCGATCAGGCTGCTAGAGATATACAGGCTACCGTGGATCGAGATTCTGCCTGTAAGTTATATAGTTCACCTTTTTTGTACTTTAAAGGCTTCCTGTCACTTCAAGCATATCGTGTAGCCCACCAACTGTGGAATCAGGGTAGAAGGTCTCTCGCGCTATTACTCCAACATAGAATTTCAATGACCTTCGCGGTAGATATTCACCCAGGGGCAAAAATCGGTAGCGGACTCATGATTGATCACGCGACAGGTTTGGTCATTGGGGAAACAGCAGTAGTTGAAGACTCTGTATCGATTATGCAATCAGTCACCTTGGGCGGCACCGGAAAGGAAGTAGGAGATCGCCACCCAAAGATTCGTAGGGGCGTACTCATAGGCCCTGGCGCTAAGATCTTAGGTAATATCGAAGTCGGGGAAGGGGCTATGGTGGCTGCAGCTAGCGTGGTGCTTAAGGACGTTTCCGCTCATGATATTGTTGCTGGCGTGCCCGCTAAACGAGTAGGTCAGGTTAATTCCGACCAACCCTCAAAGGTAATGGATCATTACTTTAAGTTGGACTAACCCGTGCAGAAACTTAATTTACTCAGCATCGTAACCAACTAAAAGGTAAGACCTGATCAATTGACTTAAGCTCCAAGTCGCTCATCAATAGTCGATCCAGACCAAGAGCTACCCCTGCACAAGCTGGCAGGCCAGAGTGCATCGCATCTAACAGCTTAGTATCAATATTTGATACTGGCTTACCTGTTGCTTGGCGAGCCGTATTATCTAGGTCAAATCGGCGCCGTTGCTCCACTGGGTCACGAAGTTCAAAGTACCCGTTAGCGATTTCTACGCCATTTAAAAATCCTTCGAATCGCCTACTTACTTTATACCCTTGCTCGGTAGTCGTAATTGCAGCTAGTGCAGCCTGGCAAGCTGGGTAGTCGTAAACAAAAACTAACCCCTCAGGCAATTGGGGTTCAACTTTAAGGCTGAACATCAAATCCAAGCAGTTGGCTCGAGTTTCGCCAGCCCAGCTCAGAGAACCCGTTGCAGCGGCTAAGTCTTGTAAGTCACTCAAACTAGCTTGATGGGGATTAAGGCCAAATTTATCGTGAAAACAATCTTCATAACTAATCTTTGTTACCTTGAGGTCTGATGCGCCATCTCTATCCATCAATTGAGAGACTAAATCAGCTAACTCAAACATTAATTGATGTTCGTCCCATCCACATCGATACCATTCAAGCAAGGTAAACTCTGGATTATGCTTATTGCCAATCTCACCATCGCGGAAAGCTTTACCTAAATAATAGATATCACCACTGCCTGAGGCCAATAACCGTTTCATGAAATATTCGGGAGAAGTTTGTAGGTAGGCCAGCGATCCAGACAGCGTGGCACAAATACTATCAATATTTATATCGGTTACCCCAGACTTGGAAAGTAGGGGTACATCGACTTCCATCACTGACTGATGAGTGAAGAAATTTCGGATCAGCGACATCAACTGTGCACGCCGACGGAGAGCCTTAATACTAGCCCCTGGCTGCCAATCACTCATTACGAATAATCTTCAATTTAGCGACAATAATTAATTTTCATTATTTGACACGGCCTTGGTATTCTCCCGTTCTGGTGTCCACCTTAACCATATCACCTTGATCTAAGAATAGCGGCACCTTTACTACTGCACCTGTAGCTAGCCTAGCAGGCTTGCTACCACCCTGTGCAGTGTCGCCGCGCAGGCCAGGGTCAGTCTCAACAATTTCCAGCTCCACATGATTTGGTGGCGTAACCGAGAGTGGTGACCCATTATATAAAGTGACTACGCAGATGTCTTGCTCACTCAACCATATTAACGCATCAGCCACGGCACTCTCAGTTGCTTGGTGTTGCTCAAATGTATCGGGCTCCATGAAACACCAAAAGTCTCCATCGCTATAGAGATACTGCATGTCCATCTCGATAACGTCGGCGCCTTCCAACGACTCGCCTGACTTAAACGTTTTATCTAACACACGCCCAGTTTTTAGATTACGTAACTTAACGCGATTAAACGCCTGCCCCTTGCCGGGTTTAACAAATTCGTTCTCAAGAATTGAGCATGGATCATTGTCCAGCATTACCTTAAGTCCTGAGCGAAATTCGTTAGTAGAGTAATTAGCCATGATGGTTGAGTCCGAAAATTTATAAAGGGTTCATGATAACCGAAGTACCCGCCTATTTAATTAGTTTTGCAGGTTACGGGGTTATTTAGCGCCTCTAAATTAATCTAACGCGTGAATGTCTTTGTCACTGTATCCGAGTAAATACAAAATACCGTCCAACCCAACATTGGAGATCGCCTGTTTGGCCGAAGCTTTTACCAGTGGTTTAGCTCTAAACGCTATTCCTAAACCAGCAATTTTTAGCATTGGTAGATCATTGGCACCATCACCTACTGCGATAACTTGCTCAAGATTCAAGCCTTGCTCTTGAGCTATCTCTCTCAGTATTTCAGCTTTGCGTTGACCGTCAATGATATCGCCAACTACCTTCCCAGTAACTTTCCCATCGACAATATCAAGCTCGTTAGCATAAACTTGATCAACACCCAAAATGGACTGTAAGTGACGTCCAAAAAAAGTAAAACCGCCTGAAATAATTGCTGTCGTAAAACCCAGCTTTTTGAGGGTTGTAATTAAATGTTCAGCCCCTTCATTTAAAACTAGCCGCTCAGCAACAGACTGAAGTACATCCGAGCTTAGCCCCTGCAATAAAGCCATTCGTTGTGTGAAGCTAGCCTTGAAGTCTACCTCACCGCGCATTGCCGCTTCAGTAATGGCTGCTACCTGATGTCCCACTCCCGCCTCTATAGCTAACTCGTCAATGACCTCTGCATTAATTAATGTCGAGTCCATATCAAAAACCACCAACTGGCGGCTACGGCGAAATATATTATCTTCTTGGCACGCAATATCGATATTGTAATGTACCGCCAACTCGAGCAATGAATTACGAAAATCCTCGTTATCTGCAGGTTCACCTCGAGCAGATAACTCAATGCAAGCCCGACCAAGTTGGTCACTTTGATTGAGTCCCAAACGACCAGATAAACGTACTATTTTATCGATGTTAAGTCCTTGCTGACTTGTGACCTCAGTTACAGCGGCTAAATGTGAGGCTTCAATATTTCGCGCGAGTAATGTCACGATATGTCGTGGCTTACCCTGTTGTTCTACCCAATTATGATAACGCTCATGGGATATAGGTAAAAATCCGACCTGCATATCCATACTTTTAAGTGTCAAAGAAACTTCTTTAACTACCCGTGAAGTTTGAGTATCTGACGGGACTGCCACCAAAATACCCATATTCAACTGATCGTGGATCACTGCCTGACCAATATCTAAAAGGGTGCTGTCAAAAAGCGACAACACATTGGTTACCGCGCTGGTAACCCCAGGCCTATCTTTTCCAGACACATTAATTAATAAAACTTCTTTCACAGGTAGAGACTCCATTGGAGTTTAAGTTCCCATTATATAAAACTTAGGAGAATAGGATAGAATGCACAGCATTTATTTTACCAAGGATCTGAGAATGCGTCGTCAATATTCGATGGCCATAAAATTACCAGCAATAATGGCTTGTGCATGTATATTGTTTGGCGTTTTGAGTTGGGCGGTCATCGTATCTCAAACTTCAACATTGGCCCAGCAAGCGGTTGAGGATAAAAGTACGGCAACTCTCAACCAACTTGCCGAACTTGTCCGCGCGCCACTATTTAGCAATGATACCGTCGGGTTACAGTTCGCCCTGCGCAAAGCAACGATGGATCAATCTATTTTTAGCGCAAGCTTATACGATGTGGAAGATAATCTGATCGCGCAAAGTACCCAAGCTAGCGAATTGACGATGAACTTGACGCAGTTTAGGCAGGATATTACGCTCGAAGACACCCAGGCCGGCACGCTACTGATATCAGTTATAAGCCAGCCGATCTATGAAAAATACTCGAACATCTTTTTAATATGGGCTGTCCTCTGGTTTCTGTTTAGCGTCGGTTGCACCTATGCTTGCTACCAATTTACTGGACAACTAGCACAGCGATTACGGATATTAACCAACCGACTGCCTGGTAGTAGCGACCCAATGATTGATGAAATTCTTGCGCTAGAAACGAGAATACAGCCGCTACTTGCGACATCTGGGCAGTTTTCTAAAGATACCGAAAATGGCTATTATTGCTCACTTGTTACTGCCACGATTAAAAATCGGCAGAGCTTAAATGATCAGCTTAACCACGAAAATCTCGAATTACTGTTTGAAAACATCGACCACTGTATTGACCGTACACTTGAACTTTATGGAGCAAAACGCACGGAGGGTAGTGAAAGTCGAGTCTGTTTTTATATTCGCTCCACTGAGTGTTCTAAGCAACATTTGCTTGTCTGCCTAATGGCCGTTTATTCATTACAAAAACTCCTCGAACACCTGTCAGCTAAATTAGGTATTGACTTGGAAATTAACTGGACAGTCTGTAGCGACAATTTATCCCCACTACCAGTACTTCGCTATCACGAGAAGATGTCTGAGCTAAAACAGAGATCAAAATCGATTAGCGAAAGAATAGATAAAAGCGTGATAGCACTCTATGTCACTGAATATGATATAGAACAGCTAGCGACCATTGCTCGGTTTAATCCTTTTGAGGAAAATTGCTATATTTTCCATGGTTTCCCGGAGCAGCGGCAAGCCTTACTTGAGAAGCAGATTTTACACTTAGCCTCGGTATGCCTATAACCATTTCCGTCTAGCTAACACATGAGTAACGTTGTACGGTTTTACCCTGAGCTATAACTGGATGGCCAGAGAGGTAAGTTCAATCTCACCGTTTGGCGAATCGATGACCACAGAAATACTTGACGATGCTCCCTCAATGACAGCAGTACTTAGGCCAAGGCATTCAAGTTTTCTGCGAAGATCAGCTGGTCTCGGGTCCGTTAAAACCAAACTTTTAATTAGCACTCCTGCGGGGCAGTTTTTGCTCGGATGGGGAGTAGTACCCCAATCAATAAAAAATGGAATTAACCTATACAGCTCCATTGTTGGTTTAAAAGTTAGAGTCCAGTTCAGCGCTTCTCCATTGGGCGTTATCCGTGATACGGGAACAACCACACCTAGATCAATTCCCTCGCTACTGGCCTTTTTAACGAACTCCGATAAGTTATCTTGACGTGCGACCCAAGTGATTAGTTGGACATCACAAAGGCGATCAATATTAAAGGGACGTACCCCGTTAAACCTTGGCTGCTCAGGATCCGGCGCAATGATTTCCAAGTAACTGCTGGGTCCTAGGCCGATGTAGGCGTTGCGAGTGCCGAGACCTGGATGGCTTCCGCCGCGGACCGCCAAGACACCCAGTAACTTCTCAAAGTACGCTATGCCTATCTCAAGATCAGGGCCAGCGAATACGAGGTGGTCAAAGTTAACATTTAACATAGGAGGTTCCTAAGTACTTAAGGAGCAGGCATTGTATTACAGGCGAATACTCCGAGAAAATCGGCCTTTCCTAAAGTAACGCCACTATGACTCAGAATATTATAAGCAGTCGTGACATCATAATAGAGGTTAGGTAGCGCCCAATAGTTTGCAACGTCGCTGCCGATGACCGCGTAAGCACTAGCTAAAGTAGTTCTCGTTGATAATTACACCCCATACTGCTAAAAACAATATGAGCGATATAAGAACAGCCGCAGACCCAACATCTTTTGCGCGACCAGACAACTCATGAAATTCTAGCCCGATGCGATCTATAACCACCTCAATTCCGGTGTTAAGTAATTCTACAATCAACACAATTAACACCACGCCTATTAATAATATTAATTGCAAATAATCATTAGCCACATAGAACGCCAGAGGGATTAAAATCACCGAAGCCAGCATTTCGCACCGAAATGCTTCCTGGGTTCGTAAAGTAGAATCTATACCCTGAATGGAATGTTTTGTCGTTAGCACTAGGCGCCGATAAAGAAGCCCTAAGATACCTTTTTCAAACATTAGTTTTTATCCCTATACGTCTAAATTTTGATTCATGTCAAAGCTAGGGGTACCCTCAAGTGGCGCGCCAACTATTCTTGCTGGCACACCAACGACCGTTGCGTGCGGAGGGACCGAGTCGATGACCAAACTCCCCGCGCCCACTTTAGCGCCGTCCCCAATCTTAACATTGCCAATAATTTTTGCTCCCGCTGAAATCATAACACCACTACCCACCTCAGGATGACGATCACCTTCCCCTCGGCCACTGCCACCTAGCGTAACTGAATGCAAAATAGACACGTTATCCCCAACAATGGCCGTCTCTCCGACGACTAAACCGGTTGCATGGTCAATCATGATGCCAGAGCCTATTCGAGCGCCAGGATGGATATCTACTGTAAATTTTTCGGTCACTTGATTTTGTAAAAAAAGCGCAAGGGCTGCACGGCCATTGCACCAGTACCAATGAGAAATTCTATACAACTGCATCGCCTGAAAACCCTTGAAGTAGAGTAGCGGGATAAGGTGTTTGTCGCAGGCTGGATCTCGTTCAACGTTCGCTATGATATCCAAACGCACACTGTCTGCGATGCCAGGATCAGCTTTAAGTGCATCAAGAATAAGTTTTTCTATGGTTGCAGACGGTATCGCTGAACCGCTCAGTTGGTTAGCTAGATTGTAGCTAAGAGACGCTTCAAGATCTAAATGATCAAGAATAGCTCGTTGATAAAACTCGGATAATAATGGTTCTTCGGCAATTGATACCTTTGCCTCTTCGGTAATAAGTAACCAAACCGCTTTATCAGATGTCATGAGCAAATTACCTATAGATTATCTTCGCCTGAGACCCTTACAAATCGGCGAATGATCTCATCAAGGTATTTTAACACGGTATCAAGACTAACTAATTCCAAATTGTCTAGTAATTGCTGCTTAATGATATCGCCAGTGAGCTGCTGAGCATAACTATTCGCTATAGGCGCGTAACTAATATGCCAAGGCTCGGGAGATACCCCTCCAAGGTCAATGGCGTAGGGGCGATAAAACCCTTTGGATTTATGTTGCCCCTTAATAAGTACACTGTTTAACCATTCATGCATGGGCGCGAAAATTCCCTCGCCCTCACATTCACTCGTTGTCAGCTGAATCTGATAACCCTCGGGCATGGCATTAGCATCATAAACATCAAAATCACTACCCCAGTGATGGCGAGATGTACCAGGCAGTGCTGACCAGCGCAGCACAGCCTGAATCTGCTGCCACGGATCGAGTTCGATCAAGTTAATCCGACCCCCCAACTCATCCAAAACCGGCCTGTCGCCAAGTAACTTTTCGTTCCAAATCAGCATTTGCCTCTCAAATGAACGAAATCCACTGCAAATACACAGGTCAAAGCCTTGTTTTTCCGCTTCACTCTTTAAGGCCAAAAAGGGTTTGAGCGCCTTTTGATGAACCAAAATACTCTTTTGAGTCAGTAAATTCTGACTGACAGCAACATCCACCAAATGCCGATGGGTGCGGCCAGTCAAAATATCAGCAGCGACTTCCTCTAACTCAGCCATATCAGTTTTAGACCTTACTTATAAATTGGTGGATTGCTGAGTTTATACCTCTATCAAGGCAAATAATCAAAATCTGCGTCGAAATCGATCGATTAGTAACACCCCATTTGAGTGCCAGCAGCTAATCTTTGTCTAAATAAACGCTTTTACGCAAGGGCGCTATGCGGCATGATGCGGGAAATACACTACCAACAATAAAGACTATGCTTAAACAAGATATTTTCCTTTGTAATTTGGACGACCTTGATGAACAAGAGTCCATAGAACTGAGCATTGAGCAGCGGCCCCTATTTGCCGTGCGCCTGAATGATAATCTTTATGCCTATTGGAACAACTGCCCACATATAGGTGTCCCACTGAACTGGATGCCGGGAAAATTTCTCGATTTAGACAAAGCTTTTATCCAATGTTCATCTCACGGAGCGATATTTGGAATTGATACTGGTAAATGTGTTGCCGGACCCTGTGTAGGTGACCACCTAAGTCGCGTTGAATTAAAGCAAAAAGACAATAATTTTTATGTGGCCGCAGACCAACACCTTCCCAGCCCACCTATTAATCTTCGCGCTCAAGCCTTGGCAGATCTTGAAGACAATTAATCTGCTTCTGTAATACAATTTCTTCTGAACTTATCTTAGCTCCCCAAGCCATCACTTCAACACCTCTGGATATTGCTAGCGCCAGCGTCTGTGCATAAACAGGATCTATCTCTGCAGCGACCTCGACTCGCTCTACATTCGTTAGCTGAACACAGAAAAATAAGATCGCGCGATGGCCATCTTCGACCATTGAGATCAATTCACGAAGGTGTTTAGTCCCGCGACTGGTTACCGAATCAGGAAAGGTTGCAAGCCCCTTACCCATGTCCATAGTCACATTCTTAACCTCTAAATAACAATCACGGAGTCTGCCAGCAGTATCCTTGAGTAAAAAATCAATGCGACTTTTCTCTTCACCGTAGCGCACTTCCGCTGTCACTTGATCATAGCCCGTTAATTCTTTGATGAACTGGCGGTCTATAGCCTGACGTACTAAATAGTTGGCGCGAATCGTATTCACTCCAGCTAAATTCCCATGGGTAGTGGTTACTATTTCTAAGGTTCCCGGTAATTTCCGCTTGGGGTTGTCAGACAGCGAATACCAGCAAGGTGTCCCCTCAACCTGACAATGCTTCATTGACCCAGTGTTGGGACAGTGTACCGTGACAAGATTATTCTGGAGATCAAGGACATCAGTAAAAAACCTCTTATAGCGTTTTACAAAAGTTGCTGGAAATAAAATGGGAAGTGTTCGCATTAATTCTAGCCTCAAATGTCTGATCCGGTCGCACTTTAGCCTCAAGATGGGGTTAAAGTATCAATAATTAAAATGTTATTGCAACCATGGTCTACTATTACTTAGTTCAAATAAGCGGTTTTTAAAAAAAATATCCTAAAAAGGAAAGTTTTCCTTGATAAATGGCGTAAATTTCTCTATAAACGCGGCTCGCGATTTTAGGTCAATTTCAACAGCGGAATTAATTCATGGCTACGGCAAAAGCAAAAGTTAATACAAAGAACACTACTAAGTCTAAGGCAAAAGCTCCGGGATCGGCAACGCTCCATGGATTGAGCCCCTATGTAGAGAAGAAAAACGAAGAATTTATGAATCAAAATCAGCGCGGTCACTTCAAGCTCATTTTGAAGGCGTGGCGCAATGAATTGATGGAAGAAGTAGACCGCACCGTGACCCACATGAAGGACGAAGCAGCCAACTTCCCTGATCCTGCCGATCGTGCAACGCAGGAAGAGGAATTTAGTCTAGAGCTTAGGACTAGAGATAGAGAGCGCAAGCTCATCAAGAAGATCGACAAGACTTTGGTCAGAGTGGAAGACGACGACTATGGTTTCTGTGATCAGTGTGGTATCGAGATAGGCATTCGTAGACTAGAAGCTCGACCAACGGCAGACCTTTGCGTTGACTGTAAAACTCTTGATGAAATTAAAGAAAAGCAGCTAACTGGGAATTGATACTGGGCTGTCTTACGCTTAGTGCAAGACCTCCTACACTCAGGCTAGTAGGTCTAGGCTATGTCACCAGAAAATATCATAGGTCGCTTTGCCCCCTCCCCCACTGGGCCACTCCATTTCGGGTCCTTATCTTGTGCTTTAGCTAGCTATTTAGATATCAAAAAATTGGGTGGCAGCTGGCTGGTTCGGATGGAAGATATAGACCCACCCCGTGAAATAGAGGGTGCGAGCAGTCACATCTTGAAACAGTTAGAAGCCCATGGATTATGCTGGGACGGCGATGTACTATTTCAAAGCACTCGACTGAATGCGTACCAAGACTCATTAAATATTCTTGAGCAAAAAAATCTCGCTTATCATTGCGAATGTTCTCGCCAGCGTGTCAATGCACTTCAGGGTATTTATGATAATCACTGTCGGCGGTCTCATCTCCCTTCGGCAGGCAATGCTACCCGCGTGCAGTTGAATCACCCTAATCATCTAATCGAATTCGTGGACCAAATCGCTGGACCACATGCTCAGTCATTAGCTCACGATGTCGGCGATTTTATCATTCGCCGTAGGGATAATTTATTTTCTTATCAATTAGCGGTCACCGTCGATGATCAATACCAAAAGATTACTCATGTGATGCGCGGTTCAGATCTCTTAGATTCCACCCCACGACAAATTTATTTACAACGTTGCTTGGGGTTCACTCAGCCTCAATATGCTCATTTGCCCTTAGCAACCAGCGCCTTAGGCCAAAAACTAAGCAAACAAAATCTCGCGTCGGCCCTAATACCTGGTCAGGAGACTCTTAATATTTGGGCTGCACTGAATTGGCTAAATCAATCACCCGCCAACGACTTAAAAACAGGGTCAGTGAGTGAGATTCTATCTTGGGCTATTTCGCATTGGGACTCCACCAACGTTAATCGCTCTTTAACAAAGCCAGCGCCAGAAGGATTTTAATCTTGTCATCCCAGTTTATCCCTATGACTAGTTTGCTTTACCTAGCCACCTTGCATAACATCACCAGTTCTGTCACTTTCAGACACACACTTTAGAATGCGCTGCTTATGTTTAATTACCGATTAGTCGCAACACTACTTTTACTTTCCATTGTAGTGTTTCCTCTTGCCACCCAGTGGGCATTGGAACTTGGCGGTAGCTGGTTTAGGCCTTTTTTGGTCTGGGCATTACTGATATTTGCCACCTACATACTGCAGCGCGACCGGACGACTGATGAACAGTAATATAGGGATTTTTACCCTTTTTGTAATGATGGCAGCTTGTGTTCTATCTCGAGCCCTAGCGACTAGTCCTAATCGCACAAATCAAAATATAACAATATCTTTGGCGTTGCTTGCCAGTACTGGCGTATTACTAGCAACCGGAGCCATAGAAATGACTGGACGCTATGGCTATAGCGCAATTTTTGCGTTATTCGCGTTCACTTTAGTATTTGTAATTGCACCG
>MDTF01000348.1_pt1 | contig 17460 bp, 9 predicted proteins | sample 811191 | NCBI WGS metagenome assembly MDTF01 (sample SAMN05326649, study PRJNA326480) | marine metagenome | isolation source: seawater | place: Southern Ocean | collected 2011 | reverse complement strand
GGTGAACTTGATGGGTATGTGACTTATCAAGTTTTTGCCGATTTCACAAATCCTACGGATGTCTTGAGTGCGATTTATTCAGATGTTGTAGCACTGGGAACAATCCCGATGGAAATTGATGCACCTTGTGGTTGTTTCAATCCTGTTGCATCAAGTCTCGCGATGGATGGGTCTAACACTTCATTTTTCTGGGGCACTTTTCCGATGTGGGAATTCGATTCATACTGGACGATAGGGATGGAAAGTAGTGACTCTCCGGGTGTTCTTCCACAAACAATTGGGCTTCCAAATGGAACAGAAATATGTTCAGCATTAATCACTGATGGTTCTGTATACACAACTGGCGGACCTATTAATACCATTGCTGGCGCTGATCTTAGAGTCTTAGTAGCGCAAGTAACGACCTGTGACGATTGGTTTTTCTCTGCAAACTTTCAAATTTTTATTGGTGGTGATCAATCCCAGATTCAGTTTTTTGAATCTTTGGCGCCTACATTGATTGAAGATCCATGTGACCCTTACGTTACAAATGAAGCAGAAGTAACGGGTTCAGTGTTCCCCTGTTTTGGTGGAGATTCGCCAGTCAGCATTGCTTTTTTAGGAGCAGGAGACCCATCCTTAGCAACGTATTCTTTGTTTGATCAAAGTGGTGATATCGTAGGTTTGCCTCAAAATTCTTCCACATTTGAAAACCTTTCTCCGGGCAACTACTCGATGGTTCTCATCGATGAGTTTTATTGCATTGATACAACTGATTTTGCTGTAACTGCTCCAGGTCAGATTGTTGCTGATTTTCAACTCAGTACTGACAATGATTGTTTTGGAGAAGGTGATGCAACAGTTTGTTTGCTAGAATCACCAACAGGAGGTTCGGGTGCTTTAACGATTTCTGTAGAGGATCCCAATGGAAACTCTGTTGCCTCTGTCGATGGGGAAGAAGATTGCTGGACCAACTTGGTCTGCCAAGATGGTGACGGGTCATTCTCTTTTTCAATTCAAGATGATGAGGGGTGTTTTCTCAATACTGTTTTAACTGTCAATTGTCCCCAACCAATAGAAGCAGAAATATCGATAGGTCAGATCGATTGCCAAGGAAATGCAAATGGAACAATTGGTGCTGATGCTTCGGGTGGCTCAGGAAACTTATACTTAACTGTAAATACGGATACTCTTTTACTTCCGTCCACTTCTTCTAATTTAGCACCGGGTATCTACAACGTTCAAATCATTGATGATTTGGGGTGTTCTCCATCTGTAGAAATCGTTGAGATATTAGACCCTGAAGCCATTGCCGTTCAAATTGTATCCGCGGCTCCGATTAGTTGTGGATCTGATTGTAATGGCGCAGTTGACATTCTGTTTTTCGGAGGAACTGGAGACTTGAACTTTGAAATATCGGATGCCTTCACTGGCATCATCTCTGAGTCTTTAGACAGTTTATGTGCTTCAGAATATATTGTTTTGGTTTCGGATAGCAATGATTGCGCTTCTCAAGCGCCTTTCACGATTGATGCGCCCCCACCTTTAGAATTTCTCATCTCACCTTCTCCTGCAACCTGTACTGGAATGAGTGATGGATCAGCCGACATATTTCCAGCAGGAGGAACTGGAGAGCTAACTTGGACTGTTTTAGATACGCTTGGAAATGTTGCCAACTTAAACAACTTAAGTGAGATGACCTACACTGCCACAGTTGCGGATGTCCTTGGATGTGAGATTACAGATACTTTTTCTATCGGTGTGGGAATCATCACAGATATGATCTTAACCACTTTTCCATCTCCAGTTACATGCTGGAATGCAGAGGATGGAACCATTACGGTTTCTGTCGACGGAGGAGATTTTCCATTCACTTATTTGTGGAGTGATCCTTTTAACCAAACCTCTTCAACTGCTGTAGGTCTGACGGAAGATGTTTATTCAGTCACCGTTACAGACAATATTGGTTGCAACATCACAACAGTGGAGTCGATCACTCACATTGAGGGGTGCTTGTTCATTGCAGATGCCGTCACACCAAATGATGATGGTTACAATGATGAGTGGATTGTCGGAGGTCTGCTAGATTTCCCATTGTCAGTAGTGAAAGTTTACAACAGATATGGTCAGCTTTTATTTCATTCCACCGAGGGAGATGTTTCTTGGAATGGAAGATTTAACAACCAGCGTCTGCCTGTTGCGGACTATTATTACACGATTGAGTTAACCCCATACGCCCCGCCAATAACGGGTACAGTATCTCTAAAGTACTGATCCCATGATAAGATTATTATTTGCTTCGTGTTGGATTTTACTTTTAGCTGCTCCTCTGCAAGCCCAACAACGTTTTCGCAGAACTTCATTTCCCGTCAATGCGTTTATCATCAACCCTGCTGTCGCAGGAACTGAGCCAGTAACCGTCTTTGGATCCTCATACAGACATCAATGGGCAGGATTTGAAGGTGCTCCAACGACAACTGTTTTAAGCGCGCACACTTCACTGCCCAACTCTTTGGGCGCAGGTGTTATCTTTTACAATGATGACATGGGTGGTGCTGTTTCTCAAACGGGTGTGGAACTAACTGGATCGTACAAAATTAGCCTACCCAATACGGATGCTGTTTCTTTTGGACTAAGTCTTCAAGGGACTCAATTTGGATTTGACAGCAGCAATTTAAACGTTTGGGATCAAGATGATCCAGCGTTAACTGGAGGAATGGAAACGTCATTCAGCTTAGACGCATCAACAGGCATGATGGTTTATGGTACTGACTATGCTTTTGGTGCAGCAATCTCCAATTTATTTCAAAGCAATTTAGGTATTTCAGGTGTTCAAGATGAGTACAATCAAAACATCCGTCATTACAGGTTTATGGGAAGCTATACCTCTGACATCTCATCTAACTTGGCAATTCAGACTTCAGGAATGATTCGCTTAACAGAAATTACTCCGGCTCAAATAGATGTTTACTCTAGAGCTATATTTTCTGTGTATCAAATCATGTATTGGGGTGGAGCGGGAGTTAGGGTTGGAGATGCGGTTACCTTTTCTTTGGGTGCCAAATATGCCAACGTAGGACTGTCATATTCCTACGACATTACGACAGGAGAGAACGTGTTAAGCCAACATTCACATGAAGTGAATTTAACCTACATGTTGGCTCATAAAAGAGGTTTTGGAAAAGGTACACTCGGGTCCAGGAAAATACTTGATAGAAATAGATTGGTTAAATAACAGAATAAAAACATTTACAATGAATAGGATTACTTTACTCTTTACAACAGCTTTGTTTGCTGCGCTCTCTTTTCAAATTTCAGACGTGAACGCTCAGTTTGTGCGATTGGATGTGGAAGAAATAGACAATGGGGGAGTGGTGCTTGGCAAAACTTTTAGAGTTTATGCTGTTTTTGAGAATTCAGGCGATATTCTCGATGCCGTGTATGGAGAAGCAAGTGCACCTCTCAAGATTACATCTTCGAAGCCGTTTTACCAACATCCTAAAGGCGGTCCACTTTCAACAGATATTCAACGTTATGATATGTCCGTGAATCCTGAACTGGCTTTTGACAGTTGGGTGACCATTGGTTCGGAAGACAATTACATGAATGCTCTTTCAGGATTTATTATGGAATTTGGAACATTTGAAACTGAAGGTGGCGAAATAGCGACAGACAATGGAGCTTGGTTTGTAACTCCAGACAAGCGTCAAAGTATGGCTCCAGATTCAAAGAGAATTTTATTAATGCAGCTGACGACTGAAGGTAAAGTTGATGGATTTATCAACCTTCATGGCAGGACGAAAGCTGTTTACGAAAATGAAATACAAGTCGGAGGAGGAGACCAGATTAAAGCTGAAGGCATCAGATTTATTGCTGAATAGTTCAGGCTTTTATCTCACCGAATTGACTGCCCTATTTAGAGAAATCTGATGGGGCGGTTTTTTTTATTAGATGTTTTCCAGTCACTGACCGTTTGCATTTCATGAGGTTTTCCGGGGTCCCAGAAAAGATTAATTCTCCGCCATCTTCACCACCTCCTGGGCCTAAGTCCAGCACATAATCAGCACGGTTAATGACATCCAGTTGGTGCTCTACAACGACAATAGAATGTCCTATTTTTATCAGTCTTTCAAAGGATTCCAACAATTTTGCGACATCATGTACATGCAGTCCTGTTGTAGGTTCGTCGAATACAAACAGTGTATGTCCTTGCTTGTCACCACGAGAGAGAAAAGTGGCAAGTTTAATTCTGCCAGCTTCACCGCCACTTAGGGTGTTGGAGCCCTGTCCCAAAGTGATGTAGCCCAAACCAACATCAAACAGTGGTTGAAGCTTAGTGAGAAGTCTTTTTTCAGTGGATGAAGAAGCTCTCTCATCTAAAGGAGCAAAAAACAACAACGCATCCTCGACAGTCATGGATAGTATCTCGTGTATGTTTTTACCTCGCCAAGTGATTTCAAGGAGATCATCATTGTATCTCTTTCCACCACAATTTTCACAGGTAAGTTTTAAATCGGCCATGAATTGCATCCCGACTGTGATGACCCCTTCACCTTCACAAGTTTCACATCGACCTCCTGCTACATTGAAACTGAAATGAGATGGTTTTAATCCTCTTGCTTTTGATTGGGTTGTGCCGCTTAACAATGCCCGTATTTCATCAAATGCTTTTACATAGGTGACAGGACAGGATCTTGATGATTTTCCAATTGGATTTTGATCAATAAATTCTAGAGAGCTGATGGTCCCTATATTTCCTTCGATCCCATCTAAACCATTTGAGAAAGGAGGGAAGTCGCTGATTTGTGCTTTCACTGCTGGCACCAAGATTTCAGAAACAAGGGTGCTTTTTCCTGACCCACTAACTCCTGTTACAGCAACCAAACAATGGAGAGGAAAAACTGCATCAAATCCTTTTAAGTTATTTGCGCGGGCTCCTTTGATTTGGATGACATCATTCGATGTTCGTCTCACTTGAGGGGTTGCGATTTCTAGTCTGCCGGTGAGGTATGCAGCTGTTAAGGATTTGTGATTTTTCGGAAGTTTCTTGAGTTGTGAGTGGTTCCCTGAAAAGACAACTTCTCCACCAAAAGTACCCGCTTGAGGCCCCATGTCTATTAAGTTGTCTGCAGCAGCCATGATGTCGTCATCGTGCTCTACCACTACCACCGTATTTCCTTTGTCACGCAAACCATAAAGTACTGAGATGAGTCTGTGTGTGTCCTGTGGATGAAGTCCAATGCTGGGCTCGTCCAGGACATAGGTGCTTCCAACAAGTGCGCTTCCCAAGCACGTTGACAAACTGATGCGTTGCGATTCCCCACCACTTAGTGTGGCGCTGCCTCTTAACAAGGTCAGATATCCCAATCCCAGGTCCGTCAGACAAACAAGTCTCTCCGTAATTTCACAGACAATACGTTTTGCAATGATTGAATCATTTTCTCCCAATTCCAATGATTGTATGTGCACAAGCACTTTATCTATAGGCCAATCAAGGATTTCAGAAAGCGTAACTCCAGCGACGAGAACATAAGATGTTTCTTTCCTGATGCGAGCGCCTTTGCATTCTGGACAAGAGGTTCGTCCCCTGTAGCGGCTGAGCATCACTCTATATTGTATTTTATATCCCTTTTTCTCGACATATGCAAAGAACTGATTGAGTCCTTTAAAGCTCTTTGTTCCCGTCCAAACTTTTTCTTTTTCAAGCTCACTTAACTCATGCCATGGGGCATGTATGTTTACATTTTCCTCCGCCGCGCCCATCATGAGATTTGTTTTCCACTTTTGCATGCGGTCGCTTCTCCAAGGAGCGATTACATCATTGTAGATGCTCAGGGAAGAGTCAGGGATTACTTTCGCAGGATCGATCCCTAAGGTGCTTCCATAGCCCTCGCAAGTGGGGCATGCTCCGACGGGGCTGTTAAAGCTAAACAGATCGGGTGAGGTTTCATGAAAAATCAATCCATCCCGTTCAAATCTGTTGTTAAACTCCACTTCTTCGTCATCAAAAACCACAGAGCAATTTCCGTTTCCTTCAAAAAATGCAGTTTCTAATGAATCCAGAATTCGTGAACTTTCTTCCTTGGCATTGGAAACGGTCATCCTGTCAATGACAATTTGAAGTTTGTTTTCTTGAAGTTCTTTTTCAGTTTTTACAGCAATTAACTCATCGATTAGAGTTGCTTTTGAATTCACGAGTATTCTTGAAAATCCTTGTTGCAATAACAATTCAAGCTGTTTTGTCTTCGTTCGATTCTCTTTGTCTATGAGAGGAGTGACAATCATAAAACGACTGTCACTTTTCTTACTTAGTATTTTATCTAAAACGTCTTCTGGTTTGTCTCGCTTTACTTGTTCTCCGGAAATGGGGCTGTATGTTTTCCCAACTCGCGCATAAAGCATTCGGAAGTAATCATGGACCTCTGTTCTTGTACCGACGGTGCTTCTTGGACCTCCAGAAGATGTCTTTTGTTCTATTGCAATTGCAGGAGATAGGCCGTGAATGGAGTCAACATCTGGTTTTTCAAGGCGTCCTAAGAATTGTCTTGCGTAGGAAGAGAGGGATTCGACATAGCGTCTTTGGCCTTCAGCATAGAGTGTGTCAAAAGCAAGCGAGCTCTTTCCAGAACCGCTGAGTCCTGTAATAACAGTGAGCTTTTTCTTAGGTATGCTCACGTCGACATTCTTTAAATTATGCATACGAGCGCCACGAATCGTTATCTCCATCACAAATGAGTTAGCTATTTTTAACACTCGAAAGTTATGCTGAGTTTTGTTTACATGGATTATAATCGTATATTTAGAATGTTAAATAATAAAAAACACAACGCATAGAAACACTTCTACTCTAATTGATCCTTATTGATCCAGATTTCCTGGTACAGATTGAACCTTTAAAGTGTAGAATTATGCGTGCATCATTTTCTGATAGTGAGTTAATCCGTTCATACCGTGACGGAGACGACAGAGCCTTTGAGATTTTATTATCCCGTCATCAAGACCGTGTTTTTTCCAAGTTGTTTTTTATCGTTAGAAATACAGACATTGCAAATGACTTGTTTCAAGACACCTTTATTAAGGTTGTTGGACTTTTAAAATCTGGAAAATACATTGAGGAAGGTAAGTTTCGGCCTTGGATACTAAGGATTGCTCACAACATCGCAATAGATCATTTCCGTAGAAATAAAAAGATGCCACTCGTTCGCAGTCGCGAGGATTTCGATATTTTCTCGATTTTAGACACAGGTGAAAGCCACATCGAGGATAAACTTGTCAAGGATCAAATTCACGAAGATGTCCGCAAGCTAATTGACCACCTCCCCCTCGAACAACAGGAAGTACTTCGAATGAGAATCTTTCAAGATTTAAGTTTTAAGGAAATTGCAGAAAGCACGGATGTGAGCATCAATACAGCCTTAGGGAGAATGAGGTATGCGGTAATCAACCTAAAAAAACTCGTTGTTGAAAATGGAATTCAATTGACGCCTTATTAATTTGAGGGTCCATACAATATCATGAAATGATGTGCGTTGTAATGTTGAATTGATAAATTAACAGTGCATGAAGCAACATACTATTCTTGTCGAAGAGCTTTCTGATCGTATCAGAGGCCCGAGACTTTCCTCAATAACAAACATCCTTGCGTACTCCCAATCTACTCAGTTTTTACGAACCTCAATTTTAGGAAACGTTACGTTGTCAATGAATTAATCGTTAAGTTGAAAAAAAATGTTTTTATGGCAGCTCTGAATGGGCTGCCATTTTTACTTCTAATTTGTAGATAGGCCAATCACTGTTGTCTGTCGGTGTAGCAGCTAAGCTGTCCACGAAGTTCATTCCTGAAATGACCTTGCCGAAGACAGTGTGTTCACCATCCAAGTGCGGTACTCCTCCAAGTGTGTTGTAGGTGGTCTTCTGATTGTCGGTATAGATAAACCCTTTTTCTCGTTCGATACTTGCTAATGTCCCGTTCGATTCCTCATGTCCAGTTACGATGTAGAAATCATAACTGGATGATCGCTTGTCGGGATTGTTCATGTAAGACCTAGACATCGCTAGAGCTCCTCGGTGGTGAACATGGTGTCTTTGAAATTCAGATTGAAGAGAATACTGTCCAATTAGAAATCTCATTTCTTGAGGTCTTTCCTCTTCACTGTTGCCTCCTTGTACTACAAAGTCAGGGACCACCCTAATAAACTCACTGGGACTGTAGTATTGCCTGTGAATTTTATAAATAAAATTGGCTCTGTGCATCGGTGTGTCGTCAAACAACTCCAACACAATTTCCCCGAATTTCGTGTCCATTGTTACAAATTTTTCATCGTGCTCATCCCCCCATTTCTTTAAAAAGTCGATTGAGTTTTCGTTGTTAAGTTGAGGTAGACCGATTCCGAGCATTGCCCTAACTCTTTCCTGTAACTTGAAGTCAACGGTGTCAATCTGGACAGTCTTTGCTTCTAAGCCTACTTTGTTGTCAGATTGTGTTTCACCACATCCGATGATGAAAAACAAAAGAATCCACGTACATCTGATTTGCATGGTGCGAAACTATGCCCCAAATAGCTCAGGTTGTATCTTGCAATTATGAAAATCAAGCCCATTGTCTTTTTTGTTCTGTCTGCCGCGATGACAATCTCCCACACCGGTTTTTCCCAAAATTGGGATGATGACGATGATTTTTATGAGCCATCTCGCCAGGGTATGGAGTTTGGAGTGAATTTAGGAGTATACCGTGCGCACCCCAATTCCAGCGTTTTTTACAATGGTGCAGCGTGGTATGAATTGGGTGACAATCAGGCGAATCTTTACTCGATCGAGGACAGGTTGTTTTTAGGGAATACAGAAGATCAAATCAACAATACCCTCAACCTGGGAGGGGGTAATTTTCGGATACCCTATGATTCGTCACCACTTTTAATGCCTTATGATCCGGGGCTGATGTTGGGGCTTAAAATGTTGTATTTCTGGAATCCCGAGAGTGCTTTGGTGATGAGTATTGATGCCGTTAACCTCAAAGCTGCTGGCCCTTGGACCCTAGAGACAGATTTGCTCCCAGGCCAAGGTCAGGGAAGCAATGACATCAAGGTGTATGGAATTTTCGGTCAAGAACGACGCATGATAGGTACCTTGGGATACAGAACTGCTGCATATATCATCGATGAGGCTGCGTGGATCTTTGAATTCGGTGCCATTGCAACATCAGTACAGATTAAAAGAAATTACATCAATGTTGAGAGCAACACCTACGATCTAATCACTTTTTACAATGGAGGTGGTCAATTTAGCGGGGCTGCGAGCAGTTTGACTTCAACTGGTTTCGGATTCTATGGAGTGATAGGTCTTGAGGCAATGTTTGAAGAAGGAGGAAACTTGGAGGCAAATCTTCGTGTGAGTAGAGACAACATTATCTTAGGTGCGCCTGAGGGAGGGTACAACGAAAAACTTTGGAATTTTGCGCTCTATGTCACGTGGTTAATCCCGCCACATATTGGTGATTTTGTCAGAGCCTCTTTCTGATTAATTGGTATTTCGGATGATACCCCACGGATTTAGTTGTTTCAGGTTTAGTGAGAACATCCAGTATTTGTAGGGTTCGTAAGAGGAGTCGTTTGCTTCGATGTCATTTATCATCGAAGTTGAGTATAAAGGCATGTGGATTTGGAATGGTCCTATTGAGCATGTAACTCCTGCAACAGCTTCGAAGTTGTCGTCATCATAAACCAAGGCGCCCGCGAAAACCGATAAGTATTTAGCCAGTTCGTATTCAAGTTTCGCACTCGACATCCACTCTCTTGCAAGGTTTCTCAATGGAAGAGCCCCATGATCGAGTTGGGTTTGGGCTGAAAGCAATCCCGACGATGCGCCTCTATTTAGAAGTAAATTATCAGCCATGGGGTCGAATTGAGCTCCATAACCTGATGTTGAGATTTGAGCATTGTTGTTGGGATCATTCCAAACAGCAACATCTTCGTCATGAAATATAATACTTGACAGAACATTCAGTTTAATCTTTTTATTTGAATTGGAAATCCGCTTCGTAGCTTCATAGTATACTGTTGAGATATTAAAAACATCTTTAGATAAAATGAGTTCGAATCCACCAGGCATGGGCTCCAGTTGATTCTCCATTGTGCTGAACTGACGGGTCTCGAAACCCATTTTCTGTTTAAGTCCTTTGGTCTTGACACGCTTATTGATAGCGTCAAAAGCAAAGCTGTGAGAGGATCTAAATGGTGTTTCATCATAGTATTCACTGTCCATAAAGCCATTCACGAACACAGATTCATATTTAATTTTTGATTCCCATTTTGAATTGGTTACCGCGTTCAATTTTCTAGCAACGCTGAAGCTCGATCGATTCATGGGTGTTGGATTTTTTATAAGACCTACATTCATGGTGTCTATAAACTCTGTCGTAGAAAATCTTCGAGCCTTAAAATTTATTGACAGTGGGCCAGTGTGATAGGACAGTTGTGCAAATCCGGAGAGGTGGGCCTCGTTGCTAAAACTGAAAACAGGATTGCTTATCAGCGGTGTAACCATCCATTCAAAATTTCTAAGCGGAATTGTGGTGTTGTGAAAAGTCGCTCCGAGCATCATTCCGTTGTGAGTGTTCCATGCCACAGCGGGCAGGAAAAATACCTGAGTCTTCGTCCCATCTTCTAATCGTGTTCCAAAACGAAATTGAAGAGGTTCGACTTTACTCAATAAGCTATTACATCGATAGGTGTTGTTTTTCCGGTCATAGTCTAAGTCGTAACGCCCGGGATCTAGAACGACCGACGTAGCGCCAACTCCAGGAATTTCAACCGTTACTTTCGTGCCAGGAGTTGACGGCGCTACCCAAACCCTGCCCACTTCTATTTCATCTTTAAAAGCGACTACTTCCACAGGGGAGGTGAGATCGCCAGTGTTTGTTAGTTTTACGCTACAGCCTTCTTTTGTCTCGTTTCCGCCTGTAATCTTCCAATTGTTGTTGCCTGTGGTTTTTATCCAGTCGTTGAAAAACCAACTCAAATCTTCGCCACAAGAACGCTCTATCGAAGTCTGTAAATCGATCGGAGAGGGGTGCTTAAATTTCCAATCTTGGAAGTATTGCCTCATCGCCTTGTCGAACTTCTCTGTGCCTAGATATTGTCTTAGGAACGCAAAAATAGCGGCAGTTTTTTTATAGACGATCGCACCGTAGTTCTTAGATGAGAAAGCATCAGAATGACATTGCAGGGGCTGTGTTGTTCCAAATCTCGCGGGCATGATAGAAGCCAGTTCGTCTATCCATCTGTATTCAAAATTATTCAAATCCAGCCTCTTCATCCACTTTTCAGAAAGCCGAGAAGAAATAAGACCCAGATCTTTCCCTTTGTATGATTCTAACAAGTACCGTGTTTCGTTCAGGGAATTCAAACCTTCGTCCATCCAGGCATTCGTTCTCTCGTTAGATCCTAGTATTCCATAAAACCAGTTGTGCCCAACTTCGTGAGCGATTACCACATCTAATGCGAATGCTGACCCACTCTTGCCGATCACTGTTACGTTGGGATATTCCATTCCACCACCTGCGGCGATGGTGCCGTCTATTGCAGTGACTTGCTCGTATGGATAGTCGCCGTTCCAGAGGGAGTAGTAGTAGGTTGCATTCCCAATGTAGTCTGAGGCTTCTCTCCAAAGATCTTCTTCGTTGGGGGTGAACATCACCCAAGTTGTGACCGATCTTCCAGAGTGAGGGAGTTCTATAGAGTCTTTTAAAACTTTAAATCTCTTGTCGGCAAACCAGGCGAAGTCGTGTACGTTTTCTTGATGATAGTGAAGGGTTTTTAATGACTTGGAAGATTCCGGAAATTCATTTGTGGCATTGTCGGTAACTCCTGTTAGATCTTTTGAGGTGAAATACTCTCGCGTGCTGAGATCGAGTTGGTTGAGGCGATCGATTTCAGCTTTGTTGTCGTTTAAGTTAGAGACGAGCATATCACCTGTAGCTCCAATAGTATAGTTCGCCGGTAACGTGATCGTCACGTCAAATGTGCCGAACTCGGAATAGAACTCTCCCTGACCTAGGTAGGGCATCTCGTGCCAACCGTCACGATCATACACTGCGGGCTTGGGGTACCATTGTGTGATTTGGTATGATTGCCCGATGTGTCCTAGGCGAGAGATCTTGCCACTGGGGATGCGAACTTTGAAGGGGGTGTGAAGTTCTATCGTTTCGCCGGGCTTCAAAGGTTCGCGAAGATGCACCTTTGCGATGTCTGGATGCTCAGCGTGAAACTCCCACTCAGCGGGTTCACCATTCACTTTGAAATCCAGGCTGTCAATTCCTCCGAGGTCTTTCGCCATCGCGTAGAAGAGGAACATATCACCTCCACGCAACTGCTCTTTTGCCAATGCACTCTTACCACTGCTATACGCATTGGGCCAAACATGGTACCACAAATACTCAAGTTCATCAGGACTGTTATTTGTATATGTAGTCCAAATTTCAGCATCAAGTTCGTGGTCCGTGTCGTTTAAACTGACATGGAGGTTGTGGTCTACGGTTTGTTGAAAGTAGGGTGTTGTTTGGGCTGAAATTAATGTAGTTAATCCTATAAGTCCAACTGTTAAAAGAGAGAAAACCTTATTCATGGAGCGCAAGTTCGTATTTTTCGGGAATGAAAATACAAAAATTCTGTTTTTTGGCAATTTTATTTGCTTCAATTTCAAGTTATTCGGCTCAAGATAGTCAAGGTTTCGCTTACACTTTTACTCCCATGATTGAGGTGGCTGAGACGTCTGTTAAAAGTCAAGGCATGACTGGAACTTGTTGGAGCTATTCAGCTTCTAGTTTCTTGGAGTCTGAGGCAGCTCGTATCAGTGGTCATGTTGTCGACTTAAGTGAAATGGCTACCGTGCGCTATACTTATCCCCTGAAAGCCCAGATGTACATTCGTCTTCAGGGCAAGCACCAATTCAGTGCAGGGTCTCTCGCACACGATGTGATGAACGCTGCCAAGGGTTGGGGTGTTGTTCCACAGAGTGTTTATACGGGACTTAAAAAAGGTGAAAAAGTTCACAACCACGATGCCATGGACAAGGCTCTCAAAGCTGCTGTAGACACAATTCTTTCGAAGCCCAGTGGCAAGCTTGATGCAAATTGGATGGTGACCATTGATGAAATTTTAGATGCTCACATCGGTGTTGCTCCAGTAGATTTTGAGTACGAGGGTGAGATGTATACTCCAGAAAGTTTTAGGGATTATTTAGGGATCAATCCATCTTCATACATCAATATCACCTCGTTTACGCACCACCCATTTGGCAAAAGTTTTATTCTTGAGATCCCCGATAACTTCAGCCGCGGAGAGTTTTACAATGTTCCTCTTGATGAGATGCAGCGTGCTGTTGAGGGAGCTTTGGCTGGTGGTTACACTGTTGCGTGGGATGCTGATGTAAGCGAAAAAGGATTTAGCTTTACAAATGGTATGGCCTTGTTGCCTGCAGAAGGAGAGGAGGGTAAATTGTGGAAAGAGGAAGTTCTAGAAGCAGTTGTGACGCAGGAGTCTCGTCAGAAAGGATTTGATGACCAAACCACAACGGACGACCACCTCATGCACATCACAGGACTTGCCATGGATCAATCAGGCAACAAATATTTCGTCATTAAGAACAGTTGGGGACAAGACAACCTGTATGGAGGGCATCAGTATATTTCAATGGCCTACTTTAGAGCAAAAACAATCGCTGTCTTAGTGAACAATGAAGCTGTTGTTCGTTCCCTGAAGGCTCAATAAAACAGATCTCACATGTTGGATAAACTTGAAAAGCGAAACCTTCGTCAGCAGCTGTTCTATCACCAGGACGGGTTAGCTATGTGTGGTGTTGTCCCTGTTCTTGCAGAGTGGGGTCTTTTAGAGAGGGTCTTTCATACTTCAGGTGATGTGGATCAGTTGGCTGCAGAATACCGCGCTAATTCTGGCTATTTAAATGTTGCGCTTAGAATGTTTTGTTCGCAGGGTTTGCTTGAAGCAGCTAGAGCTGAAGACAGGATTAACTACCGACCTGCAGTTGGCAAAGCTCCCAAGGATTGGTACATACACAGCAGATCCTACGCGGCTGGCAGAAAGTGGATGATGTGCTCTGTAGGTTCGTGGAACACACCAGGTAAAACTTTTGAACCAGGAGATTTAATGGCGATGGAGGTGCTCATGGATGCTTGGAAAGACATGCCTGATGAAGGCATCATGTCCAGAATAAAAAGTCACCTTGAAGGTGCACTTGTAGCTCCTTTTCTGGTTGCCTTAGGAACCATTCATGGCACAAAGCCTATTTCATCATGGGCTGATCACAATGCTGCTGTTTTACAAATGCATGAAACCAAACAAGAGGCTTGGGGTAGAATCCTTCTTTTGTTGGGATGGGACAATACGGATGTCGGAGCGTTCTTTTTAGAGCGTTCGTCTGCCTATGGGGTGACAACTTCGTATTTGCAGACCTTTATCTGGTCCAGGGAATTGATCTTTGGGGACGGATCTTACCTTTGGCGTGTCAAGCCAGGAGAGCCTGAAGTGCACGTCGATAGAACTCTAAATGTTTGGGGATCGGGCGGTGCCCACAAAGCTTATTTCACCCATTTGGATGAGGTGATTAAGTCGGTTTTCAATGCGCCTCTCGATGAACAGCCCGCTGGTCTTTGTGATATGGGATGTGGCAATGGTGCATTGCTGTTGCACCTTTCGGAAGTCATCAAAACCTCTACGCTACGCGGTGATCATTTAGAAGCTTACCCGCTGGAATTGGTGGGTGCAGACTTTAACCAAGAAGCACTTATTGCAACGGCAGATCACTTTAAACAAGAGAGTGTAGAAGGTCATTTCATTTGGGGTGATATCGGAGATCCTGATCAACTTGCTTTGGATTTGTGGAGGGTTCACAAGATTCGCTTGGGAGATTTAATGAGTGTGCGTTCTTTCTTAGATCACAATCGAATTTTTAACAGGCCTGTTATTGATCGACCAGAAAGAGCATTAACGACTGGAGCATTTGCGTTCAGAGGAGAACGCTTAAAACTTAGAAATGTAGAACAAAGCTTGAAAGAACATTTCTTGCTGTGGGCACCGTACGTTTCTGAGCATGGTCTTCTTGTCGTCGAATTGCATACGATCGTTCCAGATGATGCAGCAGATCGTCAGGGTGGGATGCCAGCTACAGCTTATGACGCTACGCATGGCTTTGCTGACCAGTATATCGTCGAAGTCCCTGTCTATGATGCCATGGCTGCCGAAGCCGGTCTTTCGATTGATGAGTCTTGCTCTCGAACTTTCCCCAAAGAATTGCCAGCAACTGTGAGCATTCGGTATTTTAAAGCGTAACTTCGCTTTGTTATAACACGTTAATTAACAATTGTTTATAACCTGTGTGGAATCGTTGTTAACTCCTTCCACCGTGATCATTGCAATTTTATCGGAAAATAGTTGCTTATTTGTTTCAAGCAATGTGGCTAATCCCCCAAAGCGATCGACACTGAAAAAGATGCAAATCAATTTTAAGACGAAGGCAGCTGAAAGGTGAAAGGGGTCCTGAAAGGGATGCGGTCTTGAGAAAGATGGCTAGAAGTTACACGAGGAAGTATTCAACTTGAAGAGACATCTTTACAATTGATTCGCCTTGGCTTCCAACCGATCGAGGTTGGGATTGCTGTCCTCAGCTGCTTTTGTAGAAGAGGAGTTCGATTTTGAAAACAGCAAAGTTCTGAGAATGGACAGACTCCGAAAGGTTTCACTAAATATGCGCATGCATCATTTTAGTTTGCAATTTGAAAAAACGCACTTGAACATAAGTTCGCTTAAGTTCAAATGTGACTGAAGCAGAGGAATGCGCCATGAAAGAGTTTTCTTTTTTATGGTAAAATCTAGGAGTATGGGGTTGAGATGAAAATCGAGCCTTCTGATCCGAAATTCTAAGTGTTCTTTAAGTTCGAACAGCGTTAGTGAGAGCTACGCAACGCCGAGAGTAGCCAATGAAGGCAATCCTCGGTTTTCCAAAGGACGTTGCCTCTGTGTTCCCACAGATAGACTCCTGAGGATGCCAGCCGTTCGATTGATAGTAAAATTGAAATTGATCGGACCGGAGAGTGACTAGGGCCTTGTGCCCTAGCCCCTCAAAGGCGCTTCATTCCGGTTCAGGCTTGAAGGCTGGAGGATCCGCATCGGTGATTGCAAAGGATGTAAGTCATGATTTATCTTGACTTTTACTTCTAGCCACCGCTGCGGATTTCTTATTTCTCTACTTTTCGTGAAAAACCGAAAGAATAGTTGCATTGGACAAAAACGTGAGTATCTTTGCCGTCCGTTTGTGGCTAGTCCATTGCGGAACAGGTTGGCCCTGTAGCTCAACTGGATAGAGTATCGCACTACGGATGCGAAGGTTTGGGGTTCGAATCCCTACAGGGTCACAACAAAAAAAGAAGCCTGATACACAATGTGTATCGGGCTTTTTTTATGCGTTGTCGTCACAAGCAAAGCTTGTGTAAGAAAAAGTGTATAAAAAGCCCAAAGTGGCTCGCAGAGCGAAGGCTTCTTTTTTTTGTGATACCCGCCCTCGATTACTCGCACTGCATAGCAGTGTGAGTAACCCCTTGATAACCCCTCTTGCGGAGAATTATAGAACCTGGTTATCATTGAGATAGCGGGATTTTTGGTTTTTTGAGGTAAAAACTTCCGATATTATGCTTAAGCCATCTCAAAGTATAATTCTTTTTTAAAATTTATTGCTACTCCAACCCTCACAGTTTACAAGCTTTTACATAATCCTGAGCATTATTGTCTTTTTAATGTCAGCAATATGTAGAATTTAAAAATCAAAACAGCTGTATATTGAGAGTTATAAAACTAAGACTATGAGATATTTAATGGCTTTTTTCGTTGATGTGCTTTCCATTAGATTATTTGACAGAACCGACGCACCTATTTTTCATTCATCGTTCAAGTCTTTTATGCCATCCAAATTTCATGTAATCATGAGTAAGTATATATGTCTTGCCTTTATGGCCTTCCTATCTTGTTCAATGCTAACAAATGTATCTGCTCAGTATTCACTAACCATTGAGAGCTCTCCTGCTGTTCATGTTCCCGGTAACACAGTTTATCGTTTCTACGTAAACATGCTCGATGCAACAGATAAATTCAGTGCTGTATATGGAAATGATCAAGATCCCTTGATCATTTGTGCCCCAGATGGAATCTTTAACAGTTCTTTCAACGCGAGTTGGAGTGCATCTGGAATTAATCCAGCTTTCTTAGGTTTCTTTCCGGACATGGCTGAAGATTCTTATCTCACTATTGGAATAGAGGGTCCTGCTGGTGCTGGTCAATCTGACCCCATACTTTTTGAGGATGATGCGTTGAATCCTACAACAAGCCAGTATTTTACAACAGGAGGGACATGTCTAAATTGTAACACCTTATCAGGTTGTTCTTGGTATGTTTTAAATACGTCAGCCAACGCTCT
>MDTF01002459.1_pt1 | contig 17474 bp, 19 predicted proteins | sample 811191 | NCBI WGS metagenome assembly MDTF01 (sample SAMN05326649, study PRJNA326480) | marine metagenome | isolation source: seawater | place: Southern Ocean | collected 2011 | reverse complement strand
GAGAAAAAAAAGCTTTAAAATTTCTATAGAGCGGGCTTTTATAAGTCCGCTCAAGTATATAGTGTCATCATTAAATGGAAAAACAAAACTTCTTTGATCTAAATTTTGATCAATTAAAATTTTTTTTAATTGATAAAGCTGAAGTTGATAGAAACAAAGCTAAGATGCGTGCACAGCAAATGTTTAATGCTGTATATAAAAAAAATATTAAAAGTCTTGATGAACTTACAACTTTTGGTTTAGAGCTAAGAGAAAAGATTAAAAGCATTATTAGTTTAGATAAACCAAAGATTGTAGATGTCCAGAAATCTAAAGACGGAACTATAAAATTTCTTTTAGAATTAAAAGATAAAAGAAATGTCGAAACAGTTTTAATTCCAGACAAAACACAGAGCAGATTTACGATTTGTCTTTCTGTTTCAGTAGGTTGTTATTTATCCTGTGAGTTTTGTGCTACAGCTCAAATTTCAAAAAAACTCGTAAGAAATTTAAGCCCAGGAGAAATTATTTCTCAAATAATTTTATGTAAAGATTATATTGATGACTGGTCTACACAAAAAAAAATCACTAACCAGGTTTTAATGGGTGAGGGTTCACCTTTCTTAAACCTAGATAATGTTAAAGTTGCGATAGATAACTCTAAAAATAAAGATGGCTTAGAGTATGGTCGCACAAGAATAACAGTAAGCACAGTGGGAGTGGGAGTTAAAAAAGATGATATAGATAGTATTGAGTGGGCCGCAAAAGAATTAGATGTTTATTTAGCGTGGAGTTTACATAGCTCTATTCCCAAACATAGATCAGAGATCATGCCAATTAATGAAAAATATTCAATTGACTCCTTAATTCCTCAATTAAAAAAATACTATGATCAAACAAAGTTGCCTATTTTTATTGAGTGGATTTGTTTAGAAGAGAATATGACTGAAGAACACGCAAAAGAACTCATTAAGATTATGAAAAAAGTTCCTTCAAAATTAAATTTAATCGAGTTTAACCCTTTAGCGAATAAAGATTTTAAACCAGCCTCTCAAGAAAAAATTGATAAATTTTCAAAAACAATACAAGATAATGGTTTCTTGTCCTTGTTTAGAAGAAGTAGAGGAAGAGACATTAATGCTTCTTGCGGTTCTCTTGCAAATAAGAAATCACTAGGCAATGGATGATTTACATATTTTTTTAGGAGCAACTGTTGCTGACGCAGCAGCAAGACCCTTACACTGGGTTTATGATCCTAAAAAATTAACAAGATATGTTAAAGGTAAAAAAAAAATAACCTTTCTAAAACAAAACAAAAGTCCATTTTACTCTATTAAAACAGGAAATGTCTCAGGTTATAACGATGTAGGTCAAGTTATGTTTAAGACTTTAATATCTACCAAGAAAAAAGCAGATATTTTTAAAAATTTTAAAAGAAATATTATCAAACACTTTGGACCAGGTTCTGCTTACTGGAGAAACTTAAAGCTCAGAAAAAAATATAAAAAGATTAAATGGAAAAAACCCATGAATGGACCCTGGATCCATCAAAATATATTAGAGACCATACAAAATATAAAAGCAAAAAAAACTATAACAGGAGGAACTAGAGTTAACGAGTCTGATGGATATTGTGCTGCATTACCTTATTATCTTTATAAAAATTCTGATAAGGAATTAAAAAGGGTTATTAGAAGTGTAGCTAATTCAAAAATAAATGAGACTTATGCTTTAGCAAAATTAAAGATTATAGATTTAGCAAAAAACGGAAACAAAGACCCTATTCAATCCTTTGTTAAAAAATACAAAAAAAATAGATATTTCAAAGAAGTAGTCATCAACATAAAAAAAGTTATTAGACTCAAAAACCATAACCACAATAAAGTTGTTAAAAAATTTGGCAAAGCTTGTAGTTACCCAGGAACATTTATGGGTTCAATTCACGCGATTATAACAACAGTTAGTTTCAAGTCTGCTGTTATCAAGACAATAAAGGCCGGAGGATGTAATTGTTCTAGAGCTAATTTTGTTGGAGCTTATTTTTCAGCTTTTAAAGGGTTAAAAAATATACCAACTCAATGGATTAAAAAAACAATACCTGCCAGAGGTATCACAAATCGGTTATAGTTTAATTTCAATGTCTAAAGTATTGATATATAATTGTTTATGGATTCGACGATTATAATAATAGTTATAGGCTTATTGATTGCTAATTTAATAGCAGTAATTCTTTTATTTAAGCGTAAACTACCAGAACAAGTCGATAGTGGTCAGATTTTTAAAGATGAGGTTAACTCATTAAAAAATTCTTTTAGTCAATCATTTGGATCAATGAGCAAGGAAATAGCTAAAGATATGACTGGGGCCTTAACAAGGGTAGATGAAAAAGTAGGGGTATTTAATCAACAAGTAAGTGAACTAAATAAAAGCCAAGATAATTTTAGTAAAATTTTAAGTGGCGTAAAGACTTATGGTACATTAGCAGAGTTTGGTCTTGAATCTTTGCTTAAAGATTTATTACCAGCATCACAATTTATAGCTAATGTTAAAATGAAGCCTGAAGAAACTTCAGAAACAGTTGAATTTGCAATTAAGCTGCAAGATGTTTTACTGCCAATAGATAGCCACTGGCCTGTAGAGAAATATAAGGCAATTGATGACGCATATAATTCTAATGATAAAGAAGCACAAGCAGAAGCAAGAAAAGATTTGGCAGCAGCATTTAGACTTAAAGCGAAATCAGTAAATTTAAAATATATAGCTCCACCTATAAGCACAGATTTTGCAATTGTGTATGTTCCAACCGAGGGATTATTTGCTGAACTTTCAAGTTATCGAGATCCAAAAACAAAAGAATTATTATTACAAGAGCTTAGAACAAAGTATAAAATAACAATTTCTGGTCCAAACACTCTATCAGCGTTATTGCAATCTTATCACTTAGGATTTCAAACATTAAAAGTTCAAAAGCACGCTACGCAAATTTATAGTGATCTCAGGAATATAAGCTCAAGATTTGAAAAACATTTCGATGGTATTAAAGATTTAAGGAAAAAACTTGAACAAGCAATGACCGTCACAGATAATTTTGGTAGAGATGCGAGATCAATTATGAATACACTTGGGAGTATTAAAGATCCTCATCAAGTCAAAGAAACTTTAATAGAAAATCCAGAAAAGATAAAAGTTCTAAAATAATTGAATCATGTCAAATTTTGTTTTTTACGATTTTGAAACTAGTTCATCTAATAAATATTGGGGTCAAATAATTCAGATTGGCGCCATCTTAACTAATGATAATTTAGAGGAGCTAGATCGATTTGATGCAAGATGCAGACTAAGTCCTGGAATTATTCCTGAGGCTATGGCGTTGATTGTAAATAAGTCAACTCCAAAAATGCTCAAGGAATCAAATTTATCTCATTACGAGATGATAAGACAATTTGTTGATACTTTAAAACGTTGGGGCAAAGCAACCTACATTGGATTTAACAGCATAGAATTTGATGAAGAATTCTTGCGATGTACTCTTTTTCAAACTCTTGAATACCCTTACATCACTAGCACTAACGGGAATACAAGAGGAGATATTTTAAGTCTTGCTCGTGCAGCAAATCTTTATTATCCAAAAACTTTAAAGAATCCAATTAATGAAAAAGGTAACGCAGTTTATAAATTAGATAAATTAGCACCGATGAATGGAATTCAGCATGGAGATGCTGCTCACTCCGCAATAGGAGATGTTCTTGCAACTATCGGAGTTGCAAAGTTAATTTCAAAAAAATCTCCCAGTGTTTGGAAAGCAAGCATGCTCACAATAGATAAAACACAATCATTAGAATTAATTAGAAAGGAATTATTTTTTTGTACAAATGAATATTTTTATGGAAAAAGCAGACCATATGTGCAAACTTTTGTTTGCCAACATCCTCAATACCAATGGCCATTGTGTTTTGATTTAAAGCACGATCCGACACCTTATTTAAATATGTCAATTCAAGATTTGACCGCAGCAATGAAGAAACAACCTAAATTTATAAGAACTGTTAGACACAATAAACATCCAGTTATTATGAATCCTTCTTATGGTGATAAATTTGACGAGTATAAATTGATAGGAACAGCCAAGTTAGAAGCAAGGGCTAAATTAATAAGGGAAAACAAACAGTTTGCAGAAAAAATCCAGTCTATTAAACGATCTGAAGCTGAGGAGAAAGAACAAAGTAAATCCCAAGAGGATTTATACAATGAAGAAAGTATTTATGCTAAATTTACTACAACAGAAGATAATAAAATTATGCCCGAATTTCATAATGCAGAGTGGAATAAAAAAATTAATGTAATTTCTAAATTTAAAGATGAAAGACTTAAGTATTTTGGTAAAAAACTTTTATATATGGAAAGGCCTAAAGTGTTAAGTAAACCAGATTATAATTTAATTCACAAAGACACAGCAAAAAAACTTTTAAGTACTAATAACGAAAAATGGAACACGATACCAAGAACTTATTCAGAGATTGACACCTTGAGAGCAAAATTTGAAAAAGCAGGAGAGCCAAAAAAGTTAGAAAGTTTAGATGAAATTAACGCATACGTTGAAGAACTAGAAAAATATTATTCATCTGCGTAGTTGACAATAAACCAAAAATACTTATTTAAGGGATATGGCATTCAAAGATTCTTCAGACGAAAAATTTAGCGATCAAATTAATAGTAGCAAGCTCTCATTGATTCAATTCTCTGCCTCATGGTGCGGGCCGTGTCAGCAACTTAAACCTATTATAGAAAAAATATCTAATGAAAAAGCAGATAAAATTGATTGCTACTACCACGATATTGAAAGTCAACCTAATGAACCTACCAAACATTCAGTAAGAGGAGTGCCCACTATTCTTTTGTTTAAAAGTGGAAAACTTTTAGGAACAAAAGTAGGAGCTTCTAGCGAAAAAGATATGCTAGAGTTTATTACTCCCCACATTTAGTTTTTATTAAGTACACTCCCACAGAGATATAAAGAACCAAAAATACAAATAATTTTCTTTTTTTTAGAACTCACTTTTTTTAAGGCAGCATTGAAGTTGTTAGCTAATTCTACATTAAAGTTATTACGTTCAGCAATTTTGAACAATAATTTATTTGATAAAGATGCCGGTTCGTTTTCTATAGGAACGGTAATAATTTTTTCAAATAAGCCTCTAAATTTTTTTATAAATATATCTGGGTCTTTATTCTTAGTCATGGACCATATACCGTATAATGGAACTCTAAGTGTTTTAAGATAATTTGCTAGGTTTATAGCACTTGTTTCGGAATGGCATCCATCGATTAAAAGTCTTTCATTATTATTTAATTTTTTCTGAATTTTTCCTTTTTTTAAATATTGAATTCTTGCTTCAAATCTAATTTTAGGAATAGTTTTAATTATAACTTTTTTATCTATACCTAAATCTAAAGCTATTTTAATTGCTAGACAAAGATTATCCAATAGACCTTTAGAATGTATGTATTTTGTATTTAATTTAATTGTTGCTGATCTCTCTTTATAAAAATAAAATTTTCTTTTTTTAATTAATTTCCAATTATTTGAATAATAAATTTTGCTATCATTTTTTTGCAGCAGCGTTTTAATTTTTTTTTGAACTAAAAATTTTTGTTTACCAATATAGATATTCGTAAATTGACTTAAAAAACCTACTTTTTGAAAGATTACTTCATTAAGCGTTTTTTTTTTAAGAAAGTTTAGGTGTTGCTTATTAATATTTACTACAGCTTGAATTTTAGGAAAATCAAAAATATTAGTCGAGTCTTTTGCAAATAGGGCACCAGCTTCAACTAGAGTATAATCATTATTTTTCTTGGCAGCGTTAATAATAAAGATCACTGTTAAAGCTTCGAAAACAGTTAAATTGATTTTTTGTTTTTCGATAATTTTAATAGTCTTTTTAATTTCATTATAACTCAAATACTCATTGCCCATCCAGAATCTTTCTCTAATATCTTTAAGGCTAGGTGATATGTAAGCAGCGGATGTTTGGTGATTATTCTCTATAAAATATTTAAGCGATGTTAATAATGAGTACTTACCATCACTTCCAATAATGTTAATAACATTCTTAAGTTTTTTTTCAGGATGGCCAAGCTTTCTCAAGACAAGCTTTATTCGCTTTAGATCAAAGTTTATAGATTTGCTAAAGAGTTTGTGATTAACTAGCTGCTTGTAAAGACTTATTGACTGTGACATTAGATTCTTGTTTAGCCTGTGCCCCAGCTTTTTTCAATAGAACATTTAGCAATGTACCAACAGTTGAATTTAAATATTTTCTTTCTATAACTAAATCAATACCACCATGATCTCTTACGTACTCTGCTGTTTGAAATTCGTCAGGTAAAGTTTCTCTTACAGTATCTTGGATTACACGTTTTCCTGCAAATGCAATTGTAGCTTTTGGTTCGGCAATTAAAATATCTCCTAACATAGCCCATGATGCTGTAACTCCACCAGTAGTTGGATTAGTTAAAATAACAACAAAAGGGATATTTTTTTTCTTTAATTCATTTACAGCTAAGGCTGTTCTCGACATTTGCATTAACGCAATTGAGCTCTCCATCATTCTTTGACCCCCAGAACAACTAAAAAATATATATGGCATATTATTTTCTATCGAGTGTTGGGCACCCGCAATAAAAGCTTCACCAGAAGCAGCACCGAAAGAACCACCAATAAATCTAAAATCTTGTGCACCAACAGTAGCATCTATATTTTGAACTTTGCCCTTTGCAATAAGAACGGCATCATCTTGACCTGTAAGTTTACGAGCCGCCGTTAAACGATCTATATATTTTTTCTTATCTTCAAAATTTAAAGGATCATCTTTTGGCAAAGGTGTTTCAATTAATTCAAATTCTTTATTATCAAAAAAAGTTTTAAATCTTTCTCTACAAGTAAGTTTATGATGTGCTCCACACTTAGGACAACATTTTTGATTTAAATCAAGATCTTCTTTATAAATTAAATTTTTACATTCGCATGTAGTCCAAAGATTTTCTTCAACTTTTGAGGATTTTTTTTCAAAAAGAGATTTTATTTTAGGTTTTATAAATTTTGTTATCCAATTCATATAATTTTTCTTTTTAGATTGTACACAACTTTACCTAATTTTGTGACAGGATTTTGTCTCAATTTGAGCGAATTAGCAATGGTTTTACAAAGCATACTGCCCACAACTAATCCATCAGCTGATTTTAAGGACGCAATGGTTTTATCAGTAATGCCAAAGCCTATTACTATGTTTTTTTTTTGGTTGATTCTTTTTATTTTTTTATAATTTCGAAGAATTTTTTTAGGTGAAACTTTAAGTTTACCCCCTGTAGTAGAAAGCATTGAAATATAATAAATCATATCATGTGAGTCCTTTATAATTTTTTTCATTCTTTCTTTAGATGTGGTAGGTGACAATAACTGAATAAAGTTAATTGATTTTTTCTTACATTTGTTAGCAAAAATCTTATTTTCTGGATATGGAAGATCAACGATAATTAAACCATCAACTCCTGAAATTTTACATTTTTTTAAGAAGTTGTCCTCCCCACTTTGATAGATTAAATTAAAATAGCCCATAAGAATTAATGGTTTACTGGGATTTGATTTTTTGAATTTTTTTACGATTTCAAAAACATCTTTAAGTTTTATTCCATTTTGTAATGCACGATGAGAACTTCCTTGAATTTGACCACCATCAGCTATTGGAGTGTTGTGGGGAAAACCAAGTTCTAGAATATCCGCATGGTTTGAAATAATATTTAGTATTTTTAAAGAATTACTTTTAGTATTATCGCCAGCTACAGTATATGTAATTAAAGCTGGCCTTCTTTCTTTTTTACACTTTTCAAAAGCCAGGATAATTTTTGACTTCATCTTATATATGAACCTAATTTTTGTTTAATAATATCTTTATCTTTAAGACTGTCCCCACAAGAATTTACGATAATTATATCCGAATATTTTAATTTAGGCGCCATCTTAATTGCTTCAGCAAATGCATGCGAAGGCTCTAAAGATGGAGATATATTTTCTAATTTAGAAACTAATTGATAAGCTTTTAAAGCCTCTTCGTCACTTGCAGATGTATATCTCGCTCTTCTCGTATCTTTTAAAAAACAATGTAGTGGAGAGATTCCAGGATAATCTAAACCAGCCGAGATAGACTCTGTTGATCCTATTTGACCTTCTTTATTTTGAATAACGTACTGAGCAGCACCATGTAAGATTCCAATTTTAGATCCGTAAGTTAATGGTGCAGCATGTAGCACACTGTTTTTTGGACCTCCAGCTTCAATACCCACAAATTCAGCATCAGTGTCCATAAACTCATTCCAAAATCCCATAGCGGAACTTCCACCACCTACACAGTTTAGTAGTTTCATTTTTTTTGGAATTTTCCCGAATTCTTCTCTAACTTGTTTAATTAATTCTCTAGAAATCTGTGCAGTACTATAAGCACATATTTTAATAAAAATGTTGGGACCTACAGTTGATCCAACGCACATGTGGGTTGTATCGCAGTTTGAAACCCAGTATCGCATGCATTCACTTACAGCATCGACTAAAGTTTGACTACCTGAAGTAACGGATACAATTGTAGCCCCATTTTTTCTCATTGCCTCAACATTAGGCCTTTGTCTTTTTATATCCTTTGCTCCCATAAATACTTTACATTTAAGGCCAAATTTTTTTGCTGCCATTGACAACATTTTGCCAGCATAACCAGCGCCTGTATCTCCTACAATAAATTTTTTACCAGCTCTTTTTGCGATTAAACAGTGCACTGTAGCATTGTAAATTTTATGAGCACCACCATTAGCTTCAGAAACTACTTTTGCGTATATTTGAGCGCCTCCAAGATAGTCTGTTAAATTTTCTAATTTTATAAATGGAGTAGGTGTGCCAATGTAATTCTTAAAATAGTGATCTCGTTCTTTTAAAAATTTTTTATCTTTTCTTAGTTTTGCGAATAATTTAGTAAGATCGTCTATTGGCTTCTTAAGAGTTTCAGGAATGAAATTTCCTCCAAATTTTCCACCATACATATAGTTTTTATCATGTTGATCAATCAAAGGGATATTTTTCTTAATTTGCATGACTAATTTTTTTTATTTCGTTAGTAAATTTTTTAATTTTAACTGTATCTTTTACTTTATTTGTTTCTAAAGCACCAGAAACATCAATAGTATCAGCTAAATTTACTAAATTTTTTATCTTATCAATTGTTATATTGCCAGCCACCATTTTTTCAATTTTTATAGAAACAGGTTTCAACCAGTTATAATCCCAGCTTATACTTTCTTCATAACCTGAGCTATCCCAAAGAATAATATCTGAACCATCTTCAATTAATTTGTATTTATCAATGTCCTCTTTTTTTTTAACTTGTATTGATGAAATTATTTTTTTATTAAATTTTTCCTTTATTTTTATTAGTTCGTCAGGATTGAAATTGCCATATAGTTGAAAATAATCTAAATCTAATTTTGAAAATTGATTTAATTGCTCATCAGTTGGCTTAACAAGAACCCCAACATATTTTGTATTTTTTTTATTAATTTTTGTAAGATCTTTTGCTTTATCTAGAGAAATATTACGGTAGCTTTTAGGGTAGTTTAAAATAAAACCACAATAATCAACATTTAGAGACACACAAGTTTCTACTTCTATTGGGTTTGATAGACCGCAAACTTTTAGTTTCATCAAATTAATTTAAAGATTTTATTAGTTTTTGAATATTATTTTTAATGTTGCCTTTAGTAATACTTCTCCCTATAACAATAGATGTAGCACCATTTTGAAATGCTTGTTTTGGGCTCATTATTCTTTTTTGATCTTCTTTGTTCTGTCCAGCCAGTCTTATTCCCGGTGTAACAATTTCCATATTTTTACAAATTCTTTTTAAAAACTTTACTTCATGTCCCGAACAAACTATTCCATCCAATTTTGCTTGCCTGGCAATTAATGCTTGTTTTTTTACCAATTCTTTTATTGGTTTTGTGTGGCCTATTTTTTTAATCGATGAGTTAGAAAAACTAGTAAGCACTGTAACACCTAAAATTTTAAGTCTTGTATTAATTTTTTTTGAGGCTTTTTTAACCGCTCTAAGCATTTCAAATCCACCGTTTGTATGCACTGTAATGTATGAAATATTTTTTAAATCTCTTAATGAATGAATAGCTGCAGCACAGGTATTGGGAATATCATTTAATTTTAGATCAAGAAAAATTTTTTCTCTTTTTAATTTAGAAATAAAACTTCTACCTTTTGAGCTTAGAAAAAACTCTAGGCCAATTTTATAGCTTATATCCAGTTCATTTGTTTGAGATTGTTTGATAATCTGATTTAATTTTTTGGGATTAGATGTATCACAGGCAATAAATATTTTTGCTTTACTCATTGATTAATTAACTTTTTAAGTTTTTTACTTGCCTTAAATCTTACCCTATTTTTTTCAGGAACATAAATTAATTCTCCTGTTTTAGGGTTTCTAGCAGAATATTTTTCTTTTATCTTTTTAATAAAAAATGTTCCAAAGCCTCTAAGTTCAATTTTTCTTCCATCCGTAAGAGCTTTTTCAATATTTTCAGAAAAATTATCAATTACATCTTCTAGATCGGATCGGTTAAGTTTAGGATTTTTTTTTTTGAGTTGTTTGATTAGCTCTGGCCGCGACAATTATTTTTCTTTTTTTTTCCCAATAGCTTTTTCGAATATATTTCGTAAAGTTGCACCAGATTTTGTTGCTCCTTCACCAAACTTAGCTATCATTGATTTTTCCTCGTCAATTTGGGCTGCTTTTACACTTAATTTTACCCTTCTTGCAATTAAATCAAGTTCTGTAATTTTAGCATCAAGAGCATTTCCTGGCGAAAAAACTTCTGGTCTGGCAGCAGCAGCATCTTTTGCCAGGTCTACTTTTCTAATAGTTACAATTAGCTTTTTGTCCTTATCAATTGAAACTTTTACGCCTGTTTTTAAAACTTCATGAATTCTAGTTGTTATGATGCTACCAACTTTCTTGCCATTATCTTTAAACCAATCTAATGGATCTTTATCTAGTGCTCTTTTTGAGAATCTAATTTTGTCGTCTTTAATTTCTAGAATTTTAACATCTAAAGTGTCGTCCTTTTTAAATTTTTTAAGATCATCCATGTTTTCTTGAAAAGAAATTTCTTTGTAGTGCAGCATTCCTGACAATCCTGAGTCTTCCAATTCTCCAAATATTGCTTTATCTGTAACGTTGCTAATTTTGATTTTAACCTTTTCTCCTATTTTGTTTTTAATTTTGTCCCAAGGATTTTCTAAAGTTGCTTTATAAGAAAGAGATATTCTTTTTGTTTCTTTATCAATGTTTACGATTTTAAATTTAATTGTTTGAGAAGCAGAAAGAACCTTGCTTGGTTTAATGTTTCTATTTGTCCAATCTAACTCTGAATTATGGATTAATCCCTCAATACCATCTTCAATTTTAACGAAACAGCCATAATCCATAATTTTAGTTACGACACCTTCATAAATTTTTCCAACTTTATAATTTTTTTCAATGTTTTCATAAGGGTCTTCCGAAAGAGCCTTAACTGACGCTGAAACACGATTTGTTTTTTCATCAATTTTTGTAATTTTAACTTTAAGTTTTTGTCCAATAGTAACTAAATCAGCAGGCTTCTTCACTCTACCATGGCTTAGATCTGAGACGTGTAAGAGAGCATCAATCCCATTAATATCTAAAAAAATTCCCCAATCTGTTGTAGCTTTTACAATTGCATCTTCAACAATATCACCCTCTTTAATATTTTTTAATGCTTCTGCTATTTCTGCATTCTTACTTTTTTCTAATACGGCTCTTCTAGATACACAGACATTGCCTCGGGTTTTATCTAATCTTGTTGCTATGACCTTAACTGGAGTATTCATTAAATGGTCAATCCTTTTTAGAGGTCTGACATCAATTTGAGATGAAGGCATAAAACAAGGTAGGCCCTCAACATTTGCTATAAATCCTCCTTTAACTTTTCCCGTTATGTAACCCGTCATTTCTTCCTGAGTCTCAAAAACTCTTTCCATTTTTTTCCACGCCTTCATTTTTCTTGCTTTGTCTCTCGAAATAACAATCTCTCCTTTAAAACTTTCTATTCTCTCAAGGTAAACATCTATATGTGATCCAACTTTTAAATTAACTAGTTCATCATCATTTTTGAACTCTTCTACAGGTATCATGCCCTCCATTTTAGCTTTACAATCTACAACAATGAAGTTTTTTGTAATTTCAGTAACGGTAGCTTTAATTATTTCGTTTTCCTTAAGTTTCCTATCTTTGAAATCTAGATCCAATAAGTTTTGAAACTCTTTATGTAAGGGATTTATATCTTTTGATTCTTGTTCAATTGCCATATTTTTTTTTTAGTGCTCTTTCTACGTATTTAGACATTTTATCTAACATTGCTACTTTATCTAATTTACTGGTGTCGATTTCTATCGAATCTCTATGTCTAAGTAAAGGGGAGTTTTTTCTCTTGATATCTGAAATATTTCTCGCTCTAAGGGCCTTTTTTACATCTTTTAGATTTATATTTGGATTATTTCTTTTTAATTCTTCGTATCTTCTTTTTGCAGCAGTATCCAAATTACATTTGAAAAAAAATTTGACATCAGAATAAGGAAGAATTTTTGTTGAAATATCCCGTCCTTCAATACAGCAATTTTTATACTTTTTAGAAAAATTAGCTTGAAATTTTTTTAAAATTTTTCTGACTTGGTCTATTTTAGCAATAATCGAACTTTGCTCCGAAATATTTGGTGAGTGTAAATTAATTTTATCTAATTTCATATAATTAAGATTTTTAAATTTTGTCCTAAGAAAATTAATTTTATTTAGAGGTTTATGCTTTAGAATTAAGAAGCTTGCATACCTATATAACAAACCTGAAGAAAGAAATTTTAATTTATATTTTTTTGCTATTAATTTTGCTCCGGTAGATTTTCCAGTTGCACCACCACCGTCACAAGAAATTTGAATTGATTTATTTTTGTATTTCAAATTTTGCTCCTAGTAATTTCATAATTTTCAAAAAGGAGGGTGACGAAGTATATACTGTTTCAAAATTTTTAATTTTAGTTTTTGCTCCAGTTAAAATAGCCAGAATAAAAGAGGACATGCATATTCGGTGATCCCCCAGGTTTGACACATAAATTTTTTTGTTACTTGCATCTATAATTCCTTGTCCGAAAATTTTTAATTGGTTTTTTGTTGAAATACTTTTTACACCGATCTGCTTTAATACTTTTTGCATTTCTGCTATTCGATTACTTTCTTTATTTGCAAGGTCTCCAATACCTTTAAATACAGAAGTGCCTTTAGTTAAAGCGGCGACTACAAAAAGAATTGGATATTCATCAGTAGAATTCACATAATATTCTGCTGATGCTTTGATAGGTTTAATATTACAGCTTTGAACTAAGATGTTCCCTCGCACTTCATTATTTTCTTTTTTTATATTTTGAAATTTAATTTTAGCCCCCTGTTTTTTTAGCAGATGGTAAAAACCAGTTCTTGTTGAATTTAAGCCAACATTTTTTATTTTAATTGATGAATTATTATTTAGTAAAGTTAATGCTGTAAAAAAAGCTGCAGAAGAAGGGTCACCTGGAACATCTATGTTTATAGGATTTAAATTTTTTTTGCCAGAAATTTTAATTAATTTCTTTCTTCCGTGTTTTACTTTAATTGTTTTAGAATTTCTCAACAACATATTTTCGGTGTGGTCTCTACTTTTTTTTTGTTCTATAATTTCAGTATTTCCATATGAATTTAGACCAGCAAAAATTACAGCACTTTTAAGTTGAGCAGATACTCCAGCTTTGTAATTTATACCAACTGGCATTTCAGCTGAAATAATTTTTAATGGAAAGTTATATTTATTCTTTGGTAAAAAAAATGCACCATATTCAGACATTAGTTTAATTAATTCTTTCATACTTCTTTTATTCAAAGAATTATCACCCTTTATCCAAAATTCTACGTCTGGAGTTGTGGATAGGATACCAACTAAAAGCCTTGCTAAAGTTCCTGAGTTACCAAAATCTAAGAAAGAATTTTTTTTTGCAAATAAAGATCCTAGTCCTTTTCCGTATATTAAGTATTTTCTAGACTTTTTTTTTTCAATTTTAACTCCTAATTTTTTTAAGCATCTTATAGTTGAGAGTACATCTTCCGATTCTAAAACATTTTTAGCCGATGAAATGTTTTGACTTATTGCCCCGATTAGAAAGCTTCGAATTGAAATTGATTTATCAGCATCAATATCTATACTTTTTTTAAAAGAAGAAATTTTTTTATCTATAATTAAATTAAAACCTTTCGATGACATTATTTTTAAGAAAATTGAGAACCAAAATAATGCTCTATAGCTTTGGATGATTTAAGCAATTCTCGTGAAGTGCCTTCAGCGATAACTGTTTGTTCTCCAAGCACATAACTACGATCAGTTATATCGAATAAATTTTTTACATTATGGTCAGTTATGAGTATTGAGGTTCCAGAAGATTGAATTTTCATTATATATTTTTGAATATCTTGAACCACTATTGGATCTAAGGCAGCCAAAGGTTCATCGAGCAAAACAATTTTTGGTTTGTTTATCATAACTCTAGCCATCATTAGTCTTCTTATTTCACCTCCAGACAAGACAGATGCATTTAATGTTCTTAAATGTTGTAAATTAAATTCATCTAAAAGTTTTTCAGTGATTGCTTTTTGGTTAGCAGTATCCTTAATCGAGATTTGTGCAATGCCTATAATATTATCGTATACAGACATATCAAATACAGTCCTTTGTTGAGGTAGGTAACCCAAGCCTTCATTAGATCTTAAATGAATTGGAATTTTTTCAATAGACTTATTGTTAAGATAAATTTTTCCATTATCTAAATTTTGTTCTCCGATGCACATTGAAAACAGCGTAGTTTTTCCACAACCATTGGGACCTAGAACCCCAACACATTCACCAGGAAAAACTTTAAGTGAAAGTTTTTTTAAAATAGGCCTTCCTTCAAAAGATTTACTCAAGTCCCTTACCTCAAAAATAGGTCTATCTTTCTTAAATTTTAAAATTCTAAATCCTTTTTTCATTTTAAATTAACATTTGCGTTTATTTTTCCATCGTTAAAAGAAGCAATATCTATAGTTTTATTTTTTATATCAAATAAAAGTTTATCAGCAAACATTGTGCCTCTTATATCATTAATTTTAACTTTTTCTGAGATTGATAGAAAACTTTTTGAATTAGAATACTCAGCTTTTTCAGCAAAAAGTTCACTTCCAGCATAATTAGCTTCTATATTGCCATCAAAAATCATATCCAAAGTTTTATTATTATATATGCCTGTATCTGAAGTAATTTCTAAAATTGTATCATTTTTAAAATAAAAAATAGCATCTACAGATTTCATATTTACAATTTCCTGATTAGATTTGCTGGTAATAGCCTCTTCCGATTTAAGAATATATCTGTTGCCCGCTAGATCTAATCCAGAATATTCAATATTATAAAAAATATCACCACCTTTTGTGTTTTGACTTAATTTTAAAATTTTATCTTCAGCTTCTTTGGTAATGATCTGATTTTTTGAACTTTTTTTATTATCATAATATGTAAAAAAAATAATTAAAGTTCCAATAAGCAATAAGCTAATTTGTATTAATCTTAATTTTTTTTCTCTTTCCATTACTTAATTCCATTTTTTAGGAGAAAATGAATATGAATGATGCCTTTTAATATTTTATTTTTTTTCTTATAATCATTATCAGAAACTACAAGTAAACTTGTAATTTTTTTTTCATTCATAATTGCCAATGCTTTTGAAGCTGGCATATTCTCATTAACCACTAAAGGGTTTAGAGTTATAAATTTATCTAAATTTTCATTAGTAGAATAATTTTTTAATTCTCTTCGTAAGTCCCCATCAGTAACCAAACCTTTTATAAATTTATTTTTTAAAAAAACAACAATACCAAGTTTTTTTTGGTTCATTATTTTGAGCGCTTCTTTGGAATTTTTTTTATAATTTAAAGTGGGCATTTTTGTACCAGTTACCATAATATCTTTTGCTAAAAGTAATGAGCTCCCTATATTTCCACCGGAATGAAATACTTTAAATTTTTCTTTAGAAAAATTTCTTTGATGCATCACAGTTGTGGCTAAACAATCACCTAACAGCAATGTGATAGATGTACTTGATGTAGGTACCATACCAGTAATGTCAGCTTCTTTAACCTTAGGTAGTATTAATTTTATATCGCTTGCTTTTAGCAAAATACTTTCAGGTTTTGACGCAGCACCAATTATTTTAATTCGATATCTGTTGGCATATTTTAGCATATTTGTTAATTCTAAAGTATTTCCAGAATAAGAAAAAATTATTAAAATATCTTTTTTTTCTATTTGTCCCATATCACCATGCAAGGCTTGAGCTGGATCACAAAAAAAACTTGGAATTCCTACACTGGAAAAAGTTGCAGAAATTTTTCTAGCGATTAAACCTGATTTTCCAATACCGGCAAAAATAACTTTACCTTTACAGTTTAAGATAAGATCTACAGCTTTGATAAAAGAGTTATTAAAAATTCTTTTAATCTTCCTTAATTCATTGATTTGTATATTGGCCGCTTTATTGGCTAAAGTTATATAATTTTTTTTATTCATTAATGTTCAAAAATATCAAATTTAAATCCACTTTGATCTAATTCCACTCTCGTATCTAAAAAAGCTAAACATTTTTTATACACTTCCATTCTTTTCTCTCTCACAAGCATGTCTTCAAGCTCTTTTTTAATTTTATGAAGATAAATTACATCATTCGCAGCATATTCTAATTGCTTATCTGATAAGTCATTAATATCTTTGTTCCAGTCACTGCTACCTTGTCTTTTATCTAATGATTTATTGCAAAACTCTTGAACTAAATTCTTAAGGCCATGAGAGTCAGTGTAAGTTCTAACTATTTTAGAAGCAATTTTAGTATCAAAAATATTTTTCATTTTACATTTTAGAAAAAATTCTAAAGCGCTTTTATCAAACCTTAAGTAATGACCAATTTTTTGAATTTTTTCGTTTTCTAAAACTGAAACTAAGTTAGGGGCTTTATAATTATTTTTATTTGGTTGAATAATAAAAACATTTCCTATTTCATCACAGATTTGAATAAGACTTAATTTATCCCTTTCTGGGATTTGTAGACCTGTTGCCTCACAGTCAATTGAGATGCTATTTTTAAATGAATTAGCTATCTCTGAAGTTATGTCCTCTTTTATCTTTGTTATTTTCATATATAAGTTTAAATACCATGAAAAATCAAATTTGCACAATCTTAGGCGGTGGAGGCTTTATAGGAAGATATCTTGTTCGAAATTTGACTAAGAAAAACTATAGATGCATCATTTCTACAAGAAATT
>MDTF01013618.1_pt1 | contig 17475 bp, 15 predicted proteins | sample 811191 | NCBI WGS metagenome assembly MDTF01 (sample SAMN05326649, study PRJNA326480) | marine metagenome | isolation source: seawater | place: Southern Ocean | collected 2011 | reverse complement strand
TTCTTCCTTATCTGAAACCTTCTTTGTTTTATTTTTTGATGGTTCTACCTTATCTGAAACCTTCCTTGTTTTATTTTTTGATGGTTCTTCCTTATCTGAAACCTTCTTTGTTTTATTTTTTGATGGTTCTACTTTATCTGAAACCTTCTTTGTTTTATTTTTTGATGGTTCTACCTTATCTGAAACATTATTTGTTTTATTTTTTGATGGTTCTACCTTATCTGAAACCTTATTTGTTTTATTTTTTGATGGTTCTACCTTATCTGAAACCTTCTTTGTTTTATTTTTTGACGATTCTACCTTATCTGAAACCCTCTTTTTTTTATTTAATTTTGTGTTTATATTAAACTTGTTAATAGTTCCACCTATTTTGAGGTTATTAGCACAGGTGTCTCGAAGGGTTTCTAATCTGTAAATTATTTTATTAATATTTTCAATCTGCTCAGTATCTTCAAAGATTTTATTTGACCCTCCTTCAATTAATGATTTAATATTCTCAATCCAAAAGTTAAATATTGCACCCAAGCTTAAGTCGTCTACATCACCCTCTTGATTTAATAATACATTTTTAATAAACTTTATAAGTTCCCCTAAATTATTTTCAATTATAGTATATAATTCAGATGTAATTATTTCCATGTCAGTTTTTTTATATGAATCTTTAAATTTTATAATTTCTCCTATATATGTAGTCATTTCTTTTAAAAAAGGAAGTTCCTCTATAATTTTAGCCAATTTCTCAAAATATGATGCTAAATTATTTAAAAATTTAATTACTGAATTATATTTTGCTTCACCAGTACCTCTCTGAGGCCACAATCGTATACAATCTCTAAAGTTTGATACATCTTTTAGTTTAGCCATAATTCTTCTTATATATTGTTTAACCTTATCTTTAAATAAAGCAAGTTCAGCTAAAGTATAAAAAGTTTCAGTATTTTTAATAATTTTTGAATATAAAGTCTTATATTCTTTTAAATTGTCGGTAGTTATAATTGCATCCCATTTACTAATATCAACACTATCATCTATTAATATATAAAAATATGATAATGATGGCGTTGATGTAGTCACTTCAATACTTGTAATATTGTCTGGTATGCGAGGTAGTGGATTTGGTAGTGTTTTTTTCCTTAAAATTTTAAATTGTCCTGTTGAAGTATTTTTCTCAACCAATAAATACAATTGTGTATTAGTAGTTGTACCAAACCCAAAAAAACCACCACTTTGAGATTTAATAACACTCGTATAATAATCATAGTCTAATTTTGTAGTTACCAAATCACTAAAACTCTTTTGTAAAAAATATTCATCATTATTTGCGAATACTATTTTTTTACCATTCTCTGTTCCACCACTTGCACTACCCGTTCCCAATATTACCCAACAATTTTTTTTAAATAATTCCCCGTCTTTATAATGATCAAGATTCATATTAAAAAACATAGCTATATTGAATAAACTTATATCACAAGTTGTTAATAAATTTATGCCTTCGTCGCCATTTGTACCATAATTAAATCCGAACCATATTTTTAAAAAATCACCTGCGCATTTAAAATATATCAATAGAGTATTAAATGTTTTTTGTTTATCATTCTCATTTGACACAATTGAACTTATTAAATGCAATAAATTTTTAGCACAATTGCTGTGGTTATTATCCAATATTGTTTTTATTATTTGAGGTACTGATAATTCACCATTTGGACCCGTTGGTATTTCAATTCTATTAGAATTGCCTATATTATCAGTAAACTGTAATGTAAAGTATGGTGGATTACTTTTAAATTCATAACCTATTATGTTTATAGAAACAAAAATATCTAAAGGTTTATATTTTTTTTTTAAAAAATTCAATCCTTTATTAGCCAAAGTAATGTCATTGAGTGGTGCAGCAGATATTGATGAAAGATTAACACTTGCACTATCAAAAGCATTTATAATTGTATTTTTAACACTACCCATTTCTATTATAGAACTTAGCCCATTTGGTTTAGTATCTATAATTGTAACAGACTGGGGTGATAAACTTATCTGTTCTTGTTTTAATATCATTTCGGACAATTGGTCTCCCTCAATAACCATAGTTTTAAAATTGGCATTTAAACTTGTTTTTGTTTCTTTATAAATAGCATTTTTATCAATTATACCACCACTCTCTTCCACCTCTTTCCCAGCCTCTAAACATTTTGCTAAAGAACGTGAGCCAGAACGTTTATTAAAATCTTTATCATTATCTGCCACCACAAGTATTGATAATGAATTATTTGTAGCGTCTGTACAAGTTAAATAATCAATTCTTTTAATAACACAATCTTTATCACATCTACCACCCTTCATTTTTTTTTTCGTCTTCCTTTTTCCTCCACCAAAATTCTCTAATGCCATATGTGTCTCCGTTTTTTCTTCTGTACTCTCCTCTCTCATTTCTTCTAATGCTAAATCTATGTAAAAAATATAATCAAATTCTAAATCATATTCTAAATCATCAAATATTTCAAAATTGTCTCTATTTCTATTATCAACATTCGTATAATGAGATTGTAGTTCTTCTGTAAAAATATCCAATTTAGGTTCTGTTTCTATTTCTGGTTCTGGTTCTGGTTCTGGTTCTGGTTCTGGTTCTTCAAATATATCAGATAATTCTTCATCATCCGATGATTCTTTATCCGAATTTGATTCTTGTGATGATGGTACTGATTGAGAAGCAACCGATGTATCATCTGATGATGGTACTGAACGAGACACAACCGACGTATCATCTGATGATTGTACTAATTGAGATGCAACCGACTTATCATATGAAAAGGGTTGAGATGGTTGTTGTTTCATTCTCTTTGCGGGAACATATTCCTGTTGGTGCCGCTTTACCAAATCATTTTCATTATACAGCTGCTTCGCACTCCTCTTTACCCCCTTGCCTACATTCAACATATTAAATATTTATCTAATTATTTATTAATATTATAAAAATAGTACATTTCTTATTTTTATAATATTATATTATAGGTTTTTAAAATTTTTAAATTTTTTAAGAAATGTACTATTTTATATATCCATATTAAATATAATATGGATATACAAAATAAAAAAATTTTTAAATTAAAAAATGGAATTAAAGTTCTTATTATACCAATTGAAACAAATTTGATAAATATTAGTATAGATTTATTATTGGGTTCATATCATGAAAATAATAATAATATTGGTATTACGCATTATATGGAGCATTTAATGGCTAAATTTACTTCTGATAAATATCCAGAATATAAATATATAAAAAATAAATTATTTGATTTAGGAGCTGTACATAATGCACATGTATCTAATTATTTTACATCATTTTGGATAACAGGATTTTATAAAAATTTAGAATTTTTTATTGATATTTTATCTAATACTATTAAAAAATTTAAATATGATAAAACTATTATTAAAAATGAAAAAAAAGCAGTTTATCAAGAATTAAATAATATAATAGATAAAAACGATTACGATTTTTATAATAAAACAAATTATTTTTTATATAAAAAATTAGCAAAAATATTAGATTATAATATAGATATTTCTAATCTTAAAAAATATAATATTAATAATATATATAATTATATAAATAATAAAATATTATTCGATAATATTGTAATATCTGTATCGTGTAAAAAAAATAATATTAAAAATACTATTAAATTGTTGAATAAATATTTTAATTTTAATAAAACCATTAAAAATAAACTTGAATATCCAGTATTTAATTATAATAATAATAATATGAAAATTATACATGTTAAAAATAAGAAAAATATTTATAATAAAAATATATTACTCAAATTTATTGTTCATGAAGATATTGAACTTAATTCTGATAAACATATTGCTCTTGATTATTTATCAAAATTATTATTTAATTATAATGGTGGAGTTTTTTATAATTTACGATTTGAATTCGGTTATATTTATTATATAAGACTTGTATTAGACATTGACCCTTATAACAAAAAATCTTCAAAATATTATATAGAAACATCTGTTAATTCTAATAATATTCATTTGTTTATCAAAGAATTATTACATATTATTTCTAAATTAGATTACTCTAATATTTCAAAATTTAAATATATTAAAAATACATATAATATAACTTTCGAAAACAACAAATTTTATAATCTTACATCTTATAATAATTATTATAAACATTTTTTATTATTAAAAAAACCTATAATTCATAAAAAAACTATCTATAAAAAAATTATTAATATTTCTAAAAATACTATATTAAAAGAATTAAAATTATTCAAATATAATTTACTTAATAAAGGTATTATTTTCTATTATTCTAATAAAAATTTTAACAATATTATAAATAATAAATGTAATTCTAAAAATAATATTAAATTTTTATCTATATAATTATTAAAATGAGTAATTATAAAATTGAATTAATTGTATATAATTTATTTATTATTTTAAGTATATTATTTATATTTTATTTACCTCTTAAAATTTATTATTCGCAAACCATTATATATAAAGATTATATATCTAAAATTATTACCTTTTTAAAATTTACTATTATTACTTTAATAATTTTTATATTTTTTATATATATCTTTATTTAATTTATTTATATCTCTTATTATTAAAGATAAAATATAATGAATCCATTTCCTTTTTTAATACCTCTAATGTTTTTAATGGTTATTTTTAAATCTATTTTTGAAGGATTCCTTGCATTAATGGATAAAAATAATTTAATTTCTAAAATATTTTGGGCTATTATTGTTTTAATATTTGCTATGTATTTTATTATATATATAGGTTCTCTTGCTGGCGCAACAACTATAGTATATTTTTGGGATGTTTTGAAAATATTCGGATTTTTATTATTAGCTATTACTATTGTGTTATTATTTATTCAAGAATTTACAAATAATGGAAAAGATAGTAAATTAAATATTTCTAAATTTTTTACTAATATATTACCAGGACCATTAAAAAATTCAGCTAAAGATTTTTCTATTTTTGTATTATTAACAGCGGTGGGTTGTATATTTAGCATTATTCTTTCTAATAATGCTATTCATGGTCTCACTAAAATGTTTACATTTTTATGGCACTCCTTTATTATTTTAATTATTATTAGTATATTTATAATTACAGCTAAAATTATTAGTACTTTCCTTATTGACGCTATTGCCTAAAATTTCAATTTAAAAAAAAAAATGATTGTTTATTTTTATAATATATATAAGAAAATATACATATAATATATTATGTCTGGAACTCCTCTTCTCGCAAAATCTGTAGATATCAACAAACTTAAATATTCTGAAGTAAAAACACTTAAATCTGGTGCTAAATCTGTATATGTTAATTATGGTAGTGAAAAATTGACAATTCAAACACCTGTGCTTCCTCTTCCTTATGGTCTTGGTGAAGGGTTTGATCCAGACAAGAAAGCGGGTGAAGAAAAAAAAGTAAAAGCTAATGAAGATAAAAAATATGATTTAACTCTCTCTTTCAGAGGTATTGATGAAAATTCTAAAGTTAAATCGTTTCACGATAAACTTAAAGAAATTGAAAATAAAATTATTGATGATGCATTTACTAATCGTCAAGCATGGTTTAAAGATGATTTTGATGACAATAAAGCTTTTGTTAAAAAATTATTCTCTCCTATTATTAAAGTTGACAAGGACCCCAATACTGGAAAAGAACTTGGTAAATATCCTCCAACTTTTAAAGCCAAAATTCCATATGATCCTAAAAATGATAAAATTCTAATTGACGCTTATGATATGGATAGTAATGAAATTGAATTTACTGATATTATGAATAAACTTAAAGGTGCTAAATCACAACTTATTATTCAATTGACTGGTATTTGGTTTGCTGGTGGCAAATATGGTTGTTCTTGGAAAATTATTACTGGAAAATTCCAACTATTTCAAAATAATAAAATGACTTTTATCGAAGATGATGAAGAAGATTGGAAAAATGATGACGAATTGAATGTAGATGAACCAACTCCTCCTTCTAATAGTGTTCCAGAAGAAGAAGAAGAAGAAGAAGAAGAAGAAGAAGAAGAAGTCGAAGAAGAAGCTGAAGAAGAAGCTGAAGAAGAAGATGTTCAAGAAACTACTCCAGTTAAAAAAGCAGCTCCTCCTAAAAAAGCAGCTACAAGAAAAAGATAAATTATATATTAATTATTTGTACTCCCAAAACCTCCAATATTTCTCTCTGTTATTTCTAATTCCGTCCTTGTTTCTTTTATGTTTGAATATATTTGTTTTTTTAATATCATTTGACAACATTTAAATGGTAATACTATATCATCAGATTCTTGGCATATTTTTGTTAATGCTATCATTATATTACCCTTATAACCTTGGTCTATTATACCGACACTATTTGCTAACATATATCCAAATTTACTTAATGAACTTCTGGGGAATACTTCTACATAATATCCATTCGGTATATCCAATTTAATTCCTGTATCGTATAATGTTGTTATTCTATTAAATTTTTTTATTTCTGATATTATTGTTAAATCATATCCAGCGTCAGATTCACGACATTTTGATGGTAATATTGCCCCATCAGATGTTTTATATACATTTATTGTTTGTATTACTTTTGTATTATTTATAATATTTAAATATTTATTATATAAAGATATTGATACATGATTATCATTTATATTAGAATAAATATTTCCTAAAAAATCTATACAATTTGCATCATTATATATTAATGTTATTAAATCTAATTCGTATATATTTTCTATACTACATGGTATAGAAAATTTAGATTTTATACTCTTTATTATACTATTATTTGTTGATGATATATATACATAAGATTTGTCATTTCGCATCTCTATATTTCCATTATATTCAAAATATATTCTAATTAAACCCATTATATCCTCTAATTTATTTTCATCTATTATCAAATCAATTCTTGGTTCATATAAATTATGACTTTTTATATGCCTTCTTATATCTTTTAAAATATCTTTATTTAATATAAATTTACTTTCTTTTGCCATCGAGTAATAATTAGATGAAATATCCCTTAGATTTTTTTTTATCTTTTTATTATGTAATATATTTTCATCTATCGATATTACTACCTTATTTTCATTTATAGATAATATATTTAATAATATCAGTCCTAATATATAACTATTTTCGTTATTTATTATATTAAAATAATTATTTCCCATTTATTTATTTGCTATATATATATTATTAATCATTTTTTTATATATTTATTATTTGGATATAATAAACACATAAACTCGTATATATTCTTTTCTAATGTTTTATCATTTTTATATTTATAATTTTCTAATATATCTTTGCCTTCAAATCCGGAATGTATCCAATAATGTATCATATAATTTTTTTTATAGTATATTCCATCTCTTATTAATTTATAATCATCTTCTGAACTTGGTAACATATCAAATTTTATATCATTTATTGGATATATTAATTCTCTATCTATTATTTCATATAAATTATTATCACTATTATTTATTATATATTTGAATATATCAGAACCAAATATATTGAATTTTTGAAATATTATATTCCCACAATTATTATATGTTTCTATTATTGTATTTATCATATTTAATATTAATACATTATTTTTTGGCGATACTATAAATGCATTACATATATATTTATCACTTTTATATAAATATTCAGTCTGTTCTTTTGGTTCATAGCCAAAATATAATTTATCGCTATTATAATCTAACAAATTATCTAATGATTTTACCAATAATATATCTAAATCCATATATATACCTCCATATTTATGTAATATTACCAATCTTGATATATCGCTTTTTTGTACTCCTAATATTGTTTTATTATAAATTTCATATAATTTGGGATATTCATTCTCTAATATTTCCTCAACATTATCATTCCATAATTTATATTCATAACCCTTATTTATTTCCTGATTTTTATTATATATTTTTTCAAATATTTCTGGCATATTTTTACTTTTCCATTTATTATCTACTATCCAAGTTTGATGTATTATTTTTGGTATCATATATTTATTTATAATTTTTATATCTTATATATTTTTAAAATTCCTCTATCTTTTTTATAAAATCTTATCTATGATTTATCCTTAATATACCCCGATAAAAATTTATTTATCTATTTATATCACATCCATCCATCACATTTATATATTTTTTAACATCTTCCTTATTTTTATATTATATAATCTTAACAATTCTTCATAATATACTTCTAAATATCCTTCTGAATAACTTTATTATTATTAAAATATAAATAATTTTTTAACCAATATATATCTTCCAATAATTGTATTCCGTTTGTTAAAAAATTATATTTTTTTCTTATATTTTTCTATTATTATTTCTTTTGTTATATTATAATTTATTATATCATCCAATAATTCAGTATTTTGTGTTTTATATGTATATGGTATTATAATATTTATTATATAATCTTGTATATTTAACAAATTATATAAATTATTCATTAATTATTTTATTAAATTAAGATTTATTTTTTTATATAAAAAAATAATATAATTAATCAGAAGAAGTATTATTTAATATGTCAGAATTAATCGGTTGGGTTTTTAAAGGTAATAAAGATAATTGGGAAGAACTTTACCCAAATGATAAAGAATATATAGAATATATTGATAATATTATTAATAATCATGATTCAATAAAAACAAATTATTATTTAACTAAAGATATTGATAATTCTAATAAAATTATATATATTGATAAACCCGTTGAATTTAAATATCAAGAATTGAGTAATGATTTAGAATCGAGTAATTATTTAGAATCGAGTAAATATTTAGATTTAGTTTACAATAAATGGAAAGAAAATTTAATAATTAGATTAAATAATATTATTACCTCGCAGAAAGGTGGAGGTCCGAAAGATTTTATAAAATGGATTAAGAATAATAAAGAGTTATATTTATATGATTCGGTGAATACTTTATCCCTCGTTCATACTTTCTCCCTCGTTGAAAATAAAACCACAAAAAAGAATAATAACAATTTCGAATATAAATCTGATAACAAAAAAATAAATATTATATATACAGAAAATGATAATGATGTAGAATTAATATTAACAATTGATGATGATAACAAATATAATTTAAAACAAAAGTATGAGGTTTTTTATAAAGATCAAAAAAATAGATTCTTTGCCAATGGCATTCCTACTTTAATAAGTGATTTTAAGTTTGATGACAAATATCGCTTAACAAATAAAAAAGATGACGAATTGAATGTAGATGAACCAACTTCTCCTTCTAATAGTATTCAAGAAGAAGAAGAAGATGAAGAATTAAACAAGACAAGTGACCAGAATAATTCACATGGATATATATATTATTCAAAAATTGATGATAATGATGATAAATCATCCGATGGATCGTGGAATTTAATTAATACTGCAAAGTATGATAATATTATTCAACAAATATCAACAAATTACGAAGATAAAAAGTATTATATACAAAATAAAATTAATATTTCTTTCCATTTTTATCCATATATTGATGAAAATAATATATATATATATATTAAATATCCAGATTTATCTTTAATAAATAATATAAAACTTGATAATATTTTATTAGAAAAATCAGAATCTTCGTCGTCATCCGAAGATGATGATGGAGATTCAATAAATAATAAGCGCCAGTCTGGTGGGAGATTAGTAAAATTAAATTTTGGTAAAAAAAATAAAAATGAAATAAATCAACAAATTGGTAATGGTATTAAATTTATAAAAGCTAAAAAGTCAGAGAAAAGTAAATTAGATAAACATTTAAAGAAATAATAATATTAAAAGTTGTTATTGATATAAATAAAATATGATAGTCATTAGCATAATTTATATAAATATAGTAATATTTTCAGTAGTAATGTGTGGATTATATAGTACTTTATATGAATAAAAAAATGATTTTTATTAATATTTAATATTAATATAATGTTAAATAATCGACAACTCGAAGCTTTAAATGTTATTAAAAATGGCGATAGTATATTTTTAACTGGACCTCCTGGAGTAGGTAAATCATATACTTTAATGGAAATAGTTAAATATTTAGAAAGTTCTAAATATAAAATTGGAATAACAGCTTTGACGGGTTGTGCTGCGATTTTAATTAAAGGACAGACATTACATTCATTTTTGGGAATAGGATTGGGAAAAGAATCAGTAGAAAAATTAGTAGAAAAAATAAAAAAAAGTAGAAAAAGATTTACAATATTAGATAATTTAGATACATTAATAATCGATGAGATATCAATGATGAATAAAGAATTATTTGAAAAGATTTCTGAAATATTAAGTAAAATAAGAAAAATCAATAAACCATTTGGTGGAATAAGATTAATATTAATAGGTGATTTTTGTCAATTATCACCAATATCAGGAGACTATTGTTTTAAATCAAAAATATGGGAAAAAATAGGAATGAAAAAGATAGAATTAAAAGAATCAGTAAGACAATCAGGAGATTTAGAATTTCAAAAGATATTAGAAGAATTTAGAATAGGAAGAATAACAAGTTCAACTTATAAAAGATTATTAACATTAGAAAAAACAATATTTGATAATAATATAATACCAACAAAATTATATTCTTTAAATAAAAATGTTGATAAAATAAATAACAATAATTTCAAAATATTATATTGTAAAAGAAATTGTTTAGATTTATTAAATTTCGATATTAATAATATTAAAATAATAAATTGTTACCCAGAAATAGATGAAGAATTAAATAAATTAATTAGTAATTGTAATATAATAGAAAACTTTGATGAAAATGGGTTAGAATATATATATAAATATAATATACATTGTACAGATAAAACGATAAATCCAGATGAATATATTGTAAAATTAATTAAAGGTAGTCAAGTAATGATAACACGAAATATAGATATAGATTCTGGTTTAGTTAATGGAACACGATGTATAGTAGAAAAATTAGCTAAATCATATATAATAGTATCTGATATAAAAAAAAAATTTCATAGAATATCTTATTATAATGATGATAATATAAATGAAGGTACATTTACAATATTTTTACCAATTCGTTTAGCATATGCATGTTCAATTCATAAATCACAAGGAAGTACATTAGATGCAATAGAGATAGATGGTAGTAAAAATATATTTGCGGCTGGACAATTATATACGGGATTATCTCGCGCGAAATCATTAAATAATATAAAATTAATCAATTTAGATAAGGATGCATTTATAATAAACAATGATGTTATTAAATTTTATAGTTAAATTAATTTTAACCCATTTTCTGAAATATAATTTGAAACTATATCGAATGTAATATCCTTAATATTTTTTATTTTTTTACCATAAGTTTGTGGATATTTTGATAATAATCTAACTTTATGAGGCCAATGAGAAATCATTCTCAAATCATTAAAAGCTTTTTTTCTTTTATCTAATTCTTTTTGATTAGCTAAAATTCTTGGAGTCATACAAATATAAACAACACATCTAAAATTAAAATTGTCAGGTGAAGTTTTATCAACAGGATTACCATAATGAAGAGTTCTACTATCCCAAAATACACCAAAGCCTTTTGGACATTTAATTTTTTTTTCTAAACAATTATTATTAATATAAAATTCATATTGTTCTTTATTTTGTAATTTAAACCAATCTTTTTTATCAGTAATATCAAATTTTTCTTTAAATTCTTTATGAAAATTATTACTATTTTCTAATATAACTAATGTAGCATCCCCTTCGTTTGTATCATAAGCATTAATCCAACTTTGAATACATTCAAAGTTATTTCTAGTATAACTCTGATCTACGTGAAACCAAGAATTTTGAATTCTTGTAGGTTTATCTAAAATATAAATACTTACACCATCAAAACTAACAATTAAATCATCTGTGTTCCAAATTTTTGAAAATGCTTGTTTAACTTTAGGATTTTGACGAACTTTCCAAACAAGTTCAGAATGTCCTACTTTCCAGTGTTGGAGTAACATTTTATGATTGGGAAATAATTCTAAAATTTGATTATAAGTATTTTTATTATATCTATCAATAGGAATTTCAAAATCTTTTGTTAAATATTCTAATAAATTCCATTTATTATTAATCATTTCTTCGCATTCATAATTATCTAAAATCGGACAAATTGCAACTCCATATTTTTCTATAGTTTTTTTAATATTTTCCATATCAGTTAAATATTTTTCAAACTCATATACGTCATACATATAAAATATTTAACATATATAAACAATCATTTTTTAAAAAAATAGTACATTTCTTAAAAATTATTAAAAATAATAAAAAGATTTATAAAATTAATAAAAAATACAGAAATGTACTATTTTTTTAAAAATTAAATTATTATATAATTAATTAAGAAATATTATAAATTAAACACAAATAAAATTATAAATATTATTAAATTTTTCAATATATTCCCCAGGAATTTCATCAAAAGATATTAATTTCATGTTAAAATTAAATTTATCAAGTAATTCCTTATCTTTTAACCATGAATACATTTCATTTTCATTCATAGCAGAAATTTCAACAGCTAATTCTTTAGTAATAATAGAAGAAATTTTTTGTATATTATCACTTTTATCACCAATTAATGACTTATAATATAAATTAATACGACCATTATTAAAACCCCTATCTTTAATATTTTTAAATTGCATATTATAAATACTTGTACTATCATCAATTAATTGTAGATAATCATTATCATTTGTAATTATAATTTTTTTTTGTTTCGACAATGTTTTTAATTTATTATGAATAAGATAAATAATATCATCAGCTTCGAGTCTATCTAAACATAATTTAATAATTTTTTTATTTTCAATATAATCGTAAAATATTTTGAAAATATTTTGATTAAAATTTATATTGCGCGTTCTTGTAGCTTTATATTCACTATAAATATCATTCCTCCATATTTTAGCTCTCGGACAATCTATTCCAAAAATAACATTAGAAATATCAGTTTTCCATTTTTTTGTTATTTTTTTAATATCTGCTTCCATATGTTTAATAAAAGATTTATTAAATTCTTCTTCTGTGAACTCTTTTTTTTGAAACATATACCATTTATATGTAGCAAAATATCTATAAAATACATAATATCCACTATCAATAATAATAATAGGTTTCGAATTATTTAATGAAATCAACATTATAATTATAATTAATATTTTAAACTTTATATATCATTTTTTATATTTTTGATAAATAATTATTCAATTCTGTTTTATTTTTTTTTATAATATGCCACTCTTGTACAGCCATATTAAATAATTCTTTTGGTGATATATTTAAATGAGTTTCCTTTAACTCTTTCATCTTAATTTCTAAATATTCATTATATAATGTATATTTTTTTTTAGTACCTTTGTCATTTTTGGAATTAGAAGTATTAATATTTGATTTATTTGATATATTATTTAATTCATTATTCATTATATCAGTATCGTCTGTTTTTCTAATCCATACAGGTCTACCATTTTTATTAGTAATATACCATAATAAATTATCAATACCTGTATCAATAGTACCAATTGGTAAATTAGAAGGATTTTTACCAAAATATGCGGGTGATTTTTTATATACATTCAAATTATAATTAATCATATATTAATATTTATTATATTTTCTTTTTTATATATAAAAAATGATTTTATTATAGAGTATATTAATATATGATTAATTATAATAATTTTAATGAAAAATTTGATAATATATTTGAAGATATATTTATAAAATATGGAAAAAATGAAGATACATTAAATATATATATTAAAATAAATAATTTATTTGAAGAATTTAAAACGAATTCGAATGATAATATTATTTCAGAATTAACATATAAAACATATATAATTAATGAAAATGATATTATTAAATCTTGTAATTAAATATTAAAATATAATGATATTTTAATAGATGCAACTAATTAATTTAATATCAACAATTCATGATTTTATATCCCATGCTGTAGTACCTAAAAAGAAAAATAATAATCCAGTAGTACCACCATCGGATAAATTTAAAGAATATGAATATAAAAAATATAAAGATGAAAAAAAAGCATTAAATGAAATAGATAATGTATATAAATCATTACCATTAATTGTAATAGAAAATCTTGGCAATGGAATGTTAGTTATTGTTTATTATATTTTTGCACTATCAGTAATATTTATATATTTTGGTATTATATTTAGTTTTTTATGGTTTTTTGTACTTATACCTACTAATTTTTTAACAATTAATAAAAATAATTCAAAAGGATGGTATGCACATTATTTGGGATTTATTTGGAAATTTATAAATTTTTATGCTAAAAAAATACATCCTTATTTTTTAATTTTATCATTATTATTATTTGTTGCTTCTGGAGTATTAGTATTAGTATTATATTTACTATATCAAACAACTGATAAATTTCCATTTTCAATGTTAAATCCAATATGGGAAGAAATGAAAATCTTTGAAGGTAGCGAATCATCATTTGAATTTATTGAAAACGTTGGAAAATGTTTATCATCAAATAAAGGTTCTAATATACTTACTTGTGAAAAGAAATCAGCTAATGTATTATTTAAAAATTTTATATTAAACGCATATAAAAATGGAGCTGATAATTACGATGATGATATAATTAAATTATTAAATACTAATTTAGTAATTAAAAAAAAAGATGAAACAATTGAATCATTTACAAATTATAAAAAAAAAAAAATATATGATACATTTGCGGATATGGATAAAAATCAATTAAGTAATAAAATGAATATGTTTAAAGAAAAAGTAAATGATTTTAAGGAAATATATGAAAAACAAAAGGCTAAGTTAAACGAATCTATTGAAAAAGCAAATCAAGATGAAATAGATTCTAAAAAAGAAAAAAAAGAAAAAAAATAGAATTATAAAATATGAATGAAGTTGATATATTATATTAAATAAAAAAAATAATAAATATATTTATTAAGATATAATGGATAAAATAGATGGTGTAAAAGATAAAGTAGTAAATAAAGTTGAAAAATATACAAATATTATCAATAATTATAATAATAAATTTTTTGATATGCTAATATCTGGTTGGTCATTTTATGAAATATTATTAAATTTATTTGTAATTTTATTAATTATAATAATAACCACTATAATTTATTGGGATAGTATAAACAGACGCGTATCAAAAAATTCAAGATGTAAAAAACAAATGGATATTTATGATAAAAATAAAGGAGAATATGTAGTATCTGTTAAAAATAATAATTCAAAACCATTATATGATGTTCGCTATAATATAGATAATAAAAGTGTAGATATACTTTGTGCATGCAATGAAGGAGAATATAATAATTCATTTGAAAATATACCAGTAAGAGATATTAAAAATAATAAAGATAGAGTAATTGATAAAAATTGTAAATGTGATAAATATTACAATTATAATGACAATGATTCTGATAAAATATATGATGGAGAACCTGGTATAGTTAGATATATGATGAAACAAGACCAAACCGATTTTTTTGATTTATTAGATTTTAATATGTATAAAAATAAATAATATTTTTTTATATGTGAATTTTTATTACAAATAATAAAAATATTATTATACACAATGCCCTGAGATGGTTTTACTAAATTAAATATTTATTAGTTATTTTTTTGTTGAAATTAAAATAAAATATTCAATTAGAGTAATGTCAATATTCAATAATGACGAAAGAATAAAACTCGCCGTTAAAAGTTCTAATTATGAAGTTGCGGGCAAGTTTGCAACTACTTTAGATGATATTCAATTATTATTAACCGCTAATAATTGTAATGATTATAATTGGAATAATAATAGCAAAGCTGCTATTTTCGGCGCTAGCTTATATAATAATTTTGATCACGAAGTTTATATTGCAACTGAAGAATCTCTTGATCAATATAATAGAAATATAAATAAAATTGCAAGATTTAATAATGAAAATGTTAATTTTGATACAAATGTTATTTTTAATAATAATATAATTATTGAAGAAAATACAAATATTAAAGGTGACCTCATTATTAATAATGATTTAACTGTTTTAGGAGCATTTAATATTACAGGAGTTATAGATATTACAGGAGATCAAAATTTAACAGGCAATCAATTTATAACTGGTAACCAAGTTATTACTAAAGATTTAATTGTTAATAGTAATCTAATTGTCGATTTGGATGAAACTATTATTGGTAATTTAACTGTTAATAGTGATTTATATGCAACAGCAAACCAATATATTTCCGGTTCCTTATTTATTGGATGTAATGTTAATATAGATGGTTTATTAACCACATCTAATCTAAATATTATTGGAGATACTACACTTGTTAATACTATTAATTATAAAACAGAAAATTTAGAAATTATAAATACACAAGACGATGGACCATCTCTTACAATTTATCAAAATAATAATGTATATAATATTTTTGAAGCAAGTAATCTTAATAATTTTGTTATTATTGATAATGATGCAAAATTAGGTATTAATAAAGTACCAATTACACAATTTGATATAAATGGCGATGCTACAATTGATGGTAATATTACATTTTCTAATAATATAAATAATATTAACTCTAATGTTTTTAATTATTTAGCAGATGTTCAATCTCCTATTCAACAGCATTTTATATATACATCCAATTATATTAATAATACTCATAATATAATAAATAATATAACTTCAAATCAAATTAAAGACACAACTGATATTATTAATAATACTATTTTAGATACTTCTAATGTTATTTCGGAACGTATTACTGATTTAAATTTAGATTATATCGCAGATGGTTCAACTAATCGTTTTATAATTAATGATATTTATGATTCTGATTTAACAATTGATGGTACTTTACTTGCTTCTAATTTAACTATTATTGGAGATACTACACAAATTAATACTATTACTTATCAAACAGAAAACTTAGAAATAATTAATACACAAGCTGATGGTCCTTCTCTTAAAATTTCACATAATAATACATTACATAATATATTCGAAGCAAGTAATATTAATTATTTTACAATTATAGATAAAGATGGTAAATTAGGTATTAATAAAGTTCCTGAAACACAATTAGATATTGAAGGTAGTATCAAATTTTCAAATACTATTAATGATATAAGTACCAACGTATTTTCACATTTATCAGATGTTCAATCACCAATAGAACAACATTTTACAAATACATCAAATTATATTGATAACGTTTCTTCAAAATTAGATCTATTTGATATTGATATTAATAATTATGTTGATTTAACTTCTAATATTATTTCTCAACACATTACATTAACTGAACATAATACTTCTAATCAAATTAAAGA
>MDTF01016475.1_pt1 | contig 17477 bp, 17 predicted proteins | sample 811191 | NCBI WGS metagenome assembly MDTF01 (sample SAMN05326649, study PRJNA326480) | marine metagenome | isolation source: seawater | place: Southern Ocean | collected 2011 | reverse complement strand
TTAAATTTTTTTGATCAAAAAAAGAATAAAATAGTAAATAAAAAATGGTGTAATGTGAGAACAATAAAATGTCCAAAAAAATTTAGAAGGCCTGATATTTGTCTGGATGTAAATACAATAAATGACTATAAATTTATTAAAAATATTTATGACAATCTTTATCCAAAAAATCCTAAATTTAAAATTACAGATATTATTAATTATTTAGATAAAAAAAATGAAAAAAAATAATCGATTAGTCTTTTTTAATGAAAAATTTGTTCCTGAAAGTGAAGCAAAAATTTCTATTTATGATTCTGCTTTGATGTTTGGTGATATGGTTTTTGAAATGACAAGATCGTTTAAAGGGAAACAATTTTTATTAGAAAAACATATTGACAGACTATTACTTGGAATAAAAATTTTAAGAATTCCACTTAAGTATTCAAAAAAACAAATTATTGATTTTTGCCACTTAACGATAGAAAAAAATAAAGATGCTTTTGAAAAAGACGATGAACATAGACTGATGATAGATGTTTCCAGGGGGCTACTCGGCATTTACGACAAAATTGAAGGCGTAAAACAAGGAGCAAATTTAATTATAGCTGACTTCCCTCTAAAATGGACAGTTAAAAATATGGGTAAACTTTTTGAGGTAGGAATTAATGCTGTCATCACTTCTCAGAGAGCAATACCATCATACTTAATGGATCCTAAAATTAAAAATAGAAGTAGATTATTTTATTTAATGGCAAATATTGAAGCCAGTCAATTTAAGGGAGAGAATAATTGGGCTTTATTACTTGACACTAACGGTTTCATTACAGAGGGCACAGGAGATAACTTTTTTATAGTAAAAAATAAGACAATTTTTACACCAAAAGGGCATCATATTTTAAAAGGTATATCCAGAGATTATGTAATTAACGAATTGTCTAAAAAACTTAATATGAAAGTATATGAAAAAGATTTTGAGCCATATGACGTCTATGATGCTGACGAAGCATTCATGACAGGAACACCGTTTTGCATGCTGCCCGTTACATCATTAAATGGTTTAAAAATTGGAGACGGAAAAAAAGGTAAGATATTTAAAAAATTGTTAGATCTCTGGAGTAAAAATGTTAAAATGGATATCGAACTTCAGATAAAAAATTGGAATAAAAAAGACAATAAGAATGTTTCGGGAGCGACACCCTATTCTTTCAAAAAATGAAGCAAAAACCATTTGTGATAGGTGAGATTGGAATTAATCATAATGGAGACATTGAGATAGCAAAAAATTTAATTATTGCTTCAAAAAAAGCAGGATTTGATGCAGTTAAGTTCCAAAAAAGAGATATAGAAATAGTTTACACTAAAGAACAGTTAGACACTCCGCGAGAAAGTCCTTGGGGAACAACTACAAGACAACAGAAAGAAGGCCTAGAATTTGGAAAAAAAGAATATGACGAGATAGACGAATTATGTAAAAAAATTGGAATAGAATGGTTTGCTTCTGCATGGGACGTTTTAAGTTTAGAATTTTTAAACAAATATAAATTGAAACATAATAAAATTGCTTCAGCAATGATTGTTGATTTAGATCTTTTAAAAAAAACAGCTCAGCAAAAAAAATATACTTTTATTTCAACTGGCATGACAAAATTAGCTGACATAGAAAACGCTGTAAAAACTTTTAGAGATGAAAAATGTGAATTTGAATTAATGCACTGTGTTTCTACCTATCCAATGAAAATAGAAGATGCAAATTTAGAAACTATCAATGAGCTAAAAGAAATATTTAAATGTAAAGTTGGTTATAGCGGACATGAAACTGGTTTAGCTGTTTCTTACGCAGCATGCGGTTATGATATTAGTTCACTAGAGAGACATATCACTTTAGGAAGAGAAATGTATGGTAGTGATCAATCTGGATCATTAGAAACAAGAGGAATGAACGAATTAATCTCAGTGATAAATATAATGTTCAAAGCATCTGGCACAAAGTCAGCTGGAAAGATCACTGACGAAGAGTTGATAGTAGCAAAAAAACTAAGAGCTCATATCAAGTTATAATCTTAAAAATGAACAATTTAATAAATAAAATAGAAGAGTCATTAGCAAACAAATATTCACTAATAAAAATTAAAAAAAAATAAATCAATTTTAAAGATATTTTCAAACATCAAAAAAAGACAAATAATGCTAGGTAGAAGTGGTGAACTAGCTGCAGATATTAAACACTTAACTGCTAAATTCTTAATAAGATTAAAGCTTAAATTAAACAGAGAATATAAAAAGCTTTACTGTTCTTAAAATTAATTATAAGTTGTTCATAATTTGAACAATATGAAAAATGAAAAAGAAGAATTTAATATTTTAAGAAAAATACAAAAATATCCAAGCGCTAACCAAAGAAAACTGGCAAAAGAAGTAGGTTTTAGCCTAGGAAAATTAAATTATTCCTTAAAAGCGCTAAGAAATAAGGGTTTAATTAAAATAAGCAATTTTGAAAAAAATCCAAATAAGATTAACTATATCTACCTTTTGACCCCAAAAGGAATTTTAGAAAAAGCAAAATTAACAGTAAACTTTATGAAAAGAACGATGGATGAGTACGAAGAATTAAAGAAAGAACTAGAAAATGATCATTAGAATTTATAAATTTTGTTTAACAAAATTTATAAATGACGGGTAAATAAATTAAGAAGGTAATAATTTTTAAATATTAAATGAAACAATCAAAAAAAAAAATATATCTAATAACAAGCTTTCATAAACTAAATTATCCGATTGGTTCAGAATTAATTTTTATAGATGAATTTGAATATAATCTACATACAGAAAAAGATAGGTGTAATTATGAATGCTCGTATGTTAATAGTATAGAAGACATTAACAGAGTTAGTAATTCCATTAACAATATTATTAAAAAAAAATTAAAACTTTACAGAGAAAAAATTAAAAATTTACTTAATACCTACCACAAAAAAAACTATTCTACTAAGTATTGGGGCCTTATATTGGATCAATTTTTGTTGAATATATTACTATCAATAATTATAGAAACCAAATTACTTAAAAAAATTAAAAAAAAAAAGTTTTCTACTATTAAGGAAAATATAGAAAATAAATTTTTTCATAGTTCAATTGATTTTGAAACTTATAAACTCACAAGTAGTTATGCAAAGTTATTAAAAGTACTAATATTAAAAGAGCTAAACTTTAAAAATATAAGTTTAAATTATAAAAATAACAATAAAATTGAAAGCAAGATAAAAGAAACTACGTACAGTGAAATTTTTTTAAAATTTTTTATAAAATTATATATTTCTCTTTTTAAGCCAGTTGTTATTATCGATGGTTATATAGGTCTTAAAAATTCTATTTATTTATTTTTTAAAAGTTTTTGTAGAGTTGTAAGTATACCAAAAAAATTTATATTTGATGAATCTTACGTCAATTGTCCAATAGATCGAAAGTTTAGACAAAACATTAAAGTTAATGAAAAAGATTTAATAGATAAAGTTTTTAACAAACTTATTGGAAATTTTTTTCCAATAAATTTCTTAGAAAACTATATTTCTATAGAAAATCAGGTTAAGGACATGTCCCAAAAAATTAAAAAATTAGGGACGGGAGTTCTTCATATATGTAACGACCACTTTACTATTTTAGCTAGTAAAATTTTAAAAAGAAAGGGTAAACTTTTAACCTTTCAACACGGGGGCCTGTTTGCAAAAACAAATCTAGTGACAAGAGAACATATAGACCAACACTACGCTTCTAAAACCTATTATTTTGATAACAAGTTTGGCCTAGGTCAACATTTTTTTAATACTAAAAAAATCTCGTTTGATGAATTTAAAAAAAGAAATTCTATCTTAATTTTAAATACAGATACAACTTATGAAAGATGTAGTGTGTCTTATCACGACTTCAATCACCCATATCTTGAACAATCTCAAGTATTTTTTTCTAACCTTAAGGAATCAAACAAAAAAAAAGTTTTATTGAAACTTTTTGCTCAAGAAAATAGTCTTCAAGACAAGAAAATATGGCTTCAAAAATTTGGAAGTAGAATAAATTTCCTACCATACTTTTCATCTGCTAAAAAAGAACGCTACTATGATGCAAAATTAGTAGTCTTAAATGAATTTTCAACCGCTCTCTATGAGCTTTTATTCTTAAGACTTCCTTTTATTTTGATTTGTAAGCCCCATAATTATATTTCATTTAATAAGAAATTCAGAAGTAAAGTAATAAATTTAAAAAAAATTAATCTTTTATTTGAAGATCCAATAAAAGCCGCTAACTTTGTTAATACATTAATTAAAAATAACCAAATCGAAGAATGGTGGAAAAAAATTTACAAAACTAAGATCGTTTTAGATTTAAAAAATTTTCTTATCATTGAAAAAAAAAATTACCCATCAATGATTGCCAAAGATTTAACTAAAAATATTTGAAAGATAATTAATGAAAATATTTAAGTTTATTTTAAAAAATGAAAAAAAAGAGTATAAAAAAGAAATCAGTTGAATTGAAAAAATATAATATGAAAAGCCCTGCAAAAATTAAAGCAATGATGAAAGTATTAATATTAGCCGGGGGACTTGGAACAAGGCTTTCCGAGTACACTAAGTCAATTCCAAAGCCAATGGTCAGAGTAGGTGGACTTCCTATCATTATTCATATTATGAAACATTATTTAAGATATGGTTTTAGCGAATTTTATATTGCAGCAGGATATAAAAGCCATGTAATAAAAAAATATTTTAAAAGCTTTAAGAAATCTGGAAATAAATTTGATTATAATATATCAAAAAAAAAATGTAAAATAACAGTAGTAGATACAGGAATAAAAACTTTAACTGGTGGAAGATTAAAAAGACTAAAAAAATATTTAAACAAAGATGAAACTTTTATGTTTACTTATGGAGATGGTGTTTCAAATGTTAACCTAAAAAACCTTTTAAAATTTCACCTTAAAAGAAAAAAGTTAGTTACCGTTACCTCAGTAAGACCTCCCGCAAGATTTGGAGAAATAGTTATAAAAAATAATTTTGTAAAACAATTTAAAGAAAAACCACAAGTTACAAAAGGTTGGATAAATGGTGGTTTTTTTGTAACAAACACTAAATTATTTGATTTAATTAGAGGTGATAATGAAATTTTAGAAAGAAAACCTTTAGAGACAGCTTCAAAAAAAAATCAATTTATTGCTTACAAACACTATGGGTTTTGGAAATGCATGGATACACCACGAGACAAAGATGTTTTGGATAAAATACTTAAAAAGAAAAGATAGAAATGAAAATTTTTTTAACAGGTGGAACTGGATTTATAGGAAAAAAATTTATTAAAGAAGCCACAAAATTAAAACATATAATTTATGCAGTCACACGAAAAAAAAAAAAAAGTAACGAAAAAAATCTTAAATGGCTAATTGGAAATATAGATAGTGATTGGTCAGAGTATTTAAAAAAATCTGATGTACTAATTCATATGGCTGCAGCGGGAGTAAATAACAAAATTAGCCTAAAGAAAGCAGTTGAAGCAAATGTTTTAAAACCTTATAAATTATTAATCAATGCAATCAATTCAAATTGTACTAATTGGTTAATAATTGGTTCTGCATCAGAATATGGCAGACAAGCTAAATATAAAAAAAAATTAACCTCTAAAACTAAAGAGATGCCAGAAACTACATACGAACGAACAAAATATTTATTTAGTAGATTAAGCATCTCTCTTTCAAAAAAATTTAAAACTAAATGCAGGGTTATGAGACTGTTCAATGTTTATGGAGAAGGTGAAAACAATGAAAGATTATGGCCATCATTAAAAAAAGCTGCAGAATTTAACAAAGATTTAAAAATGACAGATGGTACAGAAATTAGAGATTTTGTAAGTGTTAATGAAGTGGCTAAAAAAATATTATCTGCATCAAATTTTAAAAAAACAAATAATCGTTTTCCGCAAATTTGGCACATAGCAAGTGGAAAACCAATAACTGTTAGAAAATTTGCTCAGAAAAAATGGAAGGAATTTAACGCGAAAGGAAAACTATTGTTTGGTAGAATTGAAGTCATATCTAAAAATAATTATATTTCAGAAAAAAAATCAATTTGGGGTATAAAATAAGATGCTCGAAGAAAAGCGTACTGCAATAATCTTATGTGGAGGAAGAGGAACTAGATTAGGAGCTTTATCTGAAAAAATTCCTAAAGCTTTAGTATCTGTTCAAAAAGAAAAAATTCTTTGGTTTATAATAAATATCTTAAGAAAGAATAAATTTAATCACTTTATACTACCCGTAGGCCACAAAGGAGAAGAGATAAAAAAATTTGTGAAAAAAAAATTTAAGAAGGATAAAAATATTGAAATTTTTACTACAGGTTTAGATACGTCAATTGCTTCTAGAATTTTTAAAGTAAAAAAACATATAAAATCTGAAAATTTTTTATTACTAAATGGAGATGCTATATTTAATTTTGATTTAAAAAAAATCTATAAAAATCATTTGAAAAATAAAATAAAAATGACATTTATTTCTTTTAGTTTTCAAGCAGATTTTGGAACAATTACTGTTAAAAATAAAAAAATATTAGGTTTTCAAAGAAACTTTGCGTTTAATCATGTTAAAGCTAAAAATGAAGATAAATTAAATGCGTATGTTTATAGTGGAATTTCTTTAATGAATAAAAAACTACTTGTTCAAAATTTTAAACCTTATAAAAATTTTGAAAAAGAGCTATACCCTCGCATTATAAAAAAATATAACTGTAGAGTTGAAACTCCTCAAGGTTTTTTTACTTCTATTGATACCTTAAAAGATGTTCAGAAAGTTAACTCTAAGAAAGCAGAAGATTCTAAATATTTAGAGGTAAAAAAAATTAAAAAACTAATTACTATTTTTAACAATAAACATGATAGATAAAAATTTTTGGCGAGGAAAAAAAGTATTGGTAACAGGGCATACCGGTTTTAAAGGGGGCTGGCTATCAATATGGCTAAACTTTCTAGAAGCAAGAATAGTTGGCTATTCTCTCGATCCAATAACTAAAAAAAATTTTTTTGGTGAGACAAATATTAAGAAGATTTTTATAAAAGATTATAGAAAAAATATACAAAATATTAAAGACTTAACTGAGTGCATACATACTTTTAAACCTGAAATAATTTTTCATTTAGCTGCACAACCCCAAGTTCTTGAGAGCTATAATCAGCCGCTAGAAACCATCAAAACAAATGTAATTGGAACTGCAAATCTATTAGAAATTGTTAGAAAATTAAAATATGTGAAGGCAGTTGTAATAATAACAACAGATAAGGTTTATAAAAATTTAAACAAAGATATTAAGTTTAAAGAAGATGCTACACTTGGTGGTGATGACATTTACAGTTCGAGTAAGGCTTCAGCCGATATATTAACGGCTAGTTATGAAAAATCTTTTTTTAAGAATAGCACAAATTTAGCCAGTGTTAGAGCAGGCAACTGTATAGGAGGAGGAGATTGGACCAAATTTAGAATATTAACTGACTCAGTAAATGCTTTTAGTAAAAATAAAAAATTAAAATTAAGAAATCCGTCTTACAAAAGGCCATGGCAACATGTTCTTGAGCCCCTTGCAGGATATTTATTGCTTGCAAAAAAACTTTATTCAAAGAATGGGTCTAAATATAACGGATCATGGAATTTTGGCCCAACAACAAAAAAACATTTGTCAGTTTTTGAGTTTGCTAAATTATTAAAAAAAAAAATGAACTCTGTTTCAAAAATAATTCTACTCAAACTTGAAGATAATAAAGAAAAATATACCTTAGATTTAAATAGTGCCAAAGCAAAAAATTTTTTAAACTGGAAACCGCTTCTGAATATAGAAAAAACTCTTTCTTTAACTGCAGACTGGTACGTGGCAAGTAAATCAAAAAAAAATATGTATAAGTTTTCATTAGAACAAATTAAAATCTATTCAAATCTAATCAATAAAAAATAAAAATATGGAATGTAGAAATTGTAAAAAAAAAAAATTTTACCTCCTTTCTGAAATTGGAAATCAGCCTATAAGTAGTATTTTTTTAGAAAAAAAAAAAATTATTAAAAACTATTCTTTAAATTTATACAAATGTAATAATTGTAGTTTAATACAATTATCTAAAATACCAGGCTTACAGGATATGTATGGGCCTACTTATGGCTACAAAACTTCTATCAGTGGCCTTATGGTTAAACACCTAAAGAATAAATTTAATTGGATAAAAAAACTAAAAATATTAAAACAAAAACCAAATATTCTTGATATTGGGTCGAATGATGGAACTTTTTTAAATTTTTTTGCTAAAGAATTTAGAAAAATAAATTTAACGGGAATAGATCCATCAGCAAATGCTTTCACTAACATGTATAATAAAAAAATAAAAGTTATTGTTGATTTTTTTAATAAAGAATCAATAAAAAATTATTTTAAAAATAAAAAATTTTCAGCAATAAGTTCTTTTGCTATGTTTTATGACGTTGAAGACCCAAATTCATTCTGTAAAAATATTTCTAAGCTTTTAGAAAAAAATGGAATATGGGTTTTAGAATTTTCTTATTTCCCACTTTTACTAAAAAATTTAACTTATGATCAGATTTGCCATGAGCATGTTATGTATTACACCCTTAATACTTTTAACAACATTGTAGAAAAAAATAATCTTAAAATTATTGATTTTTCTCTAAATGAAATAAATGGAGGGAGCATAGAAGTTATATGTGCCAAAAAAAGCAGTGATATTAAAGCCATGAGCAAAAAAATAAAAAAAACTTTATTGGAGGAAAAAAAAATTTCAGTTAGAGAATATGATAATTTTAATCTGAGAATTCAAAATAGTAAAAAAAATCTTCAATTGTTCTTAAAAAATATAAAAAAATCTGAAATTATTGGATATGGAGCCTCAACAAAGGGTAATGTGATACTAAATTATTGTAAAATTTCTAATAAGAGTATTCCTTTTATCTGTGATGCTAATTCTACAAAAATTGGAAAATTTACACCAGGCAGCCATATCCCAATAATTTCTAAAAAAAAGATGAGGAAGATAAACCCTAAATATCTTCTGGTTTTAATCTGGTCTTTTAGATCTGAAGTTATTGCACAAGAGAAAAAATTTATAAAAAATGGTGGTAAATTAATATTCCCACTACCTGATTTTCATACAGTAGATAAAGATAACTATTTAGAATACTTAAAAAAAGATTTTAGTGCCTCTTTGTCTGGCTAATTAAATGAAATTATCAATTTGCATACCAACATTTAACAGACGAGATAAGTTACCGAATTGTCTTAATTCTATTTATATAGCTAGTAAAAAAACAAACATAGATTTTGAGGTTTGTATTTCCGACAATGGTTCAGATTATAATGTAGATGATATTGTAAATAAATTTAATGATAAGTTTAAAATTAAAGTTAATAAAAATAAGTCTAACATAGGATATATGTCCAATTTAATTAAAGTCATATCACTCTCTGAGAGCGAGTTTGTTTGGGCAATAGGAGACGATGATTTACTTATGCCACATTCACTCGTTAGACTTGAAGAGATATTTTCAAAAAATACAGATGTAGATTTTTTTTTTATTAATTCATTTCATCTAGATTATAAGCATGTGGATAGTTTTGATTCTCCTTTTGATACTAAAAATTTACCAAAAAATATGGAAGTGACATTAGGTAAAAATAAAATTAGCCAAAAACTTAATTTTTGGGATTTGATCGATCATAATATTGATTTTGGATTTTTAGTCGGTAATTTTTTGGATGTTTTTAAAAGAAAAATGTGGGAGGATAATTTAGATTGTCTAGATAAGGATCTTGTTAGTGATACTAAGCAATGGTCAAATTTTGACAATACATGCGGTCACACAAAAGTTTATGCGAATGCATTTAAAAATTCAAAAGCCTATTTTTGTGCAGAAGGCTTAACGGTTAACGGTCATGGAGTAAGAGAATGGAATAAATTATATCCATTCATAGAAATTATCAGATTTCCAGAAATTTTAGATTATTATCGTCAAAAGGGCCTATCTTTAAAAAGCTATCTATTAAACAAAAATTTTGCTTTAAGAAATTTTACAAATTATTTTTTTAAAATTCTTATTCACGGGAAAAGCGGTGGTTTACATTATATAAACTTTTACAGACATATATTTTTAAATTTACTTTATCCCAATGTATACCTATCTTTCATATACTCTATAATTCGCAAAATAAAAGAATTATTAAAAAGAAAAACTTAAAACAATGAAAAATTTTTTTTTAAAAAAAGCTCTTATTGTAGGTCCATCTGGTATTGGTGCAGTTCATTTTCGTGAGTTATTAAAAAATGGTTTTAACGAAATAGGTTTTATTGGAAAGTCAAAACTTAAAGAAAGATCATTTAATATTAGCTTGAAAAAATTTGAAAATATTACAGTTATTAATTTAAAAGAATTTAAAAATATAAAAAAATTCCGACCAGAAGTAACGAGTATATGCTCACCTTTTGAAAGTCACTCAACACATATTCTAAAATGTAAAAAATATTCTAAATTTATAATAGTTGAAAAACCATTCGTATGGTCAAAGAAGAGATTAAAAAAAGGAAAAAACCTGCAGATCACCTCAGATCTATTATCTAAATCAAATAATAAAATTGTTGTAAATTTGCCGATGGTAAGTCTAGCCAAGCAACTTTTTTACAAAAAAGAAGTGCCAAAAAAAATAGATTTCTTTAAATTTTGTTATTTTACAAAAGGAGGGCAGTCTTATGAAAATATTGCAGTAGACTTATTGCCACATGCTTTATCTTTTCTATTAACCATACTAAATAAAGAACTATTTTTTTTAAAGATAATTACAATTAAAAAACAAAAATTAAAATGGTCTTGCGTTTTAAAACTAAATAACACAAAGTGTGTTTTTCAATTTATGCAAGATAAACGTAGAAAAGAAAGTGTATTAAGTTTTAACCTAAATAAAAATCACTATAAACGATTTCAAAAAAAGATTAACAATGATCAAATAAACTATTTAATAAAGAATAGAAGGAAAAATGTTACTTTAAAAAACCCTATGAATGATTATTTGTCTTATCTATTAAGAAGTTTTAAAGATTACACTAAAGTTAAAATAAATAATAATTTAGTTCTAAGAATAACAGAAATAACAGAAGAATTGCTAAACTTTAAAAAAACTTAACATTATAATTTTATGAAATCTAATGAAAAAAAAATACTTGAAGATAAATATCAGTTTAAGACAAACTATATTGAAAACTTTGATGTTTTTAAAAAAAATATTTTAGCAAAAAAAATTATACCCTATCAAGTTGAGTTCCAAGCTCCACCTAGAGGAAAAAAAATATGCTGGTTAGAATGTCCATATTGTTATGGTTTGTCAGCAGATGATACCAAAGAGAGATTGGAAAAAAGCAGAGGTATTGAGATTTTAGAACAAATTTTAGAAGGGGGAGTAAAAAAAATAATATTTGCAGGATACGCAACAGACCCTTTGAATTGTTCTTATATTGAAGATCTTCTAGACCTTACTATTACAAAAAAAGCTATTTTTGGTTTTAATACTAAAGCTTTAAGAGTGTCGGAAAAATTTTTATCAGTTTTAAATGAAAAAAAAATAATAGAAGGAAGTTATGTAAGCTTAAGCATAGATGCTGGATCTAATGAAACTTATAACAAAATCCACAATGTAAAGGGTGCATCCAATCTTTATGACAAAGTATTACAAAATGTAAAAAATTTAGGTCAAATTAAAAACAAAAATAAATTTGATTTAAGTGCTGCATATTTAGTTAATGTTTATAGTGGTAACACCTATGATTATGAAAAATTTATTAATGATTTTATTGATGCAGGTTGCAATTTACTGAGATTCACTTTTCCACAACAACCCAAAGACATCAAAACTGAAAAAGGAGTAGTTCCATCAAAAGAAGAAATTTTTTTATATAAAAAAGAATTAGAAAAATTAAAAAAAAAATATGAAAGTTCTAATTGTTCTATATTAGTTATAGATGCAGATAATGAAAATAATATATATAACAAAGCAAGAACAACACCTTGTTACGCAAGATATGTATACCCAACAGTAGGCTTTGATGGATGGTTGTATAATTGCTCACAATCTAGTGCTCCAAATTTTAGATCTTCAGCTTTAGGAAATTTAAATGAATCGAATTTTTGGGATTTATTTTATAATTATAAAATAGAAAATTTTGAAAATTTTTTAGTTCAATGTAATAGTAAAATTAATAAATCCGGATGTAGGTGTGATAGAAAAGAACACTTAGTAAACAATTCTGTAATAGAAAGTAAAATTTTTAAAGTATAATTTTTAAACTAGATCATGATAGCTGATATTGAGATTACTAAATTAAAACAAATTATGGATGAAAGAGGTAAAATCATGCATATGATGAGAGTAGATAATCCAATTTTTAAAAAATTTGGAGAAATTTATTTTTCAACCGTGAAGCCAGAATTTATTAAGGCTTGGCACTTGCACAAAGAAGCAACCTTAAACTATGCTTGTATAAAAGGAAAAGTAAAATTAGTATTATTTGATGACAGGAAAGAAAGTAAAACTCTTGGAGAGTATCAAGAGTTAATTTTATCTCCAGAAGATTATTTTATGGTTACTATACCTCCGTTAGTTTGGAATGGATTTAAAGGTATAGATCAAGAAGAATCCATTATAGCTAACTGTATGTCAATACCTCACGATGAAAAAGAAATGGCAAGAAAAGAAATACTAGATAAAAAATTTAACTATAATTGGAGTTAAGTTTTTATCGTAGAATATAACTTGCTAGAAACGAGGGGGATTAGCTCAAAAGTAGAGTGCCGCATTGACATTGCGGAGGTAGTTGGAGCGTTACCAACATTCCCCACCAACATAAGCTTCCTATCTTCAAAAAAAATAAACCAAAAAAAATATTACTAATTTAAAAATTTTTAAATTATTTTAAAATTAAATTCTTCAAATTCCTTTTGAAAAATTTCTTTAAAACTTTCAAATTCCTTTTGAGCATCATGAATAGTAGAAAGTATTTTTTCTTCAAACATTAAGTCTTGCCATTTCCAAACCTCAATACTTGAATCCCTTTTTTTAATTTTATCCACTTCATTCTTAAAATTTAAGTTAAATTTTTTTTCTATCTCAAAAACAACCTCTCTCCCAAACTGTGTTTGAAAGTTATGAGTAGTAATAAATGAAGAATTTTTTTCTCCAGTATCAAAAAAGACATAGTGCCCACCTTTATTGATGTGATCTAAAGTAACTAGTGGCCATTTTTCAGGAGGTAAATTTTGAATATCTTTTAAATTAAAAATTTTACCAACTATTTTTATATTTTTATCATTATTATTGTTTTCATAAATTTGCTTAATATCATGTGAATTTTCTAGTTTGTAATTATTGTATTTAATATATTTTATGCCAACTTTCCTATTATATAATACTTTATTAATTGAATCTTTAAAATTCTCACTGCTTGCATTTTCTGGAATACTCATTAAGTGAAGATGAGCACGATCTAATCCACCGATGCACGCACACATACCATGTTCAAACACAACTGTTTTTCTATTATATTTATTTTTTATAAATCTTTTTATTAATTTTATTAAAAAATTAATTTCATTTAATTTATCGTTTAGCACAAAGCCATAAGACGGAATGAATTCTTTCGTAATTATTAAAATATATCCATCTGTAAAAGCTCCATATCCAGAAATTAAAAAAAAATTTTCAGAATGTGCGATCAACCTATTGTATTCAGATATTTTTTTTATTGGTTTTTTTGCTTTTGAACTTTGAATTTGAAACTGTTTCCATGAGAGCTGATCATTAAGTGCATTCATAGTTATTTCTTAGAAATGTTATTTAATAGAAAATTAACAACTTTATAAGAATTGTTAGTAATCGCTTTAATTATTGTTTGTCGAGAGGGGTTAAAATTATATGCTAGAACACCAGGAATAAAGATTTGATCTGTAAGCATAAACTTTTTATCTGTTATGAAGCCTCTTTTGTCAATTTTATTTGTATTATTTCTAACAGATTTTATGAAATTAGATTCTTCATTGATTTCATTTAAGTTAACTGGACCTGAAACATTTATAACTATATCACTTTTTAAATATTTTTTTTTATCCGTTTTTATATAAATTGCATTTTTAGATTTTTTAACTGAAATAGCCTTGCCTTTGAATAGATCAATTTTATTATTTTTTTCTAGATTTTCCTTCGCAGAAACAGTTTCGGAGAAAGTAAATCTTGTAATATTTCTTATCTTGGGAAAAATAAATAAACTATATTTTTTTTTCTCGTAGTCATTTAACCTAGAAAGCGATTTAATTAAAACATTTTTTTTTAAAATTGTAGTCCAAGCATCATATTTATTGAATTTTTTTAATACAGCTTTTTTAAACTCCTTTTTTACCAATACTAATATTTCATTTGCCTTAGTGATATTTTTTATTTTTTTATTATTAAAAAAGCTTAATTTGAAATTTTTAAAATTTTTTGAAAACTCAGCTTTGTTTAAAGTAGCGGCTTTTTGAGATATAACAACAATCTTGATATCTATTTTTTTTTCACTTAATAACCGTTTTAATTGCAGCATTGTTTCCAGCAAACCTGCTTTATTTCCAATAAATGTTAATATGATTTTCTTTTTCTTTATTAAATTTATTTTTTGTAAAAGATTATTTGTACCTCCTTCTGCGTAGAAGTCCCAAATATAATTATTGTTTGAGCTACTTTTTGAAGAATGAATTTTTTTTGGTGGCAGTAAACCATTTCCTATTATTATTTTTTCACTTTTTAAAAGTTTTAATTTTATTTTTGTTTTTGAAATTTTCAATATTCTTTTAGGATTATGAATTTTAAAAGTTGTAAAATTAGATTTTGGATTTAAAATTAAGCAATCTTTTTTAAAATCAACTTTTTCTAAATTACCTTGAAAATAAAACACTTTTATTTTCTTTTTTTTTAATAATTTTATTGTTTGAATTATTTTTTCCTCAAGGTAAAATGAATAAACTAATCTTGGGAAATATATTTCTTTAGAAATATATTTTTTCATCAAATCCTTTAAATTAATTTTTAACCATTTATTAAGTTGGTAGTTAGAATTTTTTTCAATAAAAGTTATTAATTTTTTTATATTTTCTTTTTTGTTTATCCAAGATTTAAATGATGGGTGTGAAAGTCTTAGAGGGTTATTAAAGAATCCAAACTTTGAACTCGTCTTGCTATAAGCTACACCACCTGGAATATTATTTAAGTTTTGTTCTATAACCGCAATATTAAATTTTTGATTTTTTTTTATTTTAGAGGCCAACGCAAATAAAGTTTCCGCACCTATAACTCCAAAGCCGATGATAGTGAGATTGAAATTCATTTAATTTGTTAAAATAGATTTTTTGTTTAAAATTTTGCTCACTCTTTTATCCATAAGATACTGCGGTATTGGTTTACTTTTTCTAATATAATTTCTTATTTTGGTTCCACTTACTGCGTGTTTAACAGATTTAATACAAATTTCCTTTAAACATTTTTTGTTTACTATTTTATTGCAACCAGAACAGAAGTACGGTTCTTTTTGAGCTATGATCACTATGCCTAATTTCTTTTGATTTTTTAGACAAAAATTTTGAGAAGAATATTTAGAGTAAAAATTTTTATAGCCAGCATGATCTCTGCCTACCCAAAAATGAGAACATCCGTAATTTTTTCTGACAATTGCATGTAAAGCTGCCTCCACTGGGCCTCCGTATCTAGGGTAAGAGAAATAAGGTGCAAAAAAAGCACTGTTTTTTTTATATGTTTTTATCAAAATTTTATTTGTTTTAATAATAGTTTCATCTGAATATTCATTTTTTTTATACTGTCCAATAAGCGGTTGTATTAATAGATGGTTATATTTATTGATCATAAAATTATGAGCCCACTGATGAGCTTTGTGCGGAACATTTCTAGTATGAAAGCTAGCAAGAAATCTGTTAAGTCCAATTTTTTTCTTTGTTTTTTTTTTAAGAGCTTCAGGTGAAACAAAATTTTTATCTTTTAAATTTTTTTTAATTAATTTCTCATATTTGAAATCAATGAAGGCAAAGTTTTCTTTTTTAAATTTCTTATAATAAGGATGATTTTTATAATTTTTTCCGAACAATTGTTTTCCAAAAATAGCTGGTTTAATAGTAAAAATAGATTTAATCTTAATTAAAGCTAAATATTTTTTTTTATAAAATAATTTTACATAATTTAAATTGTGTATTTTATTATAATTTTTTTTAGTTACTCCAAAAAAAATAGGTATTGGAAAAAAACTTTTATTAATTTTTCTATTGTATAAAATATTTATAAAATTAACTTTATTTACAAAGTGTTTAAGTGGGAAAAATACCCCATTAAGTAAATTTAATAAATCAGAAAATTGATTTTTATTTATTTGAAGATTAACCATCATTATTACAAATTATTTTAGTTAGATTTGAAATTAAACATTTATTTAGGAATTTTATTATTGAGCTTTCCTCCAATAATAACTTGCTTAATTGTTTTTGCTAGTCCAGTTTTTTTACTTGCTGTAATTATAGCGCCGCAGATTGTGGGGCTGCCGAATGCTACGCGATTAGAATTAGATTTAATTTTTAAAAATTTTTTCAGAAAAATTTTTTTATCCAAACCTATAATAGAATTATAATCACCACACATTCCTAAATCAGTTTGATAAGATGTTCCTCTAGATAATATCATTCCGTCAGAACTAGGAACATGTGTGTGTGTGCCAAAGACGGATGTAACTTTACCATCGTATAAATGTCCAATAGCCATTTTTTCTCCAGCAAATTCACCATGAACATCAACAATAACGAAATCGACATTTTTTTTTAGTTTAATTTTTTTAATTATTGTTTTAGCTACAAAGAATATATTTCTACTCTTTTGCATAAAATAATTAGTCATTAAATTTATAACACATATTTTTTTTCCAAATTTCTTAAAGATACAATACCCGTATCCTGGAAGTGTTTCTGAAACGTTAGCTGGTCTCAATAGTCTTTTTTCATAATTTATATATTTTAAAATTTCTTTTTGATCCCAAATATGATTCCCAGATGTAAGAACATCTATTCCTAAATTGAATAAGCTTTTAGCGATTGCTTCTGTAATTCCTCTGCCATCTTTTGCTGAATTTTCACCATTAGCAATAATAAAATCAATTTTATTTTTTTTTATTAAGTAAGGAATTTTTCTTTTTAGCAACGGTATAGCTGATGGAAAGATATCTCCTAAGAGTAAAAAATTCATAGCTAATAATATATTATTTTATTTTTGTTTGAATTTTTTTTACCAATTGTTTTGCCAAAAATTTAATATCAGTTTTTAAATTGTTATTTAATATAATATCAGGGTTCCGTGGAAACTCAGGCTTAATGCTTAAACCAACTATATCTC
>MDTF01018759.1_pt1 | contig 17478 bp, 14 predicted proteins | sample 811191 | NCBI WGS metagenome assembly MDTF01 (sample SAMN05326649, study PRJNA326480) | marine metagenome | isolation source: seawater | place: Southern Ocean | collected 2011 | reverse complement strand
GGTTGGAAATTCAACCATATAAACAAATTTATTCATTAACGCTGCCAACTCTATTGATGTATGAAGATTAATTACACTGCCCCAGCAATGAAAAATTATCTTTTTTTTTATCTTATTTTTCATCATATATTTTACAATCATGCATAAATCTGAGATCGTACAATGACTAATATCAACATTTATGTAATTAAATTTATAAAATTTAATTAAATTTATAAAATCATAATAAGAATTAAAATTTTCACCATAGGAATAAGGAATTTTATATTTTTTTTTTATTTTAGAGAAATTCTCAATATCATTTGTATTCAACACTTCCTCTAACCAAAGAAGTTTTTTACTTTTTAGAGTGTTTAAAAACTTAAATAAGTTTTTTAAATTTCTATTTTTTTCATAAGTGTTAGCAATTAAATCTATAGCAAAATTTTTTGTATTATTTTCTAGAATTTTTAATTTACCGTTAAAATTTGTTGTCTTTAACCTTACTTTAATTTTATCTATACCTAGTTTTTTAGAATTATTTATGTCATTTAATAACTCTTTATCCGTACTAAGTATCGATCCTGTACTTGCATAAATGTCGACAAAATTATTTTCTATTAACTTTTTTTTAAAGTATAGGCTGTTGACAACTGAAGCGAATGTCTCATTCTTAATTTTAGCAATTAGATTCAATAAGCCTATTTCGATAGAGGCTAAAATATTTTTTAAGATACCCTGATATAAAAAAAATTTATTTTTTTGTAATGCAATACAATGATCTAAAGATTCTAATAAATTTTTATCTTTAAACCCTGGCGATAAAATTTTTAAGTTTTGATTAAATATTTTAGGATCATATATTCCAGCAAGGCTTTCTCCATAGCCATAATGTCCAGAATTAGTAACTATTTTGATAAGACTTACTATTTTTTTTTTATTATTATAGCCATAATATTTTTGATTACCAAAGCTACCTGTTAATATTATTGAATCAATTTTTTTGATTTTTATATTTTTCATGGACAGAAAGAGTTAAGGAGTATATTTAATACAGCATAATAACTAAGTATGCAATTGTATTAAAAATATGAGTGTCCTTGCCATCATACCTGCGAGATCTGGAAGTAAGGGTATAAAAAATAAAAATATAAAAAAAATAAACAACGTAACCTTAATAGAAAAAGCTTATGCTGTAGCGAAAAAAAGTAAAATTTTTGACCAAATTGTTATCAGTACAGATTCTGCACTGTATCAAAACTTAATGAAAAAACGAAAAATCAACATTTTTTCACTAAGATCAAAGAAATATTCCAGTGATAAATCTACTGACCTTCAATTATTAAAATATGAAATAAAAAAAAATGAAAAATTTTTTAATAAAAGATTCTCAGTAGTAGCACTGCTTCAACCAACTTCTCCAATGAGAAATGTAAATGACTTAAAAAGATGTTTTTTTAAATTTAAAAAAGAAGGACTAGATGCTATCTGGACTTTATCAAAAATTGATAAAAAATTTAATCCAACTAAATTACTTAAAATTAAAAAAGATAAGCTCAAATACTATGATGAATTAGGTAAAAACTTTGTTGGTAGGCAGCTATTAAACCAGTACTATATTAGGAATGGGATCGCATATTTTTTTTCTAGAAAATCTATTATTAATCTAAATACTATTCTACCAAAAAAAAGCAGTTATTTAATTATCAATCGTAAAACTGTTAACATCGATGACCTTCAAGATTTAAAAAATGCACAAAAGATTTTACAAAAATAATACATGTGTGGCTTCTTCGTTATAAAAAAAAAAACTGATAAATTTAAAGTTAATAGGGCTTTATTTATAGAATCTTGTGACCTTATTAACCATCGTGGACCAGATGATAGGCAAAACCTTTTCACTAGAAATATTTCTCTAGGGTTTAGAAGGCTAAGCATAATTGACTTATCTGAAAATGGTAGGCAACCTATGATGGGTAAATCAAAAAAAACAATAATGGTTTTTAATGGTGAAATTTATAATGCTAAAAAATTAAAAAAGAACTTGAGTGGTGATTACTTTAAAGGTAATTCTGATACTGAAGTATTACTTAAGCTTTATGAAACTTATGGTGATAAATGCCTAAATATGATTAAGGGCATGTTTTCATTTATAGTTTACAATGAAATTGATGATAGCATATTCATAGCGAGAGATCAGTTTGGTATAAAACCATTGTATTACTATGAAAAAAAAGATTATATAATTTTTTCTTCAGAGATAAAACCTATCCTAAATTATATAAAAAAATCAGAAATAAATCATAATACACTTGCAGAATACTTTTTACTAGGTAGGCAAGATCATTACGATAAAACATTTTTTAAAGATATTAAGTCAGTTGAGCCAGCACATTGCTATAAATTTAAAAGTCAAAAAAAATATAAAAAAAAATACTGGTCGATTTATGATCAAGATACAGAAAATCTAAGTGAAAAAGATTCTATAGATCGTCTATCTAATATTCTTAGTGAAACAATAGATGAGTATTTGATATCAGATAGAAAAATTGGCACTTTCCTAAGCAGTGGAATAGATAGCACTTCACTTACAAGTGTTATTGCTAACAAAGTAAACTATAAACTTAATACTTTTACTTATGATTTTAAAAATAATTTTAATTTAGGTGAAGCTTCTCAGGTTAAAAAAAATTTAGAAAAACTTAATGTTGCTAATGAAACTTTTTTCTTAGATTCTGACTTTGTATTAAATAATTTTGATAAAATGTGTAAAATTTTAGAATCTCCATTTAGTTCTATCAGGCATTTTGGAGTTTATGGATTATATCAATTAGCAAAATCAAATGGTTACAAGGTTATAATTGAAGGTGCGGGTGGAGATGAGATGCTTGGGGGTTATGCTTCAAGTCATTTACCTTATATCTTAGATAAATACAAAAATAAAAATAAGATAATTGAAGAAATTTTTAAAATTGCAAAAAAAAGTTCAAAGGGATTTGAGACAGAAATTTTGAATACAATCATGACTCTTACTCACCAAGGTGGTTCATCAACTGATGCAACTCCGTTTGTTGATGTAAATTCTTTTGATCAAGAGTTTTTAAATAATACTACCTCGGAAATATTTTATTCTTTAAAAAAATCAAATTATACAAATTTTGATAAGATGAATAATGTGCAAAAATCACAGATTTTTGAAATACAGGATCATAGACTTCCAAGAAATTTAAAATATACTGACAGACTGTCTATGGTTAGTGGTGTTGAAACACGATTACCATTTCTGGATATTACATTAGCTAAATATTGCTTCAATTTGAGAAACGATTTAAAATTAAAAAATAATACTAATCGCTGGATAATGAAAAGAGTTCTTAAAAAATACCAGCAAAAAATTATATTTTCTAAGAGTAAAAAATTTATAGTTGATCCACAAAAAAAATGGTTACAAAATGAAATGAAAGAATACTTAATGGATAATCTTTCATCTGAAGAATTTAAAAATTTAAATATATTTAATCAAAAATATATATTAGAAAAAATTGATAAATATTTTAAAGATAAATCCCCTGAAACAAGTTTTCAATATATGCAGATATTGTCTGCATTCCGTTTTATACAAAATTTTAAATAGTGGATTCATGATATAACACAATGTAAACGAACCATTTATTGTTTAAATGTAAAAATTTCTTTCAAATCATATAGATAACATGGTGAGGTATAAAAAAAGAGTCTAAGTGAATTTTATTTCTTTAAATATGTTATTGGTATTTTGGTTTCCAGAATTGGATATTTTTAATAAACGATTCATCAAAACTTTTTAATCTAATATTACCCACTAAAACATAGTCCTTGTTTATATCCAGACCGATTGTGTTAAGTAACTTAGGATTGATATTAATAGAATAATCTGATGTTGCTATCCAAGATTTTTTAATTTTTTCAAATTTCGAATTGTTAAGAAGTTTTATTACCTTTGCATTTGTACCAACATATCCTGCTCCCCACCATGGATCAGAGACAAACCTCGCTCCCACAATTATATTTAAACCAGGCGTTCTTCCTGTTAAATCAATCAAACTATTACCTTTTTTCCATCCATTTTTTTCAAAAATTTTTTGAACTTCATTAATAAAACTAAAGGTATAATCATCAACATATATCTTCCCATTAAAACTCATTAAGTTGATTTCATTTTTTTGTTTGTAAATTTCTGCCCGATATCTTCTGGGTTTTTCAAAATTATCAAACAAATTTTTTAGAACAAAAATAATTAAAATAAAAAATAATAAATTTATTTTTTTAAATGAGAAGAATTTTTTATCTTTAAATTTTAAGATAAAGGTAAAAATAATTAAAAATAAAATTATCGAGGGTCTTTCCAATAAAACAATTACATTTGTATTTGTTCCAACTACATAAGCATATAAAATGAAAATTAAAATAAAATTATAAAATAAAAAAGTTATATTTTTTTTATCTGTTTTAAAAATTTTTGTTAAATGCAAATCAAATAATAAGTAAAAAAATATAATAAATAATAAAGTAAACAAAAGGCTGTCTGTAAAAAATAAAGGTAAGAAAATTAATACAAATGCAAAATCATTGAAAGTTTTTTTAAATAAAATTTTAAAAGAAAACAATGCTACAAAAAAAATAAGAAGATAAGAAATATTACTATAATAATAAAATAATATTTGTTTCATTGTAGATAAAAAGTTACCCAATATTGAATATCTAGGATCCAGCAATATTTTTAACTCAATGCCTATCATTATATCATTATAATAAAATTCAAGATCATGAGAAAAAATTAATATATAACCGTAAAAAATAAATAGACTGAGACAAATAGAAATTAAACAAAGTATAAAAATTTTTTTTAAATTAAAAAAATATAATATCCACATCATGTAAATTAAAATTAAGAATACTGTCGTTGTGGGCTTACAAATAAAAGAGATTAGTCCACCAAAAATTACGAGCAACGTTGGAAATAAAATTTTCCAATTAAAATTAACTATAAATGTGAATCTAATTAGGCCATTAATAAAAATTAAAATTCCTATTAAATTATAAAGGTCATATGAAGGAGTAATGACCCAATTATGATAATAACTTAATGTTCCTAAAATAAATATTAAAATTAAATATCTTTTTTTACAACCTTCTAAATCAAGTATTGTGGATTGAAATTTTGAAATTGGATTTACCAAAGTCATTGAAGTAGATAACAATAGGCCTGCGCCCAATAATCTAAAATAATAGATATTATTATCTACTATTTGCAATAAAAAATGCCCAATAATTCCTGAATTGTTAACTCTTCCTAATATTTCATTTGGATACATGCTTATTAATAATACATAGGACTCATCAGTAAACTCTATACCTCTGTTAAAATTAATATAAAAAGCTATAGATATAATTATTGAAAAAAAAATTAATAAATTAATTGAATGTTCATAAAATTTTGCCATAAGTAATAATAATCTTATATAAATTATTTAAAAATGTACAACAACCAAACTTTATCGATTATTTTACCTGCTCTTAACGAGGAAAAAAGTATATCGGCTTATGTCATTGAATTAAAAAAATTAAATATTTTTGATGAAATAATTTGTGTAGATAATAATTCAACAGATAGCACAAAAGCTGAGATTATAAAAAATAATGTTACTTATTTGTTTGAAGATAAAAAGGGATATGGTGCAGCTGTAAAAAGAGGCTTAAATCATGCAAAAACAGATTTACTTATGGTGAGTGAGCCAGAAGGATCTTTTGTAGCAAAAGACTCATTGATACTATTGAAAAAACTTGAAGAATATGATGCCGTATTCACCAGTAGAACTTATAACGATCATATGATTTTTTATCTAAAATATGGGAATAGACTTTATGCAAAATTTCTGAGTTTACTATTTAGTGGTCCAAAACTATCTGATGTAGGGAGTTCTTTTAGAGTATTCAAAAAAATAAATTTTGATACCTTCAAAGATACTTTAAAATATGACGGCCCAGAATTTCAATTAGAATTAACAATAAACTTGTTTAGGCAAAATTTAAATATTACAGAAGTAAAAATAGAACACAAACCACGTATTGGAAAATCTCACTATACTGGAAACTTTATCGATTCATCTATGGTAGTTTTGAAATTTACTAAGGTTGTAATTTTGAAATTTTTTAAGATTGAATAAAATTTTTTTCAGCATACTCATTAAAATACTCTAGACCTTTTTTTAATTTTATTTTAGGTTTAAATTTAAATTCAGTTGTAAAGTTTTTAATTGATGGACACCTTCTCATCGGTTCATCACTTGGATAATTTTTTGGGTATGGAACTTTTTTGGACTTAGATAAAGTTTTTTTTTGTGTTTTTAATATTTTAGTAGCTAAATTTGCTGCACTAATTTCTTCACTAGGATTACCGACATTATAGACAAACTTTTTTCCCTTAAAAATTATTTTACAAATCATGACTATTGAATCAAAAATATGACAATATGTTCTAGTTTGTTTTCCATTTGAAAATACTGTGATTGGCTTATTATTTAATACTTGTGAAAAAAATCTTGGGATAATTCTTTCATCAGAAAACCTCATGCCTTCACCATAAAAGTTAAAAGGTCTAATAATTTTTACATCCACACCAAAATTATTTTTGTAGATATATGAGTACGTTTCACCCATTCTTTTACTTTCATCATAGCAAGATCTGTCAGAAATTGAAGATACATTTCCATGGTAATTTTCACTTGTTGGTACAAATTTATTAAATGGATTTCCATAAATTTCACTAGAACTAAAGTATACAAATTTTGATTTATTCTTTTTGCTAATTTCCAATAACTCTCTTGTCAACTCTGCATTTAAGAAAATTGTTCTTAGTGGGTATTTTTTGTAGTAAACTGGTGAAGGGATTCCTGCTAAATGAATTATATAATCATACTTTATGTTGGGGATATCACGTTTATTTAATTTATAAAGATCTCTTTTGTAAAATGTAAAATTCTTATATTTTTCCTTTAAACCAACAATATCAATTCCATAAATTTTTAGGTTTTTTTCCTTGAAGGCTTCCACTAGACATTTTACCAAATATTGACCTATAAAACCAGAACAACCAGTTATTAGTATTTTTTTATTTTTTGGAAAATCACTTAAATTTAAATATTTTTTTAAAAATATTTCAAACTTCTTATTAGTTTTGTTTTTCATATAATCTTAAGTACAGGTAAAGGTTTAATAAATTTTACTTTTTTTTTAAATATTTTATTCCATTTATTATATATCGTATCAAATAAGTGCCAAGCTAATACAATCACATAATCTGGCTCATTTTTTTTCATATTATCGCTCGAAAGTATTTTTAAATTAGTACCAGGTGCATAATAGTTTAATTTTTTTGAAGTTGGTTGCTCTGCAATATATTTTACATTTGTTTTAAGGAAATCATAATAATGTATCAGTATAGATGCTCTCGCAGGGAATGCTTTTGCTACAATATTTTTATGTTTATTTTTATTTATAAATTTTCTTAAATTCTCTTTTGATTCTTCAATTTTTTTAGAAAAATTAAGATATGTTTTTTCTTGATCAAGCTTTTGTTTTTTTTCATTTTTTAAAATCTTTATTACATTTGGACTTTTATTAATTTTACTGAGTGTAAAGTGTGCCTGAATATTTCCACCATATCTATCTGAAGTATATGCATCGACTATATTAAATCCATAATACTTCATTAATTTAATCAAACTAGTTAAGGAATAAGTTCTTAAATGCTCATGATAAAAAGTGTCAAATTGTGTTTTTTTTATAACATCCAATAAATAATGATTTTCTACAACGAAGACTCCATTTTTTAAAATTAACTTTTTTACACCACTTATGAATTCTTTTAAATTATTGGTATGCGCAAATACATTTGTAGTTGTTACTAACTTTGCTTTACCATAATTTTTTATTGCTTTATTTGCTGACCTAATATTAAAAAAATCTTGAATTACATTTATACCTTTTTTTTTAGCCAATTTAATTGTATCAGTTGGTTCAATTCCTAGAACCTTTTTGCATCCACTTTTTTTAAATTGATTTAAAAGTGAGCCGTCATTACAACCTAAATCAACAATTAAATCTTTGTCTTTATCTGGAGTATAAATTTTAATTAAAAATTTAGATAATTTTTCAAAATTTTTTAAAACGTCTTTAGTAATGCCAGGTATATAATGATAGCTTTTTGGATAAAGTTTATTGTCTCCAACAATATAATCATTTTGCAATAGTATACATTTTTTACAAAAAGATATTGATAAAGGATAATACAAAACTTCTTTCTGCCCTTGATTGACTGGCATTAAATCGTCTGCTAGCGGTTGGTGGCCCAAGTTTAAAACCTTATATAACTTTTCATTTCCACATATTTGGCAAGCTTTAACTTGACCAGTTTTATAAGTGTGTTTTGGAATTTTCATTTTTATCTATTAGTTTGGATTATAAAATATAATTGATATTATACATATTTTAAAAAATGAAAAATTCAATCAATAAAAAAGAGATAAAATTACTCAAACCTCACTATCCATTAGGTATTGGTAAAAAAGTTGAAGAACTATTTAAAAAAGGTGAATTAACAGAGGGAAAGTACTCAGAAAGATTTGAAAAAAAACTTTCTGTTTATTTAAACAATAAGAACTGTGTTTTAGTAAATAGTGGCACCTCCGCTCTTACACTGGCTTATAGATTGTTAGATTTAAAAAAAAAAGATGAGGTAATTACTACACCATTTACATGCATGGCAACAAACGAGCCTCTATTTAATGAAAATATCAAATTTAAATTTTGCGATATTGACCCAAATACTGGTAATGTATGTTTAAAGAGTATAGCAAAATTAATTAATAAAAAGACAAAAGCTATAGTTGTTGTTCACTGGGGCGGGCTACCAGTTGATATTATAAAATTAAAAAAGATTATTTATCCAAGAAAAATAAAGATTATTGAAGACGCGGCTCATGCCTTAGGAGCTAAAATTAATGGAAAAAAAATAGGTAACCATGGTGACTATGTTTGTTTTTCATTTCAAGCAATTAAACATATTACAACTGGTGACGGAGGCCTTTTAGTTTGCAAAAAAAAAACAGATGCCAAAAAAGCTAAATTACTTAGATGGTTTGGTTTAAATAGAAAAGTCAAAGGCAATAAATGGACTCAGGATATTAAATTTTCTGGTTATAAGTTTCACTTGAATAACATTGCATCTAGAATTGGCCTTGAGCAGATGAAGTTTGTTCATACAATAATTAAAACACATCAAAGAAATGGGAAATATTATGATAAATATATTGATAATAAAAAGATTAAGATCATAGAAAAAGATAAGAATTTAACCTCAGCCTATTGGTTATACTCGATATTAGTAGATGATAAAAAAAAATTTAAAGAATATATGAAAAAAAATAACATTCAGTCTGATGAGGTAAGTTTTAGAAATGATAGATATTCAGTTTTTAAAAAATTCAGAAAAAAACTTATAGGAACAGACTATTTTGATAAACATATGGTTAATATTCCAACTGGATGGTGGGTTACAAAAAAAGAAACAAAATATATAGTTAAAATAATTAATAGGTATTGATAACCTACTTAAAGTCAAAATATAAATGTTCAAAATTGAAATCTTTTCTCAGAAGCACTTTTCAAAAGTTAATAAAGAATTTTTAAATGAACTTAAGCAGATAAAACCTGATAGCCTTTTATTTAGTTTTTCTAGACAACTAATCTTAAAATATTTTAAATATTTATTAAAAAAAGATGGCATTATTATCTTTATAACAAAAAATAAAAAAATTTATGGTTGTTTAATTTTTGAAAAATCCACCGAAGATACTTTGAATTTTTTAAAAGAAAATTCTATTCTGGTTTTAAAAAATTTGCTTTTTTCAAAATATTTTATAGATAAAATAATACTTATTAATATTGTAATTAATTGGATATTTTTTAATAAACAAGTTTCTTCATATAAAAACAATATAATTATAATAGCAGTAAGAAAAGAAATGCGAGGCAATCAAATTGGAACAAAATTAATTCTTTTTTTAAAAAAAAACATTAAACAAAAAATTTATGTTATGGCATATGCAAATAACATTCTTGCACATAAATTCTACATAAAGAATAATTTTAAATTAGCAAAAAATATTAAATATGGGCTTAGAAAATTAAAAGTTTATTACTATAAGTAAAAATTAACTAGACTAACTTGGATTTTTTTAAAAATTTTATAATTAAAACTTCATTAAGCAGTTCAGCTTTTTTAGAACTTAATGATTGCACTTTTTTATTCAGTATTATTTTTCCTTTTTCAATTTTCCGTGAATTGAAAAGAATTAACAAATTTTTTTTTATAGAATAGTTTTTCATTTCACTTTTTGTTGCCAATTCTTCATACAATTTTTCACCATCTCTTAGACCTTTAATAATAATACTCTTATTGTACTTATAATATTTTTTTAGGGCTTTTGCTAAATCATAAATTTTTAATGATAACATATTGTGAATAATAAATTTTTCATCACCTTGCATAATCATTATAGCATCAAGAACTCCTTTGACCGCTAAATCTATTGTTATAAAAAATCTAGTAATTCTTTTATCTGTCACACTAAGATTTTTATTTAATTTTATTTGGGTCAAAAACTTTGGTAAAACAGAGCCTCTTGAACCTATAACATTTCCAAACCTAATTACTGAAAAAAGAGTACGCTGATTTTTTTTAATAAAATTAGATTTTAAAACTAATTGTTCTGCTTTTAATTTGGTTTTGCCCATCCATGAACTTGGGTTAACCACTTTATCAGTACTAATAAATAAAAATTTTTTTACATTGCATTTGATTGCTGCACCAATCATATTTTTAGTTCCTAGAATATTTGTTTTCCTTGCCTCATCTGGGTTATATTCACATACAGGGACATGTTTCATGGCTGCTGCATGAATTACAATGTCTATATTTCTACAAACATCAACACACCTTTTAGAGTCTCTAATATCACCAACCAAGTATCTAATCTTATTTTTTTTCATATTCATGGTCAATGTCACATTCTTTCTCGTTAGGGCTTCACTGAGGCTATAAATTCCATCTTCATCATTGCTCATAGCTCTCACTACTTTGCAATTATATTTTAATATTTGCTCTGTAATTGCAGAGCCAATTGATCCAGTTGCACCTGTAATAAGTATAGATTTATTGTGAAAGAGTTTTTTATGCATTTTTTCTTAGATTGCAATTACTACAATAGATATATTAATTAATCAAAAAGATTATAAAAGAACAATTAAAGTATATGATAAAAAATGTATTGTTTAGATTTGATGTAGATAGTGGAGAAATTGCAGGAACTGGACACTTCATGAGATGTATATCAATTTATAATTTTTTAAAAAAAAATTATAAAAATAAATTTAATTATTTTTTTCTTTTTAATGATTACAATAATTCAAAAAAAATAGTTAAAAAATATGTCAATAAAAATCTAATTATTTACAAAAAAGACTTTTTGTCAAAGATCTCATTTTTTAAAAGTGGAGATTTAATAATTAATGATACCCCAAAAAAAATTGATACGGCTTTTTTAAATTATTGTAAATTCAAGGGTTTTGAAAATTTAATATTGATTGATCATGATAAGATAAATTATTCTTATAAATACTTATTAATTAATGGAATATTTTACTTAAAAAAAAAAATAAAGAATGCTTCAAATATTTATCAGGGTTTTAAATATATTCTATTAAACAGAGAATATGCTTCTATTAAAAAGAAAAAAACGAATTTATTGAAAATTTTAATTACAACAGGAGGAACTGATAATAAAAATGTACTCTATAAAATATATAGGACAATAGAAAATATAACAGATATAAAAATTTATATTGTAATTGGTCCCGGTTTTAAAAAAAATAATCCTATTTTAAATATAAAAAAAAAAAATGTTTTTCTAATAAAAGACAAAAAGAATCTAAAACTATATTTTGAGAAAACTAATGTGTCGATCACAGCGGGGGGGATTTCTATGTTTGAGTCTATTTGTGCAAAAAATATAACACTGGTAACCGAGTTATATAAAAATCAAAAAAACTCTATAAAAGAACTAAAAAAACTAGATATGATTAGTTTAATAGGAGAAAACAAATATATTAATTCAAGTAAGCTTGTAAAGATTATCTCTAATTTAAAAAAAATTAAAAAAATTAAATATCCAAAAAACTTCAGATTAATAGATGGTAAGTCTATGCATAGAATAGAAAAAATTTTATTTAAAGCTATAAATAAAAATATATATTGATTTTATGAATAAAATTTACAAAATATCTACTCCAAATATGTCTAGTAAAGAAATAAACGAAGTAACTAAAGTCTTAAAATCAGGATGGCTCACTTCTGGCCCAAAAACTAAAAAATTAGAAAAGATAATTGAAAATAAAATAAAAACTAAAAATACCATAGCTGTAAATTCGGCTACAAGTGGAATTTTTATTACATTAGTTGCACTTGGTGCTAAAAAAGGTGATGAAGTAATTACGCCATCTAACACCTATATTAGCACTATAAACTCTTTATATAACTTGGGTTTAAAAATTATTTTTTGTGATATCAATTTAATTTCTGGAAATGTTGATGTAGAAAATTTTAAAAAAAAAATCACACAGAAAACTAAATTTTTCATTCCTGTTCATAATGGTGGTAACCCACTTGATATAGAGCAATTAATTGCAATATCAAAAAAAAATAAAATTCAAATAATTGACGATGGTGCTACAGCATTCGGTGCAAAGATTAATAAAAAATTAATCGGATCATTTGATTATACAACAACAGTTTTTAGTTTACATGCAAATAAAATTATTACTAGTGGGGAGGGGGGTTTTATATGCACAAATAATAACAAATTATCAAAAAAAATAAGATTATTAATCAACTCTGGTTTATCAAAAGATACGTGGAAGAGAAAAAATTCAAAAAATTACAGAATTTTAAATGCACTACTTCCAGGCTATAAGTTAAATTTTAATGATATTTTAGCATCAATAGCAATTGAGCAAGTAAAAAAAATTGACCAGATACTAAATTACAGATTAAAAATAAAAAAATATTATATTAAAAAACTAAATGAAATAATTAAAAATAAAACAATTTATATTCCTGAGATTAGAGAAAACTGTACAAGTGGCCATTATAATTTTCCAATTATAATAAATGATTCAGTAAAGATTAGAAATAAACTTGCCAATTTTTTACAAACAAAAAAAATATATACAACTATCCATTACACCCCAGCACATAAACACCAGTTTTATAAGACAAAAATAATAAAGAAAAATTTAATTAATACCGACAAATTATTTGACACTACCTTAGCTTTACCTTTTCATAACAAATTAAATTTGAAAGATATTGATTTTATCTCAAAACAAGTGTTAACTTTTTTTAATGAAAAAAAATAAACCTTATATAATTGCTGAAATAGGTATTAATCATGAAGGTAAGCTAGACTATATTAAAAAATTAATTTATGCAGCAAAAAGATCTGGAGCCGATGCGGTAAAATTTCAAATTTTCAAAGCTGAAAGTCTTGCAGATAAAAATTCAAAAGTTAAAAGATTTTATTATAATAAAAAAATCAATGAAACATTATATGAAATGTGGAAAAGATTAGAGCTAGATCAAGTAAAATTAAAAACGATAAATAACCTAACCAGAATACTAAAAATTGATCTAATTTTTAGTATTTTTGATATTGAAAGTTTGAAAAAGCTAAAAAATGTTAGATATAAATATATTAAAGTAGCCTCATCAGATATTAATGATTTTCCCTTATTAAAGAAATTAAAAAAGTCTAAAAAAAAATTTATAGTCTCAACAGGTATGGCTAATTTAAATGAAATTAAAAAAACGGTTACTTTTTTAAATCGAAAAAATATTTATCTACTACACTGTGTTTCATTATACCCATGTCCAGCTAATAAAATAAATATCAGTAGAATGCTAACTCTAAAAAAAAAACTTGGGATTAATGTTGGCTTTTCAGATCATAGTATTGGTATAAATGCATGTTTACTTGCATTAAGTGAGGGAGCAAACATTATAGAAAAACATTTTACATTAAATAAGAAATCAGATGGACCAGACCACAATCTATCTGCCAATGAAAAGGATCTAGAATCAATCTGTAACTTTGCAAAAAGTATTTCTATTTTGAGTGGAACGGGCAAGATAAACCCTACAAGAGAAGAACTAAAAATTAAAAAAATTGCTAGAAAAAGTGTTTATGTTAAAGAAACAATTGTGAAAAATGGTAGATTTACTTATAAAAACCTTGAAATAAGGAGGCCAGAAGGTTTTTTTGATCCCATATTATTAGACCAAATAATAAATAAAAAATCTTTAAAAAATATCGATGTTGGAACTAATCTAAAGAATATTCACATAAAAAATTATTCTCAAAAATCTAAATAGAAGTGCATTAAATATAAATCTTTATCATTCTTACTTGATGAAAAAAAATTCTTATTAATTTTTTTCCAATAAAATTTTTTGTAGAATTTAATATGTTGGAACTTACAATATAAATATGCATCTGATTTGCTTTTAAAAATTTCATTATTATTAAAATTCATTAAAATAGACCCTATATTTTTTTTTCTGTAATTTTTATGTATTATAACTGTATCAATCAATAAATATGATTTAATCTTACTTAATTTCTTTTTTCTAAGTATGGTGTAACCCACAAGCTTATTATTAATATAAACCATATTATTTAGATCATTTTTTTTAAAATTAATTTCAAAATGCTTTACATGAGAATTTAAAGGAAACTTCCACTCTTGTTTTTTTAAATTAGAAATATCTATGATATTTTTTTTTGTTAAATTTTTTGATTTTAGGCTTATTAAATTAAACTTATTTTCATATGTAACTTTTTTTCTTTTTTCTATTTTTTGTAAAATATTAGAAATTTTTTCCCAGTGTATTTTAATTGGATTTTTTATTGACTCAAAAGCTTTTTTAATTGACTGATAGTTTTCAAGATAATCCATTGTACAAACTAATTTTGTCCATGATTTTTTTTCTTCTTTTAATTTAATAGAATTTCTTTCTGATTTGTCATAGCTATATGTAACATGCTCTTTATCCATTTCTGAAAATTTATTGTTTTTTATAAAGTATGATTTTTTAAAGATTTCCACTGAAATACCTAGAGGTAAATTTGAGAATTTGTTTCCTATAAATAAGTAATCTTTTTTAGATTTAATTATTTGTGATATTGCTAATTTAATTAAATTTTTATCTATAAATAAGTTATCACCAGTTAATCGTACTATTATATCTTCATTTTTGATATTTTTAGAAAACGACAAAAATCGTTTCTTAACATTAAGTAGGTTGCCTCTGAATATTTTAATTTTTTTTTTTTTTAATATATGGGAAAAATAATCATCAGAACTATCCTCAGATGTAAGAACTATTGTACTATACATCTTCGAAAATATTCTTTTACATAGTAATTCTATTGTAAAATATTTTCCTATATTTAATATTGATTTGAATGGAAGCCTTGATGATGAAGATCTAGATTGAATTAATACATAAATTTTCATCGAAAAAATTTTTTTATTGTTTTAAATTCTAACCAACTATAAATAAATTGGTACATTATTATAATATTTCTTTATTATATTTGTAATATATAATAATTGTGACGTAAAGACTTTGGTTTTTTAGATTAAATTTAGAAACAATTTTGAAAAAAAAAAATAAAAATATCTGTATTAATACGATCATTTAATGAATCTAAATGGATAGGCATCTGTTTAAATAAAATTAAACAACAATCTATTAAACCTTATGAGGTTTTGCTAATTGACAATAATAGTATTGATGGAACTATTGAGATAGCAAAGAGCTTTAATAAAAAAATCAAAGTTCATAGATATAAAGAAAATTATACACCTGGAAAAATGCTTAATTTTGGTATGGCTAAATGTAGTGGTGATTACGTTTTAATATTAAGTGCACATTGCATTCCCTGTGATGACTATTTAATTGAAAATTTAATTAAACATCTCAAAGATGACCCTCGAATTTGTGCGTCTTATGCTAGGCAGGTCTCTTTGGGCTTTAGTGATGATTTAACAGTTAGAGATCTGATGTTAACTTATGGATCTGAAAGTAAGTTACAAAAAACAGACCCCCAGTTTAACAATGCTTGTAGCATTATAAGAAAAAGTGAGTGGATGAATAATAAATTTGATAATTCAATAACAAATTTAGAAGATAGATATTGGGCTGCTCAAAAATTAAAAAAAAATAAGTTTATATATTACTCTGCGGAAAGTAAGGTTTTTCATTACCATGGCTCACACCATAATAATAATTCTGATAGATTAAAAAAAACAAAAAAAACAATTTTATTTAATAAAAAGAGTTTTGGAATTTCTTCAGATAATTTACAAATAAAACAATCTGATATTTTTCCTGTTTATGTACACGATAAATTAAATAAAAAAAATCTCTTACAAAATCTAAATTTCATAGAAAAACAATTTAATCAAAAATTTCTTGTTTTCTTAAAAGGTGATATTAAGATTACTAAAAATAGCAAATATTTTACTTACAAGAGAAAATATAATGAAAGTAGTAATCAAGATTTTTATCTCTCAGATGTTTTAAATTATTATAAAAAAATAATCATCAAATATTCAACGAATAAGGAATATTTACTTATATGCAACGATGGATTAACTGGACTTTCACCATCTTTTTTAAAAAAGTCAATAAAGATTATTAATGATCACTTTCCAGATACAATATTTGCTGGAAAAAAAATTTATGATCCTATATTTTTAAATCAAGATGATGTCATAACAAGAATTAATAAATTAGATAAATCACGAAAAAAAAATAAACCTCTATTAATGGGGAAGAGAAACAATGGTATATTAATACACTCATCTAATTTATTTAAATTTGACAAATTTGGTGGAGTTGTAAAGTTAATTTACTAACACTTTTTTTTAGAAAGATTTATTAAAAGTATTTAATTTATATTTTAAAATTACATATTTAAAATACAAAAATTCATCAATAATAAAATTATATACTGTAAATTAATCACAATTGTATCTAGCACTACACTTGGTAATGCTTGTAACTTGAAATAAAAACACCTAAGTCTATAATATTTTTCTATATCTAATATCAATAGATTTATTTTATTTAGAATGGCCTGGTTGTTAATAAATTAATTTATGTAAGGTAATTATTTGACAATCTAAATATTATTACAGCTAAAAAAAAACCCCAGCTGTTTAAGACTGGGGTTATAAAATAAATATATCTTTATCATTAAAATCACTTAAAATTTTTTTCAGTGCATAAATCAAGCCAATTGAGCTATTAGTACTGGTCAGCTACACGCATTACTG
>MDTF01016842.1_pt1 | contig 17478 bp, 22 predicted proteins | sample 811191 | NCBI WGS metagenome assembly MDTF01 (sample SAMN05326649, study PRJNA326480) | marine metagenome | isolation source: seawater | place: Southern Ocean | collected 2011 | reverse complement strand
GGGCGAAGAGAGAATCGAACTCTCACTTCTTGCGAAACACGATTTTGAGTCGTGCGCGTCTACCAGTTCCGCCATTCGCCCATTATCTCCTTATTTATAATTATAAAATTAAATAGTATAAGAACTCAAATTGTATTAAAACCAAAAAATGATACACAATTTATATCAAAAATCTTTAAAACTTGCTTCACATAAAAGTTCTAAATTTTTTTTAGCCATTGTATCTTTTGCAGAAAGTTCATTTTTTCCAGTTCCACCTGACATTATGATTGTGCCAATGGTAATTGCAAAAAAATATGATTATATAAAAATATTCTTAATTGCCAGTATTTTTTCTGCTCTTGGTGGACTTTTGGGATATTTTATTGGATCCTCTTTTGTAGATTTATCAATGAATGTAATTCAATTTTATGGTTATGAAGAAAAACTATTAAATTTAAAAAACGACCTAAGTGATGGTGATGGCTTTTATATATTTTTAGGAGCTTTATTTTTTGCTGGTTTTACCCCATTGCCATTTAAAGTTTTTACAATAACAAGTGGTATAATTGAATTTAATATTATTATCTTTTTTTTTATTTGTTTAATTTCACGAGGATTGAGATTTTTTGTTGTTGCTTACTTATCGTTTAAATTTGGTCATATTTTTAATAAATTTATGGAAAAAAACGGTGCAAAATGGTTTGCTATCGCTGGGCTTATAATTGTGACAATAGCAACAATTATATATTTTGTTATCAAATAAAATGTCTCCAATAAAAAACAAAAAACTGTTTAATTTCATCTTATGGTTTAGTATTTTTTCATTATTTACAGCTTATTTTATTCAATATGTTTTAGGTCACTTGCCATGCAATTTGTGCCTAATAGAAAGAATTCCTTATATTTTAGCTATAATTATAATTTTTTTGTGTTTTAAATTTACAAAATTTGAGAAAATTTCTCTAATTTTATTATGTACAATATTCATCTTAGCGACTTTGCTATCCTTTTATCATGTTGGAATTGAGCAAGGTTTTATTAATGAATCGATGGTTTGTGATTTAGTTTCTCAGGGTAAAAATTTGACAGCTGAAGACATTTTAAATGAATTGCAGAAGAAAACTATAAGTTGTAAGGATGTTACTTTTAGGATCTTCGGTTTCTCTCTTGCTACAATAAATACCATTATTTCTCTAACACTAAGTATTATATTAATCATAAATTTTAATAATTATGAAAAAAACAAATAAAATTAAAGTCGAAGAGTTTATAAGGGTTGATCATGCTGGTGAACGTGGTGCAATAAAAATATATGAAGGTCAATTGCTTGCTTTAAATACTCTAATTAATAATGATGGATTAAAAAAGATAATTGAAAAAATGAAAGAACATGAAAAAGAACACTGCGAATATTTTGAAAATGAAATTAAAAAAAGAAAAATAAAACCAACTAAACTATTACCTTTGTGGGACTTACTTGGTGTTGGTCTTGGATTTGGATCAACAATATTAGGAAAAAAAGCTGCCATGCTTTGCACTGCCTCAGTTGAAGAGGTCATACAAGAGCATTATGCAAATCAAATAAAACAACTTGGATCTGATGAAAAAAAATTAAGACAAAAAATTATAAAATTTAGAGAAGATGAATTACATCATAAAGATATTGCTTATGATGAAGGAGCCACAAAAGAAGGTGTTTACTCTGTATTAGATAAGATTATTAAAGCAGGGTCCAAAATAGCGATAAATATTTCTGAAAAAATATGATTAAGCCTCTAATTCTACATCCCAATATAAATAATCCATCCAACTTTTATGAAGAAAATTTGGTGGAAAATTTTTACCATTTTTATGCAAATCCTCAGTAGTTGGCTTATAGGGTTTTTGATTTAAAATCATTTCACAATTAGAAATTAATCTACCCCCTTTCTGAACATTACAAGAAGAACAAGCTGTAACTACATTGTCCCAGTTTGTTGTTCCTCCCTTAGATCTTGGTAATAAATGGTCAAAGGTCAACTCTTCTGAACTTCCACAATATTGACAGGCAAATTTATCTCTTAAAAAAACGTTGAATCTAGTAAAATTTGGATTTGATTGAGGATTAATAAAATTTTTTAAAGCAATAACACTCGGCAATTTCATACTAAATGATGGACTTCTGATTACTCGATCATAATTACTAACAATTACTACTCTATCTAAAAATACTGATTTTATAGAATCTTGCCAACTCCAAAGTGATAATGGATAATAACTCAAAGGCCTGTAGTCAGCATTCAAAACTAGTGCTGGACATTTTTCTAAAGATAAATTTTGCTCAGAAAAGTTCATAATTTAATTAAGATTAACTTAATTAAATTATTTAATCAATAATTAGAAAATTATTTTTACTTTAAGTATTTATTAAATCATAAAATTTTTTTTTATATAACTTAATGCTAAACTTGAAGCCTCAACTGGTATATGATGATCACAATCTTTAATCATATTTGTTTCAATTTTAATATCATTTCTAATCATAAAATCTTTTGCTTCAAGTAAGTTGGTTGGTGGTACCACGGCATCTGAATCCCCATGAATCAATAACATCTTCGTATTGGAAGATTTTCTTTTTAAGAGATCATCTTTATCAATAATTTTTCCAGAAAATCCAACGATACAGTTAAAGTTTTCTTTAGCAGTTAATCCTATATTTATAGCCATCATACATCCTTGGCTAAAACCAGATATACAAATACATGAATTTTCTAGTTTATATTCAATTTTTACTTCTTCCAAGTATTGAAAAAGTTTTTGTTCTGCTTTCTTCGACTCTTCTAATGAATGATTGGCATTTTCGCTACTTAAATCAAACCATTGAAAACCACCAGGGTTTACTGGACAAGGTTCGTGTCCGTCTGGACTAAGAAAAATTGTATTTGGCAAGAATCTTTTCCAATTCAAACTTAGCAGACTAATGTCTTTCCCATCACCACCGTAACCATGAAGTAAAATAATAGCATTTTTAATTTGCTCATTATTTTCTGGTTTTATAATTGTGGTATTAAGGCAAAATGTCATAGCAAACTTATTATTGTATTTTTATATAAAAAAATATCTTACAATAAAATAATGATTTCTGGTATCCTTGTTAAAATTTTAGCCATTATTCTTTTAGTGGTAGTAGCTACTGTGTTAATTCTTGGAATCGGAACTTTTTTTAAGGGTGGCGAAAAAAGTAAAAAATACTCTAATAAATTAATGCAATTAAGAGTTCTTTTTCAATTTATCGCTATAATAGTACTTGTAAGTTTTGCTTACTTTTTTAAAAACTAATTAAAATTTTCTAACCAGTTAATAAATTTTTTGTCATTAAAATTAATTGAACCTATGATGCGAGCAAATTCTTTTCCGTCCTTATTAATTAAAATAGTTGTTGGAATCCCACGTAATAAAAATTTTTTTGCTAGATTAACCGTAGGATCAAAATAAATATTTAAATTTTTAATTTTAAGCTCTTTAAAGAAATCCTCTGACTTTTTTATTTTTTCTTGACCTATGTTAATGGGCAAAACTTTTAAATTGTTTAAGTTAACATTTGATTGTAAGGTATCTAGAGATGGCATTTCTTCCCTGCATGGAGCGCACCAAGTTGCCCAAAAATTAAGTATTACTAAATTATTTTTAAAATTTTCTAAATTTATGTCTTTATTGTTAATATCTTTAAAAATAACATTTTTATAACTTTTATGTTCTTTATGTATGATGATATTTTTTATATCCATTAGTTCTGCTGAATATGACAAGCTAGTTGTTATTAAATATAAAAATAGTATTAAAAATTTCATGTTAAATGAGTATAATTAAATATCATGACCAAGAATAAAAACAACCAAGCAATATGGGGCACTAGAATTAAAAAGAATGCCTCTACATTATTCCAAAAGATTGGAAACTCAATAGATATAGATAAAAAACTTTTTAAAGAAGATATAGCAGGATCAATTGCGCACGTAGAAATGCTGTTCAAACAAAAGATTGTATCTTTTAAAGTAAAAAATAAAATTATTTATGGCTTAAATAAAATTGAAAAAGAAATTTTAAAAAATAAATTTGAATACAATAAAAAATATGAAGATATTCACATGAATATTGAAAAACGATTATTTCAAATAATTGGCGAAGAAGCTGGGTATATGCACACAGCTAGATCAAGAAATGATCAAATAATTACTGACTTCAAAATCTGGATTAGATCAGCTACTAATAAAATTAATAATAATTTAGATAATATTATAAAAACAATTCTTAAAGTTTCAGAAAAAAATATTGAAACAATAATGCCAGGATTTACTCACTTAAAAAATGCGCAAGCTGTTTCTTTTGCACACTATTTAATGGCATACGTTGAAATGTTTAATAGAGACAAACAAAGGTTCACTAACAACTTAGATATTTTATCAGAAAACCCTTTGGGTGTTGCGGCATTAACGGGTACTTCTTTCAATATTGATAGAAACTTTACAACAAAAAAATTAGGATTTAAAAGACCAACAAATAATTCGATAGATACAGTCGCTGATAGAGATTTTGTATTGGATTTTTTATATAGTGCCTCTGTTTGTTCTATGCATATTTCAAGAATAGCTGAAGAACTTATAATTTGGAATTCCGATGGCTTTAATTTGATTAATCTTTCTGATAAAATTGTAACAGGATCATCAATAATGCCACAAAAGAAGAATCCTGATTTATTAGAATTTTTACGTGGTAAAACAGGATCTGTTTATGGAAATTTATTTTCCATGTTAACTATACTAAAAGGATTACCAATATCATATTTCAAAGATCTTCAGGATGACAAAGAAATTGTATTTAAATCAAATGAAATTCTTAATAATAGTATAGCAATTTTAAATGAAGTTCTCAAAAATTTTAGTCCCAATAAACAAAAAATGTTAGACCTCGCTAACTCAGGCTATATAACTGCAACTGATTTAGCAGACTATTTAGTTAAAAATCACAACTTTTCTTTTAGAAAGGCATATCAAGTTACCGCTAACGTAGTCAATTATGCTGAAAAGGTGAAGAAAAAATTAAATGAATTAAGCATTAAAGAGTTACAAAAAATAGAACCAAAACTAACAAATGAAGTGTTAAAGGTTTTTAACTTAAAAAACTCAATAAATTCGAAAAAATCATATGGCGGAACATCTTTTGGTAATATTAAAAAAATGATAATTAAATATAAAAAAAGATTAAAATGATTAAAAAATTAATATTAATATCTATACTTTCAATTCTTTTACTGTCTTGTGGAAAAAAAACAGATCCAGAATATAATTCAAAAAAAAACAATATCTTTATAGATAGGGTTTAATGAAATATATTAATAAAAGTTTTACAATTGAAAAAATTAAAGCTGAAAGTTTAGCAGGTAAATTTAGTACTCCTATTTACTGTTACTCATATAAAAAATTAAAAGAAAATATAAATACTTTTAAGAAAAATTTTAAATCATTTTCACCTTTGGTATGTTTCGCTGTGAAGGCAAATAGTAATGTAAATCTTCTTAAAGAGATTAGAAAACTAGGATTGGGAGCTGACGTAGTATCTGTAGGTGAAATTATGAAGGCCTTAAAAGCAGGTATAAATCCGAATAAAATTGTTTTTTCTGGTGTGGGCAAAACTTCTCCAGAGATAAGTTATGCTATAGATAAAAAACTACTATTAATAAATGCTGAGTCAAAGAGTGAGATAATAGAAATTGAAAGATTAGCTAAAGCTAAAAATAAAAAAGTAGATATTGGAATAAGGTTAAATCCAAACACAGATGCCAAAACATTAAATCAAATTTCAACTGGTAAAAAAGAAAACAAATTTGGAGTTGATGAAAAAACTTTTATTAATTTGGTAAAATATTCTAAAAATTCCAAAAATATAAATCTTAAATGTTTGAGTGTTCACATTGGTAGCCAAATAGTAGATTATAGACCTTATGTCAAAATGTTAGACGTGGTTGATAAGATTATTAAAAAAACAAATCATAACTTTGAATTTGTTGATTTAGGTGGCGGCATGGGAATCTCTTATGACAAAAATAATAAAAAATTGAATTATACAAAATATAAAGCTGCTATTAATAAATTTTTAAAAAATAAGAATTCTAAAATAATATTTGAACCAGGTAGGTCAATAATAGGAAGTGTTGGTATATTAATCTCTAAAGTTACTTATATAAAAGAGAATAAAAATAAAAACTTTATTATATTGGATGCTGCTATGAATGATTTGATGAGACCAGCATTATATGGTGCAAGACATAAAATCATCCCAGTATTAAAAAATAATAAAATTTCAAAAAAAATATACGAGTTTGTAGGTCCTATATGTGAAAGCACGGATAAGTTTTCTACTTTAATAAAATTTCAAGTATTAAAAGAGAAAGACCTAATTATAATGTGTGATGTAGGAGCTTATGGAACATCACTAAGCTCTAATTATAATGTTAGACCAAAACCAATTGAGATACTAATTAAAAGATCTAAAATTGTTGTTATTAAAAAAAGACAAAAGCTATCGGACTTAATCTAGTTTTGATTAAAATGATAAGAAATTTTTTATTTTCCTTTTTTTTCTTTTTAGGAATTTTTTTAATTTCTATTTTATTTATACCAACTTTATTCATGCCTCAAAAAATTGTTCTTTTTGGTGGTAAAATTATGGGAAATTGGGCCGCTTTCTGTGTACGATTTTTTTTATCGACTGAAATTATAATTAAGGGCAGGGAAAATATAATCATAAATACAAAATTTTTTATTGCATCATCTCACCAGTCGATGTTTGAAACTTTTATTTTACAGACTATTTTTAATTCACCAATATTTATTTTAAAAAAAGAATTACTTCAAATTCCTGTGTTTGGTTGGTATTTAAAAAAAATTGGATCTATTTCTATAGATAGAAATAAAATAAAAAAAAGTAATCTTGGTTTCTTTAACAAGATATCTAATGCTGCAAATAAATCTAATAGGCCAATAATAATTTTTCCTCAGGGAACAAGATTGCCTCCTGAAGATCGCACACCATTTAAAAAAGGAGCTGGGAGAATCTACAAAGAGCTGAATATAAAATGTCAACCAATTGCAATCAATTCAGGTTATATTTGGCCAAAAAAAGGAACTAAAAAAACAAATCTAAAATTAACAATTTCAATTTTGAAACCAATAGAATCAGGTTTAAATAAGGATATATTCTTAAAAACTCTTGAAAGTAATATTTATTCTGAATTAGATAGTCTAAATTAACCCTTCATCGGCATTACCACAAATATACTATCAAAATCTGAGGGGTCTTTAATTAAAGCTGGGGACCCTGTGTCGTTAAAGAAAATCTCTATTTTATTACCATCTAATTGTGAGGCTACATCAATTAAATACCGTGAGTTAAAACTTATATCTAAATCATGATCAAATTTAACATTTAAAGTTTCATTTCCATCTCCACTATTTGTATTATTCACTGACAAATTTAGTTTATCTTTATTTAAGTTAAATTTTACACCATCTTTTTTATCAAGTGAAACTGACGCAACTCGATCAACAGAATCTAGAAATGATTTTAGATCAATTTCTAATTTTTTTTGATTATTTTTTGGAATTACTTGCACATAATTTGGAAATTTTCCATCAATTAATTTTGAAATTAAAATACTATTATCTAATTCAAATTTAATTTTAGATTTAACATTAGATATTTTTACCTCTCCATCATAGTCTTCTAGTAACGAACATAATTGAAATACTGTTTTTTTTGGTAATATAATAGGTTCAAAATCTATTTTTTCGTTAAGTTTTAATTTAGATATAGACATTCTGTGGCTATCTGTTGCTGCAGCAGTTATATAAAAATTATCTTCCACTTGTGTTTGGTGAAAAAAAATTCCACTTAAATAGTGTCTTGTTTCATCATTAGATACTGAGAACTTACATTTATTCAATAGTTTTAGTAATTGTTTTGATTTTATAGAAAATTCATTTTCATTAAAATTTTCATCTGTTAAAGGAAATTCACTTGGATTAATACAATTGAGATTAAAAGTGGATTTTTCTGACTCCAAATGTAATTTGTTTTCACTACTTAACGATATATTTATTTTCTTACCAGATGAAAATTTTCTTACAATATCATACATTGTTGATGATGTCGTAGTTGTTTTCCCTTCTTCAATTATTTCTATATTTCTTATTTCATGGATAAATATTAAATCTAAATCTGTGGCAGTAATTGTTAATTTTGAGTCATTTGCATGAATCATCACATTAGACAAAATTGCTAAAGTATTTCTTTTTTCTATAACACCCTGACAATAGTTCAGTGACTTTTGAAGGTCTTGTTGATTTACATTAAATTTCATTTTCTTTATTATATAAAATCTTATTTTTTAAATTATCAATATTTGCACTTAATTCACTATCTGTTTTCATCAGTTTTTCTATCGTTTTTACAGAGTGAATAATGGTTGTATGATCTCTGTTAGAAAACTCTCTGCCAATCTCTGGGAGCGACTTTGAAGTAAGAATTTTAGTTAAATAAATCGCTGATTGTCTGGGTCTAACTAAATACCTAGACCTTCTTGATGACAACATTTCGTTTTTACTTATTTTAAAAAACTTACACACAGTAGATTGTATTAAGTCTATGGTTACTTTATTTTCAGACAGATTTAGCAAATCTTTTAAAACAACTTTTACTTCAGATATATTTGGAACTTTATCATAGATTCTTGAAAATGAGACAACTCTATTAAGGGCACCTATTAATTCTCTAATACTAGTTTTAATTTCTGTACTGATAAATTTTTGTATTTCTTCAGTTATATTAATCTGATTCGCATTGAGTAATTTTAATTCTTCAGTTTTTGCTTTTATAATTTTATAACGAAGGTCATATTCAGGATTTTGTATATCTATAACTAAACCTCCTGAAAATCTTGATTTTATTCTCTCTTGAATTCTAGATAGTTTATTTGGTGCTCTATCACCCGATATAATGACTTGCGAACCTTTATCTAATAATGCATTAAATGTGTGAAAAAACTCTTCCTGCATAGCCTCTTTACCATTCATAAATTGAATATCATCAATTAAAAGAATATCTGCATTTCTAAAATATTCTTTAAACTTTACCATTTCATTAGATTTAATTGATTTTACAAATTGGTACATAAATCTTTCTGCAGAAATAAACATTACTTTATTTTTACTTCTTAATTGTAATCCCATTGCATTTAATAAGTGAGTTTTACCCATGCCTACACCTCCATAAATATATAATGGGTTGTAATAAGAAATATTTTCTGTGACTTTTTTTGAAGCTTCATATGCAAGTTTATTGCTAGGACCTACAATAAAATTATCAAATTTTTTATTTGGATCAATTCTAGTATGCTGCAAGTATGTATCTTTAATAAAAGAGACATTTTCATTTGAACTTGATGTGTTATTTAATTGCGCATCATTATCTTGAATTTTTTGATCATTTTTTTCTACAATAGTTAATTCAATTCTATTAATATTTTTTTTGTGAGCTTTAATAATTTGTAAAATTTGATCAAGATATCTTGATGTTATCCAATCTCTAATAAACCTTGTTGATACAGATAACAAAACATAATTTTTTAACTCTTCAACAAAATCTATTTTTTTTAACCAGCTTTCATATATGTCGCTACCCAATTTATTTTTCATATCTAATTGAATTGCTGTCCAGTCTAACTCGCTAGCATTAAAGTTTTCTTTAGATTTTGTTAATGTATTGTCAATCATGGTTTTGTAGGAATAATGTCAGTTAATGCTAAAAAAAAAATTATGCAATAAATTATTTTATTTAACTGAAAAAAAATAAAATCTGAGAGCGAATATTAATTTCCCACAGTTTGATAATTTTAAAAAAAGAATTGTAAAAAATTAAATCTATGAGTGAATAAAATATTTTATATAAATATATTAATATAATTTAATTTTTAATTCCTACATGTAGATGGAATTATATTTTTTCTTTTATATTTGGTATGAATACTTTTGGTTGTAATAATTTTAATTATTTTAACAACTTGGGGTAGTTAATTTTATAATGATGAGATTTTTTTAGTTATTCTTGAAATATTTCTTGACGCATTTTCTTTTTTTATAATTCCTGTCTTAGCAACTTTCATCAATTCAGAGTTTAATTTAGGTAAAAACTTTAGTGCTTCAGCTTTTTTTTTGCCTTCTAATAACAAATTCATCTTCTTAATTGCATTTCTATATTTGCTCCTACGAGCCTTATTGACAGTAGTTTGTTTCGAAATTCTTCTAATTCTTTTAATCGCAGATTTTGTGTTTGCCATAAGCGCAGTGGTATAGCTTGAGAATTTATGGTGGTCAATAGAATAATTGCTATTTTTGGCAAGTATTACAAAAAAAAGTTGATCTATTAGATATAGATATTTTCTTTATTTTGCCGTTACATTTATTCCTTAAGCAATTTAAATTTTCTCTTTGATAAACTTTAAACTCTTTTTGAAAATTGCCACTTTTTCCAAATGTGTCCCTAAAATCACGAATGCTTGATCCTCCTTTTTTTATAGCTCTGTTGAGTACCCTCTTAGAGAATAAAATGATATTTTTATGATCTTTCTGTGATAATTTTTCTACTTGTGTTTTTGGATTAATCTTGCAAAAAAAAAGTATTTCACTTGCATAAATATTCCCAATTCCTGATACAAATTTTTGATCTAATAAAAAAGTTTTTATATCTCTTTTTTTATTTAAAAAATAATTTAAAATATATTTTAGATTAAAATTTTTAAAAAATGGTTCTGGACCCAGGTGACTAAATCTATTTAAAAGATCTTTTTTATTTTTTATAAATTTAATAAAACCAAATCTTCTAGGATCATTATAAATAATTTTTAAGTCTTTAAACTGAATTTCAACATGATTATGCTTTTTTGGAAGTATTGAAGAACTGTAAAAACTAGTATTAGTAAATTTTTTTAAACTATTTTTTTCAATAAGATGAATGGTTCCTGACATTCCAAGATGTATTAAGCAAAATGAACCATCACAAAAATTTAAAATTAGATATTTGGAAAATCTAGTTACTTTTTTAACTATTTTATTTTTTAACAATCCCTCAAATTTGATAGGGATTTTGAACCTTAAATTTCTATTTTTAATTATTATTTTTTTTATTTTTTTTTGTTGTATTTTTTGGGCTAACGATCGTTTGACTATTTCTACTTCTGGTAATTCTGGCATTTACGTTATAATATCAATATATAATAAATTTAATATGCAACAAAATCTCCAAAATAAAAAAGACTTAGTGCAGAGCGTCTTTGATAATGTCTTCGATAAATATGACTTAATGAATGACTTTATATCACTTGGAATTCACAGAATATGGAAAAAAGACTTGATGAGTTGGATGAATCCTTCGAAAGATAAAACTTTAATTGATGTTGCTTGTGGAACTGGTGATCTAGGTAAACTTTTTTTAGATTTAACTAGTAGAGATGGCAAAATTTTTTGTGTTGACCCAAATAAAGGCATGATTGGAAAAGCGAAAAAAAAATTAAGTATTTATAAAAATATTAACTGGGTTATTGCTCCTGCGGAAAATTTGCCTATTAAAGATAATTCTTGCGACTACTATACAATCAGTTTTGGTTTGCGAAATACTAAAAACCTTAACAAGGCTCTTGCAGAGGCCCATCGTGTTCTTAAGCCCGGCGGTCGCTATCTATGTTTGGAATTTTCAAAAATTCAAAACCCAAATCTTGATTTTATTTATAAGAACTATTCAAAACTTATTCCTTTAATCGGCAAAGCAGTTATTGGGCAAAAAGAACCCTATGAATATTTAGTTAAAAGCATCGAAGAGTTTATTAATCAAGAAGAGCTGCTTAATCTAATGAAAAAAAATAATTTTAAAAACTGTTCTTACAGAAATTTATCTGGTGGTATTGTTGCAATTCACTCTGGTTGGAAAATATAATGATAAAAAGACTATATACTCTTCTGAAATTAGGAAGAAAACTAGCAAAATCAGATGCTTTAAATATAGCTTCTAAATTTAATACGCCACCAACTTTAATAAAACTTTTATTTAAAGTTCTTTCATTTTCTTTATCTAATAAAAAAAAAAATGACTTAGAGATTGATGAAGGAAAAAGACTTTCCAATTCTCTTCAGTCTATGGGCACCACTTTTATTAAACTCGGGCAATTTTTAGCAACGAGGCCAGATATAATAGGTGATGAATTATCCAAACAATTGGAGAGTTTACAAGATAAACTTCCTGCATTTTCAATGGGAGAAGCTAAACAAATAATAAAACGAGATTTAGGAGACACGTCATTTAATTCAATAATAAATTTAAGTGAACCCATAGCAGCAGCCTCCATTGCGCAAGTTCATAAAGCACAGATTCTTGATGATGGAATTATTAAAGACGTAGCAATTAAAATTTTAAGACCTAATATTAAAAAAAACTTTAATGATGAAATTGATGCATTAATACTTTTTGCTTTTATTGTAGAATCAATCGTGAAAAAAACGAAAAGATTAAAATTAATTGAAGTTGTTTTCTTGCTTAAAGAAATTACAAACCTTGAAATGGATTTAAGATTTGAAGCTGCAGCAGCTAACGAATATGCAGAAAATACTAAAAATGACGCAGGATTTAGGGTTCCAAAAATATATTGGAACTTTACAAGTGAAAATGTAATGACGCTTGATTGGGTAGACGGTGTTTCTATTCGAGAAACAGAAATTCTTAAAAAAAAAGAAATAAATGTTGATAAAGTTGCATCAGATATAATTCAACATTTTTTAAGACACGCGGTAAGAGATGGTTTTTTTCATGCAGATATGCACCAAGGAAATATTTTTATTGACGATTATGGGCAAATCGTACCTATTGACTTTGGAATTATGGGCAGGCTAGATAAATTAAGTAAAAGATTTTTAGCTGAAATATTATTTGGTTTTATTCAAAGAGATTATAAAAAGGTTGCTGAGGTTCATCTTTTAGCAGGACTAGTGCCTAAAGAAGTTTCGGTTGATGATTTAGCACAAGCATTAAGATCAATCGGTGAACCTATTTTTGGCCATTCTGTTAAGGATATATCTGGTGGTAAATTATTAAAACAACTTTTTGATGTTACAGAAAAATTTAATATGCAAACACAACCTCAACTATTAATGTTACAAAAAACTATGGTTGTTGTCGAGGGTGTTGCTAGAAAATTGAATCCTAATACAAATATTTGGGAAACCTCGAAACCTGTCTTAGAAAATTGGTTAAGGGAAACTAAAGATCCAATCAGCTCTTTTAATGAAACATTAAAAAATACAACAGAAGTAATAAAAAGATTGCCTGAATTTCCAGAAGTGATGGATAAAGCAAATCAAGCGTTAACATTTTTAGCAAGCGGCCAAATACCTCAAAATTCTGTTTCTTATAGATCCTTAAATGATAAAAAATCTGAAATGATTGCTTTTAGAAATCAGACTTTTATTGGCTTATTATTGCTTGTAATTTTTGCTCTATTGGTATTTTAATTTGCACAATGAAAAATTTATTAAATAAAAAAATATTATTTGTAATTTGTGGCGGTATCTCAGCTTACAAGAGTTTAGAGGTAATAAGAGCGCTAAGAAAAAAGGGTGCTTTGATTAAAACAATACTAACCAATAGTGCTAAAAAATTTGTTACTCCTTTGTCAATTACGTCACTTTCTCAGGGAAAAGTTTACGATGATTTATTTAGCATAGATAATGAAAGAGAAATGGATCATATCTCACTTTCAAGGTGGTCAGATTTAATACTTGTTGCTCCTGCCACTGCAAATACTATTTCAAAACTAAGTTCTGGAGCATCAGATGATCTTGCCTCGACCGTAATACTAGCATCAGATAAAGATATTTTTTTAACTCCCGCTATGAATGTTAGAATGTGGGAACATCCATCAACTAAAGAAAATCTTAAAAAATTGATTAACTATGGATATCATGTAATTGGTCCAGAAATAGGAGATATGGCCTGTGGAGAGTTTGGAGAGGGCAAGATGACTGAACCAAATGATATTGTAATCCAAATTGAAAATTACTTTCATAGTAAAAACACGAATAAGAAATACACTGCATTGGTGACCGCTGGACCAACTAATGAATATATAGATCCAGTTAGATTTATAACTAATAAATCAAGTGGAAAACAAGGTTTTGAATTAGCAAAATCACTTTCTAAGAAAGGGTTTATTACGACTTTAATATCTGGACCCACAAATTTAATTATTAATAAAGACATTAATCTCATAAAAGTTGAAACAGCTGAAGAGATGTTTAGAGCGACGCAAGATAACCTTCCAGTTGACGTGGCCATATTTTCAGCAGCAGTTGCAGACTTTAAGATTAAGCAAAAAAAAATAGATAAAATTAAAAAAAAAGATTTTTTAAATCTTAACTTAGAAAAAAATATTGATATTTTAAATTATGTAGCAAATCAAAATTTAAATAGACCAAAAATTGTAATAGGCTTTGCAGCAGAAACAAACAATATAGAAAAAAATTCAAAAAAAAAATTACTAGAAAAAAATTGTGACTGGATTATTGCTAATGATGTTTCTAATAAAAAAATTGGATTTAATTCAGACCTAAATGAAGTTTCAATTTATTATAATAAAAAAGATTATAAAGATGAAAAACTTTCAATCAAAAAAAAATCTGAAATTTCAGATGAAATAATTGATAGAGTAATTGGTCAATTAAATTAATATTTAATGGTTAAAGTATTAATTAAAAGATTAAATAATAAAGTTCGAGTTCCCATATATAAAACCAAGGGAGCTTCTGGGATGGATTTAATGGCTTTTATTGAAAGACCAATAATACTAAAAGCTAAAAATTCTATGTTGATTCCCACTGGCATTTCGGTAGCTTTTTCCGATGAATATGAGATACAAATCAGACCCAGATCTGGGTTGGCAGTAAAAAATAATATAACTGTTTTAAATACACCCGGAACAATAGACAGTGATTACAGAGGTGAATTAAAAGTCATACTTTTTAACCATAGTGATAAAGACTTCGTTATAAATAATGAAGATCGAATAGCGCAAATGGTTTTGGTGCCAATTGTTAAAATTGAATTAGATGAAGTTGATAATTTACCAGAAACTATAAGAGGAGAAGATGGTTTTGGCTCAACTGGTAAATGAAAAACAAATTAAATAAAAATACCCTTGAAAGATTTTCAAGACAGATAATCCTAAAAAATATTGGTATCATTGGCCAAAAAAAAATTTTATCATCAAGTGTATTGATTGTAGGATCTGGCGGACTTGGATGTCCAGCAGCTGAATTTCTAGCTAGAGCTGGTGTAGGCTGTATAGGCTTAGTAGATAATGATAAAGTTAGTCTATCGAATCTTTCTAGACAAAGTTTATATGAAGTAGCAGATGTGGGTAAATCCAAAGTAGTTATTGCAAAAAAAAAAATAAATAAAATTAATCCTCATACTAAAATTAAAACTTATAATTTCAGATTAAATAAAATTAATTTTAAAAAAATTATTAATAAATATGATTATATAATAGATGGATCAGATAACTTTAAAACTAAATTCTTATTAAATGATTTTTGTTTAAAAAATAAAAAAATCCTTATATCTGGAGCTATTAGTAAATTTGATGGTCATATTTTTTCTTTTAATTTTAAAAATAAAAAAAATGCTTGTTTGAGATGTTTTTTTCAAGAAACCAATATTTTGGATGATTTGTTAAATTGTGAGGCAGAAGGAATATTAGGAACTGTTGCATCAGTTGTTGGAACAATACTAGCAAATGAAGTTTTAAAAAAAATATTAAATATAGGAAAAAATCTTGACGGATTTATTTTGATTGTTGATTTTTTAAATACAGATTTTAGAAAAGTAAAAATAAATAAAAGAAAAAAATGTTTATGTTCTTGAGTATAAAAAAAATAAGCTATGTCCTTTTATTTTTTTTATTATCTTTTCAAGCGAATGCACAAGATAATTTTATGTCTTTAAAAAAAAATAAGGTTAATGTTAGATATGGGCCTGGATTTGATTATAAAATTAAATATATTTATAAAAAGATAAATTTACCTGTAAAGATTATAGACAAAAAAGAAAACTTTAGAAAAATAATTGATTTAAAAAAAAATAACGGTTGGATTCATATATCACAACTAAAAAATTCAAAATCTTTTATTACTCTTGAAAATAAAATTCTATTTAAAAAACCATCGTTATTTTCAAAACCATTGGCAAGAATTAAAAAAGGAAGACTTCTGTTGGTTAAAAAATGCAAAAAGGAATGGTGTAAGATTATAACGGATAATTATTCGGGTTGGATAGAAACTAATAACGTTTGGGGTCGAGTTAATTAAATGGATTTTCTAAAACACAAGCTACCAAATGGATTCGTGCTTGTTCTCCACCGTTAAAAAAATTATGATATTTAGTGTTGTTAGTGATGGTTACCGAACCATCGGCAGGCAAATGTTTTGCAACATTTTCGATTACCATTGAACATCCTAAATTAGTTATAATTGGTATATGCAACCTTGGTTCTGGGTCTTTATGCCAGCTTAGCGTCGATCTAGGCTCTTTTAGTAGTAGTCTTAATCTGCCCAGTTTAAATTTATTTTTTAGCACTTCATAAACTTCTTTAAAATAAGTGTTTTCAAATTCTGGAATTAGTTGGGTATATTTTGATTCATTTATATTTATATCTCTAGAAACTTCTTTTCCAGTCTCATCAGCTATTGTCCAATATTTTCCTCTTACATTGTGACCTCTGACTGATTCTTTATTATTGGGTATTTGATTTAATGGAATGGCTCCAAAATTTGATATCCCTAATGAATTAAAATTTCTTTTTTTTAATATAATTTCTAAATCTTTTCTTAATTTAGATATATCAAACTTAAGATATGGTACTTTATAAAAATCTTCAAAACTTACTGGCATCATAAATATATTATTTGTGTGTCATATATTAAAATTAAATAATTTTAAATCAGCTAAATAAAATCTGTTAATAATGAATTAATATTATCCTTAGTCAATTTTGTAGTATGGGCATAATCTTTATGATCGATTCCAAGTTCAATTATTATACTTTCAGATTTAAATTTAGTGATTTGATTTTCATTTAATTTAAAATGAATAAATTGAACAGAAGATGCCTTTCCTTCGGGTGATGTTCGATCCACATCGTTTTCGGGTACTGCTCTAACAAGTTCATTGTTAATTTTCATGAATACCTTTCCTTCAATTCCTCCTACTCTTTCTAAAAATGCTGATCTAGATACTGGATTATCAATCTCAAACATCAAGGTTGCTGTAAGCTCTTTTCCATTTGGAACCAGGGGATTGTAAGCTATTAATTCATCTTTTAATTGTTCGTCACCACCTTTTTCAATATGTAGCATTTCT